>MDTG01018314.1_pt1 | contig 11787 bp, 12 predicted proteins | sample 811421 | NCBI WGS metagenome assembly MDTG01 (sample SAMN05326645, study PRJNA326480) | marine metagenome | isolation source: seawater | place: Pacific Ocean: South East | collected 2011 | reverse complement strand
TCCAGCATCCAAGTTGTGGCTGATCTAATATTTCTCTTGGAAGAATTTGACCAAAAGCTACAACAATATAGACATCAGCGTTCAAGCTTATAAGAATATTTTTTGTTATTTGATCCTTTCTAATTGATTCTGTGGCATAAACAGGAATACCTAAATGTATTGCAGCTTCTTTTACTGGAGAAGGTAACAACTTCTTACCGCGACCTCTTTTTCTATCTGGTTGAGTAACTACTGCAATCACATCATGTCCAGCATTAACTATGTTTATTAGATTTTCAGCAGCATATTTAGGTGTTCCCCAAAAAACTATCTTCACGCTTCACCAGTTATTGATATGTTCTCAACCCAAACATGAGGACTGATTCCTTGATGTGTAACAATCTGAGAATTTTCAATTTTCACTATGCTATTTAATACTTTTAAAATATCTCCTGCAACTGTTGCAGCCTCAATTGATATCTTTTTACCATCATTAACGATCCAACCATCAAAGGGTAAGGAGAATGAACCTTGACTGGCTTTTACTCCAGAATGGATTGCAGATAGTTCATCTATTAGAATGTATTCTTTTAGTGTACTTTTAATATTTAGGCTTTCGTCTTTATCACTTTCAGATTCATTTTTACTAACTACTAGCCAATCGGGAGAAACCGATACCTTGGCTCCTATTCCAGCATGACCAGTTGGTTTTACCCCAAATTTCCTTGCAGTAGCCTCTGAATGTAATAAATTAGTCAATATACCTTTAGATATTAAATCTATATTTTGTGTTGGAGTCCCCTCTCCATCAAAACTAAAAGCTCCCACATTCTCAGGGTGAAGGCCTTCGTCACTTATATTTAAACTACGGACCGAAATTTGATTACCGATTGACTCTTTGTTCATTAAACTTAGACCGTCTACAATCGAACGTGCATTAAACATTGAACTGAATGCACTTATTAATTGAAGAAAGGCTTCAGGTGTAAAGCAAATTAAATATTTTTTAGTTTCGATAGCTTTATAATTTAAATGACTAATTAACTTATCAGCGGTTTCATTTATACAGGATTCAATATCAAGATCTTCTAAATTTGAATTAACTCTAATCCCACCAGCACTTCTAGGTTTTTTGTTTTCTTCTTCGGACTTGGCATATAAGTAAATAGATGATTGTGATAATTTCATATGTCGGTTAGCTCCTTCGCTGTTTATGTATATTCTCTCCATATAAGATTCACTTAGTCCATTATAGGGAACTGAATCTATTGATTTATGAGTATTGATTAAAGATTTTTCAGCGTTTTTCAAGAGAGAAAGTAGCTCATCAATTGTATGTGATTCACTAACTGTAGAGTTTATGTCTGTTAGTGGTGACTTGGCTAATGATGAGAACTCAGGGATTTCTTTTTCATTTGCAAATTGACAAGCTTCAAGAGCTACTTTCATTGCTTTTTTTATTCCTTGACTAGTTACGTCAGAAGTACTTGTTATTCCAACTTTATTATCTTTATTCCATACTCTTAACGTCATTGAATTCCTCTGAGATCCTTTTAGCTGTTTAGCATTACCCTGTTGGACTTGAACAGATATATCTCTACTCGACGAAGCACCCATGTCCCATTTTAAGATTTCGAATTCTTTGCTATACCTTTCTAAAAGATCGTTGAATATTAGTGGCTCTAATACTCCTATTTTTTTTGTACTAAGTGAATTAATCATATTATCTACCTCCTACTGTTATTGAATCTACTTTTATATGTGGTTGACCGACAGTTACATTTACACTGCCACTTACAGATCCACAAAATCCAGCTGCTAGATCTAAATCATTAGCGCACATAGAAATTCTTGGTAGTATTTCTTTTGCTTCTCCTATTAAAGTGGCACCTTTAACTGGTTTATCAAGTTTTCCATTTTTGATTAAATAACCCTCTTCAACTGAGAAGTTAAATTGTCCTGTTGGTCCTACACTCCCACCACCCATTGATTTGCAATAAAGTCCATCATCAACGCTTTCTATCAATATTTCTGGAGAAAAACTTCCTTTTTTTATATATGTATTTCTCATTCGACTTGCTGCTGCAAAAGAGAAGTTTTGCCTTCGGCCACTACCAGTTCTTGGATGTCCAGTCCTTAATGAACCAGCCCTATCAGATAGAAATTTTTTTAAAATGCCATTTTCAATTAGTAATGTGTTTTGAGGCTCCATCCCTTCATCATCCATTGATAGGGAACCAAAAGCGTGACTTGAAATTCCTTCGTCAACAGCACTAACCGCATTGTGAGCAATTTTCTTATCAATACAATTATGAAAAGGTGAGGTTCCTCTCTCTAGTTGCGTTGTTTCAAGAAGATGGCCACAAGCCTCATGGAATATAACCCCTCCAAACTTGTTAGCAAGCACGACAGGCATTTGTCCAGCCTCAACATACTCTGCATAAAGCATCTTCTGAGCACTTTCATTTAATTCACAAACACTCTTATTTATATCCCAGTTTCTTAAATCGTCTGGGTTACCAGAACTTCCATATCTTCTAGCAGAAGTTGATCTGTTTTGATCTTGTTGAGCAATTACATTAATACCAACTGTTTGATGAAGACGGATATCTCTTGCGAACACACCATCACTTGCTGCAACAAGAACTTCTTGCCAATTTCTTGCATAACTAGCTCTTCTTACCTGAAGATTTTTATTTATGTTTTCAAGCGATTTCGTAGCCTCTAACAATTTATCAGTTGATTCTTTTAAACCAGGCGAATGATCTAACCAATCAATCTTAGTAGTAGCAAAGTCTTTTAATTGTTTTAGCCCAGTAAATTTGTCATTATTATTAGACCCAATTGTCAGTCCAAGCATATCTAAAGCTTGAGTTAACGCGAAAAGTAAACCTGCTCCAGATATGTCATTGGTGCTAACAAATCCGTCTTTTTTGCCAAGAAAAACTCTAATACCAGCTCCAATACCAAAAGATGGACTGACACTGGAGATATCATCTTGTTCGGCTAAAAGTGATAAATTATCAGCCTTTTCAAGAAAAATTTCTACTAAATCAGCACCAGCTGACTTTCCAAGGGATAATAATTCTTCAATCTGAGGTTTTAGTGTATCGTCAAAAGTATGAAATAACAGATTTTCACTTTGTTTAGTTAGTAATGAATTTGTCAATTTTTTTTTTCTTATTATGGCATTTGATTGGCTTAACTGCGTAAATATATTTTAAGCAGTCATATTTATCTTTAATTTCACAAATTAAATAAGAAATGGACAATATATAATTTTATAAATTGGATTTAATCAATTAGCTCCAATCCATTTCTGCCCATTTAGTCTTTGAAGAACTCTAGAAATTAATAAAGCTAAAGTAGTCTTTTTTTCATCAATTAAAAAAGATTCAACAATACTTGGTTCAGAATTTGACTCTGCTAATAAAATAGTCTTATCTGAGGTTATTATTTCTTTATTAAAGCAAAGCCAAAATCTTCTTTGTTCAGAAATTTCACAGAAGACCATCCAGCAATCTCCACCTACTACTGGTCGTTTACCTTCTATTAATTTAATATCTGCTACCAAGATTCCTTTATCCTGAATGGATGATTTTAGTCCAGGAATAAAATGTTCAAGAATAAACTCGGAAAAAGCTTTATCTTCAAGCTTAGGCGGTTTTGGAGGTTTTTTTGAGATTGGAGAATCTTCTGTGCTCGGTTTTGACGATATTGATTTATCTAATGTCTTTTTTTTATTATTAACAGATGCTTCAGTTAAGGAAGCGTCTATTACATTTGAATTCTTTTTGTCTATTGGGGGCTGAATTGCAGATTCTGATGCTTCCCTAGTTAATTCCTTGTTTGAATTTATTTCGTCTGTGAGATTTTTATTTTCCATACATACACATTAGCAAATTAAATTAGGTGGTTGTAACTTTTTTTGTAGATTTAAATTTAATAAAAGATTAGTCGTTACCAGCTTAAAAAAGATTCATCATTCCAGTCTGAGGAAATTGACTGTTCATGAAAAATAGTTGTATTTTTGTCTTGCTGGTCATCATATTCTTCTTCAAATTCATTTGAGTCATCATATTGAAAATTATTATCAATAAAATTAGTATTAATTTTTTCTGTATTTCCAATGACTCTAAAATTTGCATCCAATGTAGGTGAAGGTTCATTTATATTTCGCTCTATTAATGTTTTATCGACTGATTTCTTAAAATTGTTATCAATATATTCAATACTTTGATCATTTTCAATATCAACTTTATATTTTAATGAATTATTTATCCTTAACTTATTAGCATTAGAGAGTTTTGAAGTAAGAAAATATGAAAGTATAAAACCTGTACCTGTTGAAATTGCAAGATATTTTCCTAATGATAGTTGTGGTGTCTCCCAAATAAGAAGTTTTAAATTTGTTTTTTCCTTCTCATTACTTATGCTTAAAAAAATTAATAATATTAATGTAGACAAAAAAGGAATTATTTGTTTTAGATTTATAGTTTTCATCTATTTGGACCATCCCATCTTTTTATATAATTAAAATCTTCACCAAGAGAGTCAAACAATCTAACTACAATAAAATCTATTAGATCTTCTATTGTTTGTGGGTTTGTATACCATGCTGGAATAGGGGGAACAATTAATGCACCTGCAGTAGCTAATCGTTTTAAATTCTCAATATGAATTAAATTTAATGGTGATTCTCTTGGAGAAATAATCAAGGGTCTATTTTCCTTTAAATGAACATCGGCACATCTCTCTATTAAATCTAATGAAAAGCCAGACGCTATACGTCCTAATGTTCCCATTGAACATGGAACTATTAGCATACCCTTTGTTTTGTGACTACCGCTAGCAATTGAAGCTGAATGATCATTCCATCTGTAGCAAGTTAATTTTCCTGATTTAACATCGAGTTTAGTTCTCCAAAAATTGCTTTGGGCTATTGGCTCTACTGGAATATTTATATTACGCTCACTTTTTGCAACTTCGTATGCACCTTTGCTAAGTATTAAATCTACTGATTGGTTATTTTCTAAAAGTACCTGTATTGATCGCTCTCCAATTTGCATAGCAGAAGCACCAGTAATTCCAATAACAACGCTTTTCATTTACTCATCGTCCGATAATATATCAATTCTAGAATCTTTATTATTAATTGAATCTGTATCAGTATTTTTAACAAGTTCTAAGTCGATTTGATTCTTTAAGATGTCTACTTTTAAAACTCTGACCTTAACTTTTTGTGCAAGTTGATAAGTTTTTTTATATTTTCGTCCGACTAAAAGATTTTGTCTAGATCGATATTCATACCAATCATCACCAAGAGTACTGACATGAACCAAACCTTCAGCAGTTAAATTATCAATCTCTGCAAAAAAGCCATAACTTTGTACACCAGTAATAATTGCTGTAACTTCTGAACCTATTATTTTCTGCGCCTCTCTACCTTGAGCAATTGATATAATATTATTTCTAAAAGATTTAGATTTTTTTCTTATTTCGTTTAAATTTTGAATCAATCTCAGATTTGAATGATTATCTATATTTTCTTTAAGCTTAGAAGAAAATAAATCCCAATCAACATCCTTCCAACTATCTTTCTTTCCCAGTTCTATAGATTCTTTACTTCGACTACTCGATTTATTTTTTCCGTCAGTTAAAAGTGAACTTAAAATAATCTGATTAAATACATTCCAGTAATTTAGAGATGGACAACACCATGGTGATTCAATATTACTGGTAGGAATTTCAACATTTAAGTTATCGTGATTTAAATTATAATTGAATTTACAAAGTTTTAAATGAATTCCAGGAATTATATGTTTTACAAGTTTATGTAGGATTTTCTTTTCTGAACTTGATTCAAAAGACTTGATTAATTCAGTTGTTGTTACTGTACCATCAATATTAACTATAATTTTTTTATCTAAAGCTAAAGCTGATTTAGCTAATTCATTTATTGTTGATTGATCAATCTCTTCATATTCCTTGTAAATAAAGGGGAGTTTATATCCAATTAAATGTTTGGCAAGAATATTGTTAGCAAGCCTAATATATATATCTATGATTGATTGTGAATCACAACAATCATATGTTTTAGACCATCCATGAAAGTCTCTGCCAGGATAAGCTTTTTGTAATTCACTTAATCTTTCTAAATTAGGTATGTATTCATCAAGCTTAATAGATACGTTATTACTGTTATTAATAAGCTTTGATGAATGAATTATAGTATAGATAACTTCTAAATCATCTTTTATATTTTTTAGTGCAATAGGAATTGATTTGGATGTTGGTTTTCTATTATTAATTGTATTTAGGTGTTTCGGTGTAATAATATTTACAGGCTTTATTATACTTTTTGTGAAATTCCAGTCTGTTATATTTCCTTCACTATTTATATCTATCAATAACGTAATTGCCTCATTTTCCTTATTAACTCTGAATTGAGAAGCAGAATTTAAAGATTCATTCAGAAATTCTATCCAATTATTTCCTAAACAAATAACTTCCCCTTTCTCTTTGAGATATTGATCGAGTTTCCCCCCTAAATTGATTCTCTCTGAAACGGTAGGAGAATGGATCCATATTCTAGTACCTCCTTCATATGGTTGAGCAAACAACGCTGGTAGTGATGGAGAATTTTTTGATTCCCAACTTTCAAACAATAATGAGGGTTGATTTGTTAAATCTTCTCTTCCCCTTAAAGAAATCTTCTTAGGAGAGACTTTTGGTGACTCAATTTGCCTTGTTAAATTATTCTTTGATAGCAATAATTCTATATCACCATCTACGCCGCCATTTATGGGAAATTCTCTTATTATTGAGCCTTTTGCTTTAAATTGAGCTATTGGATATTTGCTTATTTTTATTTCATATATAAGATCTTTGTTTGGAGGCTCCTTATTAGAATTCTTGTCAATATCTAGTTCAATACTTACAGGTATCCTGTCATCAAGTGGATAGCCTTTTAATTCTCCTGTTAATTTATCTGTTTCTACCTTGGCAAGTAATATATCATTATATCTTTGTAATACACATTTGATAGATCCCTCTGGGGCTCTTCTTTTTACTCCTGGTTTTGTTATCAATACAATAACAGAATCACCATGCCATGCGTTGCTTAAATCAGCTTCTCTAATGTAAATATCTTCACCTTGATCCTCCCTAACAACAAAACAATATCCTTTGCTGCTACAACGCAGCCGACCTTGGATAAAATCAACGTTATGGTTTACGCACAATTTCTCATCATTAGTATTTTTTACTAAGCCTAATTTTGTCAAAGCTTTTATCGCTATATGTAAATTGTCTCTATCTAGCTTTTTAGTAAGTTTTAAACTTTTTTCAAGTTTAGAAATTTCTAATCCATTCTCACTATCTAGACTGTCTAGTATTTTTAAAACTGATGTCATAATTACTTTGGCAAATTAAATGAATTACTTTGATTAAAGTCATTTATATTAAAGACTATAAGTATTGAGCATAAATTTTTCACTGGCTATCCATAGTGGATTCTATTTTACTTTGAGCAAATAGATTTATTCCTATAAATAAGAATACTATTCCAGATAGCAGTTTAAGTAAGTAGGCTGGGATAAGGTTAGCAATAGACCCACCTGCCAATGCCCCTAAAAGCGTAGCTAATATAAGAGCTATTGAGGAACCTATAAATACTGCTAAAGGTTTATTAGTTGTACTACTTAAAGTTATTGTTGTTAATTGAGTTTTGTCCCCCATTTCAGCTAGAAATACTGTGACAAATGTAGTAAAAAGAAGCGTTAAGAGCATCAAATTTTTTAAATTCTAATTTTGAGAAAATCAATTAAACCTTGTATTACCAAGTATAAGCCTAAACATAACATAATGATTCCTGAAACTACTGTAAACCTTTGTCTTGGAAAGTTATTTGCAATCCATTGACCGATTAGAACGCCTAGTAGGCTTGTAAAAATAAGAGCTAGAGCTGCACCAAAAAAAATAATTAGTGGCCTCCCCGATTGAGCTGAAAGCATTAAAGTTGCAAGTTGAGTCTTATCTCCTAACTCCGCTAAAAAAATTGTACTAAAAGATGTTAATAATATACTAAAAAATGGAGTATTATCCTTTAAGTGACTAGTATTTTGTTTAGAATTCGAATTAGGTTGAACCATTACTTACGTTAAGTGATTTTATCCTTTTTTTAGTTTATAAAACAATTATATTTTACATATAAACCCTTTAGATGATCAAGTTTTCAATATACTCCATTTTACTTATTCAACTTGTTTAGCCATATGAACTTTATTTTTGCTATTAAATTCAATGCATTACAAACACATAAATCTACTTTTTTTACTATTTCGAATAATATTCACATAAACAGAACCTTCCTATAGATAATGATTGTTGATGAAAATTCTTTAAAAAATGTGAAGCAATGCCAGTTTGTTTAGTAGAATATAAAAAATTTTAAATTCAACATGGGAAACCTTTTGCCTCTTGTAGCTGTCTTTCTTGCTGGACCTGCAATAATTGCATTGATTTTCTATAGAAGAGGAGTTTAAAAGGCTAAGCTAGTCAGCCTTACCAAGAGCTATCTCCGCAAAAGTAAGTATTTTTTTTGCAAACAGTAATTGTTTTTCATCTTGAAAATCATGGCTCTCCATTATCGCAGAGCTAATTGACTGATTTTTAGTATTAGTCACTATTACTTCTTTATTTTCATTTAAATAACATTTATAATTTTGATTGTGTAACTGTAAGTCAATAATATTTTTATATTTTTTTATATCAATTATATTTAATTGAATAGTATTTTTTTTTCTCCATATATTATTTTCTATATAAAATGCAATGTCTATTAATTCATTGATTTTTAAATTCATAGAATAATTCCATTTGATTGCCTTTAATGTTGATGTTCCATCATTAATGGTTAATTTTAAATGACCACCTTTAAGTTTATAAATTTCTAAAACTCTACATTTCCTTGTCCAAAATATTGGAGCTTTATTATTAATACCAAAGGGACCTAATAACTTTAATTGATTATAAAAATCAAAATTTATATTCTTAAAACTAATGTGCACATCTGGTCTTAAGGTCTTGCTCAAATCAATATATTTAAATTCTCTTTTAGCTATCTCGTTGAGCTTTTCTTTAAGTTTAGAAATATTTTTTTGCTTAATCGAAAACCCTGCTGCGGCAGAATGACCTCCATAAGATATTAATAGATCTTTGCATTCATCTAAAGCTAAATTTAGCTTTAATTTATTATTCGATCTTATTGATCCTCTGAAGTTACCATCATTGGCAAGTGAAAGAATGGCTGTAGGTAAATTAAACTTGTCTACCATCCTTGCCGCGACAATACCAATCACACCAGGATGCCATTCCTTGTTAATGAGCACAAGAAACTTGTTATCACTCTCAATCTCATTAAGAGCTACTGGCAATGCTTCTTGCTCTATTAAAGCTGTAATACTTTTTCGCTCTTTATTCATTTCTACACATTTTTTTGCAAGTTTTTCTACAATTTCTGTTGAATCATTGGTAAGAAGATTAATTATTAGTTTTGGGTCACCAATTCTTCCAACAGCATTTATCAATGGGGCAATTTTATAACCTATATCTTCTGAACTTATGTCATTATTGTTAGTTACTATTTTTTTAATAATAGATTTAATTCCCTTATTTTCTGTTTTATTGATTTTAGGTAAAGATTCTTTTAACCATTTTCTATTTGCTCCTAAAAGAGGGGCCATATCGGCTATAGTTCCAATACAAAATAAAACATTTGCTGTAGTATTTGTTATATCATAATCTAACTTGTTACATACATTTTTAGCTAGCAGGTAGGCAATTCCAACTCCTGCTAAATATTTATATGGAGAATTATTTGGGGTTAGCTCAGGGTGTATTAATGAATATATATTAGATTTTTTTTCTGGTATCTTATGATGATCGGTGATAATTAAATCTATTCCATATTCATTTGCTCTTGTAATTGCTTCAAAAGCAGAAATACCATTGTCTACAGTAATTACTAGCTTTATTTGCTTATTATTTATTGCATTTATCATATTTATATTTAGTCCATATCCTTCATCCTGCCTTGATGGAATGTATGGAATTACTATTGCTCCAAGCTTAGATAATAACTCAACCAAGAGTACTGTACTAGTGATTCCATCAGCATCATAATCACCGCAAATAGCAATTTTTTCTTTCCTATTACATGCTTCGACTATTCTCTTAGTTGCTTTGCTCAATTCAACAAAATGACCTTCAGGGTTTGGAAGATCAGATGGTGTTAAGAAGTCATCTAAATTATTTTTTATATCAATCCCTCTTCTTATTAAGACCTTTTGTAATGTGATACTTAGATTGCAATCATTAATTATATAATCATTTAAAGGCTTGGGTAATACCCATCTCTTGACTTTAGTATTATCTGTTTCCAAAACGTTAATCTAGATTGATTACCTATAAATCATAATTATATTTGATTTATACATAAATAACATGCATAAGTTAAAAGCAGTATTTTGGGATGTCGATGGAACGATAGCTGACACAGAATTGTGCGGTCATAGAGTAGCTTTTAATTTGGCTTTTAAAGATTTTCATTTGGATTGGAACTGGAATGAAATCAAATATTTGCAGCTTTTAAAGATTTCAGGTGGTTATAACAGAATCATCCACTATAGAAACGAAATAAATAGTTCACTTAGCGATAGCCAATGTTCAAAGATTCAATCCAGAAAGCGTTTTCATTATAAAAATCTAATTCAATCTGGAAAAATCAAAGTCAGACAAGGCGTCTTCCGACTTATGAATGAACTTTCCTTTTATGATATTGAACAATTTATTGTTACTACCAGCGGTAGAGAATCCTTGGATCCTTTTTTAAAAACCTCATTGAGTACTCATATAAAAATTTTTACTAGAATAATTACATATGAAGATGTAACTAAACACAAACCCTTTCCAGATGCATATAAACTTGCAATTCAATTAAGCAATAAATCAAAAGAAAATTGCATAGCAATAGAAGACTCAAAAATTGGTGTTGAGGCTGCCAAGTCTGCAAATATCAATTGCCTTTTGACTTTGCCACCATGGTCCACATCTAATCAAGAAATCACGAAAAAAGCTAATGCATGTGTTGATAGCCTTGGTGAAAGAGATAATCCTTCTCAATTAATTTATGGTAAGCACTTAATTAACAACCATGTTGATTTCGAATATCTTACAAGTATTTTAAACTGAAAATGCAGAAAACGAATTTCAGACAATTTTTAGATGCATTGAATAATAGTCTAAAACCTGTTTTTGGCCAGTCATGGAGACAAAGAAGCGTTTTGTTGCTTTCCTTACTATTTGGTTTTTATTTTACTAACAGCTTACTTTCATATTTACTAGATAAATCTATTAATACTATATTTTTAGGAATATTGATAATATTAATAATGGAAATTGCTGTTCAAACTTCAATATTATCTAAATATTCAAAGTTATCATTACTCATTCTTCCAATTAACAATTTCAGAATTGGATCAACATATGCTCTTATTCTTGAAGCTTATAAACTCGGCTCTTAGTAAAGCTCAATCAGTTTCATCTTCTGATGACTCATTCATTGGATATACAAATCCTTGAGCTCTTCCTGTCAGAACAGATTTCCCTATTGACAATGCTTTTTCTGCTGCAATAGCAGCTTTACCTTTCCATGTGGCATGTCTTTGATTTCTCTTCCCTTTTGAGGTTTTCTTTTTAGGTACAGCCATTTTTGCTCAACATTTACTGACTTTTTATTTTATAACG
>MDTG01383682.1_pt1 | contig 11788 bp, 5 predicted proteins | sample 811421 | NCBI WGS metagenome assembly MDTG01 (sample SAMN05326645, study PRJNA326480) | marine metagenome | isolation source: seawater | place: Pacific Ocean: South East | collected 2011 | reverse complement strand
ACCCATTCGGACGAATCGATAAACATCTCCATGAACCAAGAAAAAACTTCCTCGGGATGTACCCTGCACAACGTCATTATATTCGCTATGATCATTAACCTTGGAATGTGATGAGTATACCCAAAGGTTGAGCAATCCTGAATGGCGTCATCGAGAGGGGGAATGCCAGTCTCCCCGTCATACCAATTCCTTGTGAGTTTCCGACTGTGTTCAAAGTAGTTAGATTTCTTTTGAAACTTCCCATGAGATCTGTAAACGGCTCGAATAAATTCTCGCCATCCAATAATTTGTCTTACGAATCCCTCAAGGGAATTGATCGGAACCTCGCAAGAATCAGAGAAGTTTAGAGCGCGCTCTATGACTTCATGGGGCGTAAGGAGTCCAATATTTAGCAAGGGACTCAGTAAGCTGTGGAAAAGAAATGCTTCATCTGACTTAATAGCATCTTCATAATGCCCAAAATCCGCCAATCTGAGTTCCAAAAAATTATCAAGAAAAATTAATGCATCTTGTCGATTAGTCGGAAGCCATAATAATCTGAGCGTACCCGGATGTTGGTTAAAAAGTAACGAAACACTTTTCGCAATTGATGCTTCGTACCGAGAGTTCGCGAATTTTGGGATGGCCGGCGTGGCCAGACCTTTTGGTATTCTCTTCCGGTTCTCGTCGTCGTATGACCACTTGCCCCCGATTGGTTTCCCGTCCTCGGTCACAAGGATTCCAAGATTTTTGCGCGTGGCCTGATAGAAAGATGCCATTCGCAGGCTTTTGCCCTTAGAGCAATGCTGAAAGCTTTTGTCATCTGCGAAGAACATAGGTGATTTCTGTTCTATAAATGTAAGCGACGAATCTTTTTTAAGCTTCAGAAATTCCGTTTTAAAAGAGTTATCTTCTATCTCAAAATAATGAACTACTTCCAGTTCGTTTTCTTGCATCGATTTTTTGAGTGTCTCCAGGTACGGCTCGCGGAAAGCCTTATCTTCAAGATCATGATAAATAACACAATATCCTGCTGAGAGAAGGTTGTCTCGATACTCGCGCATAGCCACCAGATAGAACAGAATTTTAAGCTTGTGATGCTTATAATCTGTGCATAGGCCAAGATCCTCTTTCATAAAGATCGTTTCACAGCCCGTTTCTTGGACGTATTTCAATGGAAATAGCTGGTTGCCAAGGACGACTAGTAGGTTATTTTGGTTCATCTATAAATACCACCAGACTAAAATTTAAGCTTTTTAAAAGTAGAGAACTATGTGTCTCCAGTTTAGCCCCTTCCAACGAAAATAGCTGGCTTCCTGGGTCGACAAGCAATTAATGTTAGTTTATTTCTAATACGACGAGACTAAAATTTAAGCCTTCTCAAGTGGCGATTTTTTAAGTTCTGGCAAGATTGACAGCGGCCTTGCTACCGAGTGTATGATGGCGAGAATGCAAACGCGCGTAGGACTTACAATAAATCCTACAATTTCTTATCGTTACAGGAGCACTGGCAAGTGAAGAAAGATTCTTGTTTACTTGAGATATTTACATACATGATTTTGCTGATAGCCTCGCAAACGGTTTCGGCACAGTTTAGAGAGGCTTCCCCGTCTGAGGTTGGCTATGATCCAGAAGTCCTTGATCAAATTCACGATCGAGCAGACCTAGTTTACGAAGCTGGGTTGATACCAAATTACGTCATAGCTCTAGCAAGGGAGAACAAGCTATTCTTCACGGCAGCTAGGGGTAATCGAACCATTGGTACAGATACGCCGGTTGGATTAAACACCCTGTTTCCGCTAGCCTCAATGTCGAAACCAATTACAAGTAGTGCTATCTCGTTGTTGATAGAGAGAGGCGAGTTGTCGATGGGTTCCAGCTTGGCTGAATTTTTCCCCCAGTTTGGCTCTATGCTCGTTGCTCCAAATGGAAGTCTCGCTTCGCAATTTGAGCCTGCTAATGCGCCAATCACTATTGAAGATTTGCTAACTCATCGGTCAGGATTGACTTACCGGACTCAGATTGCAGGTACTACTGAGGTCGCGGAGCTCTATGAAGATATCGGTTTAACGGATGCTTGTCTTTCTCCCGACGAAAATATGGACTTACTGTCGGAGATACCACTAATAGCTCAGCCCGGAACGACTTGGAACTACTCCGTCTCCCTTGATGTTTTATCTGCTGTAGTCGGCTCTGTCACCGGACAACGGCTAGGCGAATTTGTTTATCAAAACATTTTTTCCCCGATTGGAATAGAGCACTCAAAATGGGTTCATTCTCAGACCGATCTGGATCGAGATTTCGCGACTCTTTATCAACCTGCAACACCAGGAATGTCAGCGATTGGCACAATGGAAGGGGAATCGATCAATTGGCAGTTGATCGAAAGCGACAGATATGAGCTTTGTCCAGTTGGAAGCTCGAGCCGCAAATTCGATGAGGGAGGCTCTGGCTTAGTTGGATCAGCAATAGACTACTTGGCATATGCTGCGATGATTGCGAACTCTGGAGAGTTCAATGGTGCAAGGGTGCTTGCGGAGGAGACCGTTGAGCTTCAGTTGCGCGAAAGGCTTGACATTAGTGCCTTTCAAACGTCTGAGACTAAAAGAGGGTTTGGAATTGGATTTGGCATTGTATACGAAAAAGATAACACCACAGTTGACTATTTGTTCTGGGGAGGCTCGAATAATACCCAATTTTTTATTGATCCCAAAACTAAGACGGTTGGTGCGATAATGAGTTCATGTTTTAGGTGCAGGCAATCAATGATTGGGGACGTCAAGTCGATTGTTGATGCAGCATTCTTATAAGAATAAATGCGAGGGTAAGTTTTGAGAGTCAGATTACTCCTACTGGGATTAGCGATTGCGAGTACCGTTAGTACATCCTTTCTTGTTTGGGCCCTACTGGATCGAAAAGAGGATATCAGGGTTGCCGCTGATCAGAATCTAAACTATCAGTTATATCTTGAATCTTGGGAGAGGATCGTAGCGGAGGGCCAGGAAGAACTCATTGATTTCGGTCTCAGCGGTAATCGAGGGAATTTTTGGAAACCTGAAATTGAAACACCGCTTGATTTTCGAGCCACAAACAACACGAGCAACTATGACCTTGATTTGAGTGCTGTTGCAACTGGAGAACTGAAGAATCCTTTCGTCAAGGCATTCGTGGATGGGAACTATGACGAAGCTGGAAACTTTCTGAACATACTATTCAATCCGTCTTTGCAACGTCAAGATTTGCTCTTTTTTAGCGCCGTTGATCCTTCAAACTTGGAGACAGTTGTGTGTAAAAAGACCTTGTTTTCAAGACAATATAATCCTTGCTCAAGTATCTTTGAAACCCAGTTTATTGATCTCGGCTCACGCTTTGAGCTGTATGGTTCTGTCATTGAATCGTCTTCCGCATGGACTGGAATCATGGTGCAGTCCACGTCAATTGAAGAGTTTTATTCCTTGGTTCATGTCTTCCCGGTGTTGGTTAATGGATCAACCGAGATTCTTGTCCTTATTGGGAGTTCGCTTGAAAACTTAATTGCGAGCTTGTCTGAGGAAACTGGTATGGTTGCCACTCCATTAAATTCAGAATTTGTAAGTAGTACTAAGTCGGAGATAGTAAGTCCGCTGACGCGCTTTCGTCAGCAAAGCCCTGACTCTCTTATAGGAATTTCTGACCAGGGTAGCAGCAGACTACTATGCCAGCTGCCGAGTGTTTTCCGCTCAACGAAAACATGCGACCCCTCCGTAAAACAAGTCGCTTTTCTCCCTTTAGGGCTTGCACCTGACTTTCAGAATTTCTCGATCGCGCTAACAAGAGATATTACTGCGACCATGGTCGAATTAGATACAGTAAATCGTAACGTTTTGATTCTCGCGATCTCGGCCATCCTTCTTGGCATTGTAATCATAACTTTTGTTCAACGAGTAGTCTTTGGAAGGCTGAATAGTGCGATGGAGTTCATACACGCACTTAGCGCGGGAGACACGAAAGTAGATCTGAAGGAGACGTCTAACTTACTTAGTCGGCCAGATGATGAGTTTGGTATGCTGGTCTCTGCTTTGAAGTCCTATAAATCCAATCTCATTGACTTAGAAAAAGAAAGGGTTGAGAGGCGAAGTGCGAGACTAGAACGAGATGCATTAATCATTGAGAAAATGAAAACATTAGCGCAGCAACTTGAAGGTGACGCGAAGACAATGCTTATGCAAGACATTAAGTCCATGGAGTCGTTGTCAATCAAAGGAGAGGTCAACGAGAGAGAGTCAATAAAGCTCAATGCTATGGCGTTTGAAAGAATGTCAGATCAAGTTAATGCACTTATCAATGCTCGGACTAGTGAAATGGAGAAAGCAAGAGATGAGGCAGACGAAGCCAACAGAGCAAAAAGTAAATTTTTAGCTAATATGAGTCACGAACTTAGAACGCCCCTTAATGCGATTATTGGATACAGCGAGTTATTGCAAGAGGAGGCTGAAGAGGACGGGGCAACAGCGATGCTGTCGGATTTAAAACGCATAACTGACTCTGGAAATCATCTGTTAAACCTGATTAATGACATCTTAGATATCTCAAAAATTGAAGCAGGGCGATTAGAGCTACATGAAACAGAATTTGAAGTTATGAAAGTGATCGACGTTCTTCAGAGCGTAGCAATGCCTCTTGCAGAAAAGAATGAAAATTCGTTCAGAATCGAATTAGAAGCAGAGCTAGGGGTAATGAGCTCAGATGAAACAAGGTTGCGGCAAAGCCTCCTTAATTTGATTAGTAATGCTTGTAAGTTTACCCACCGCGGACAGGTAACATTCACAGCGAAGGCGCTCGATCATTCGGGAGAGGATTACCTACAGTTTTCCGTACAAGATACTGGCATAGGCATGACTGAAGAGCAGGCTGCCAAAGTTTTCGAAGAGTTCAAACAAGCAAGCGAAGAAACTACATCAAAATTTGGTGGAACAGGCCTCGGTCTTTCTATTACAAAAAACCTCATTGAGATGATGGGGGGCGAAATCTCAATATTTAGCGAAATCGGGGCTGGATCAACATTCACGATTTTAATTCCACGGAAGCTCAAGGAGGATTTAGAGGATGTGGCGTCAGAGTTTAAGATCAAGGCTCAGGGAGATGCTATTGAGCTTAAATCCGATCAGCCAAACTTGTTGATTATTGATGATGATCTAGACTTCCATAAGATAGTTGAACGGCGATTGGAAAAAAAAAGCTTTAATATCGTATCAGCTTTCGGCGGGAAGGATGGGATTCGGTTGGCGAAGACGCTAAACCCTGAAGTAATACTTCTAGATATCCTGATGCCGGACAAAGATGGGTGGTCCGTATTACTAGAGTTGAGATCGGACCCTGCACTATCAAAAACAAAAATCATCGTAGCCAGCTCGTTAGATGACGCGCGTTCTTCAGGCTCATTGGGCGCTCAAGCATTCCTAAAGAAGCCGATTGATCGAGACGACTTGATTTCTACAGTCACTCAAATTTTTGATGGCGATCTAAATGGCAGAAAAGCACTGGTGGTTGACGACTCGCCCGACGCCAGAAATTTGATAGAAAAAATGCTTAATAATCTTGGTTTTGAAGTCAGGCTTTCAGAAGACGGGAGGCAGGCGATTAATGTTCTAGCTGAAGGATTTGATCTGATTGTTCTTGATTTGATGATGCCAGTAATGGATGGTTTTGAATTCCTTGCGAATTTGAAAGAAATGACTCAGCTTAAGCAGCCAGAAGTAATCGTCTACTCGGCCGTGGAATTGGATGAAGCTATGAAAGCAAAATTGCGCGATCAATGCAGCTCTATCATCGACAAAAAAGCGGCTGGATCGGCGTCTAATTTAGAAAAAGTTTTAAAGAAACTGAAATACAATTCGAATGATTGACAAGTTTAAGTATGCGTTTTTTTTCTATGCCGCTAACAGTCGGCTATTCTTTCCTGTTTTAATTCTTTTTCTGCTCATCACATTTTTGACGATGGGGATGATAGCTATTTACCTTGGGTTATTTTCCGAGTCGGCTCTGAAGGCTGAAGGGATTGACGATGCAGTCGATGGGGGACTGATCGATGCTTTCTGGTGGTCTTTGAAGCATATTGTAGATCCCGGTTCTTTTTCTGAAGACTATGGAGCGCCCCTTGGTGTTCTTGTACTTGCATTTCTCAACACCATTCTCGGTTTAGTTATCACAAGTATGATAATTGCTTATGTTGTGAACCTATCACAATCTTTCATTGAGGATACGCAAAAGGGTAAATTAACTATCAGAGAAAAAAACCATTTTCTTATCTTAGGCTGGAACCGAAAAGGGATAGCGTTGCTATATTTTTTGTCTAGACTCGGTAAGAAGGTCCGTGTTGTCATAATGACATCTCTCTTCACAGAGTTGGTGAGAAAAGAAATAAGGTATAAAGCTAGAAAGATGGAAAATATAAACGTGCTGACTCTGCAAGGTGCCATTGAGTCGCCAAGTGACTTAGAGCGGCTTGCGATAAAACGGGCTTCACATATAGTTATTCTCGCTGAGGACTATTCTGATGGCACAGCCGTGAGTGATTTAACTACACTAAAAACTCTCATGTTACTGAGGAATTCGGATGTTGCGTCTGAAGCCACTGATATCGTCGCGGAGCTGATTGATTCAGAAAAGCGCCCAATTGCAACCGCAGTTTCGTCCAAGAAAGCTGTTCTGCTCTCCACAAGTGAAGTGACAAGTAAAGTATCCGTTCAATGCCTACGATATCCCGGTTATACGCAAGTTTATGACTGCTTATTCTCAGGGAGAATTGCTAGCATTGAATTGATTGACTCTGGAAACTTTGTTGGAAAATTATTTGGTAATGTTGCAAAAGAAATCGTAAATATGACTGCTATAGGCGTGAGTTGGCTGGTCGATGAGGGTACGCTCTCAGAAAGAAGGGTAAATCTTCTAAATCCTGAATTCGACTTTGATATCGGCGAAGATGATCAAATCATTGTGATGAGCAATGTCAGTGGATCCTTGTCCGATAATCAACGCGATGAAGGCATGGATATTGGATATGCCTCAATTTCTGCCCCATTTTTAATCTCCAAGACTCCAGACCTTAGAAAAGTTCTTATTTTCTCATATACAGAGAGCACACTATCAGTAATAAAAGAGCTTGAATCACACTGCGTAGGTCAGCTCGAAATTGTTTTAGCCTGTAAAGATGCAGAGAAAAAATGTGTGCTTTTGGACCGCAACCTCGAAGCCGTCTCTCGAAAGAAGCGCGGAAATGTGAATCTTACGCCGAAGCTAACGCCTTTTGAATTTGACGTTTCCAAAAATTGGACTTTGAAATCAACAGAACTCGCTGGAGTGAATGGCGTTCTAATATTGGCTGACCAATCTGTCGATTCAGTTGATGCCGATAGTAGAACGGCTCTAGTAGCGATTTTGCTCGGCGAGCAATTAGCGAAACTCGATGAAAAAGAGCAAATTCCTGTTGTGGCGGAAATCCTAGATCCGCGCACCAAAGAACTACTCGATCAAAAGGTTGTTACAGATATAATTATCAGCACTAATTTTATGAGCTCGCTAATAGTTGGTTTGACAGAAAAACCATTTGTAGATTCAATTTATCGTGAGCTGTTGAATGCTGGTGGGGTAGAAATGAGACTCAGAGAGATAACCCTCTACTCTGAGTCGCCAAGTAGTGCTAAACATGTAGAACTAATCGATGCTGCATTGAAGCGCAAAGAAACACTCATTGGATATGTCAAAAGTGGCGGTAGCGCCAATGAAATCGTTATGAACCCAAGTGAGCGCGAGACCTTGGAGCTCGGAACAAATGATCGTGCGATTGTTCTTGGACAGCAGGTCTACATCTGAATTTGAGGAGCTTTCAAATGTCGAAGATATTAATCGTCGAGGATAATGAGATGAATAGAGATATGTTATCCAGGAGACTGGGGCGGAAGGGGTTTGAGGTCCAGATTGCTGTTGACGGAGAAAAAGGACTTGCGGCCATGCGATCAGATAAGCCAGATGTTGTCCTAATGGATATGGGTCTTCCGGTTAAAGATGGTTGGACAGCGACTAAGGAGGCAAAGAGTGATCCTGATATTTCGCAGATACCGATTATTGCACTGACGGCTCATGCGCTGGAGGAAGACAAACAAAGAGCGCTTGAAGCTGGGGCTGATGACTTTGATACAAAACCGGTGAACTTTTCTGTTTTGCTTGAAAAAATAAATAAGCAGCTTGATCTGTAGGAACTTGAATAACTGCCTTGGACATAAAAGTGTTTGCGAGGCCAATCTAATCTGCACTCAACGCACATTTAGACTCATTAGTTGCAACAAGACTCGAACCTCTGGCCGACGTGTTTTGAGTCCCTCGTAGACAATGAACCACAACTTACAGCAATAGCCTTCGTCACCCTAAATTCTGTAACACCCCAGCTATGCTGTTGCCACTTAATGTCATCAGTTATGATGAATTGTGTCATTGTGGTCCAAATTTGGTCTTATTAGATCTTTCTCCTCTCAGAAGGAATACGACTTTGGGGTGGCGTCTATCCACTGAGTTGGGACTTTTCCTTTGAAAGCTCCTGGACATCCCCTCAAATCCAGAGATACTGTGAACCACGAGGTCGTGTAAGGACGAGTGCTTGCGCTAAGACCTTGCTGTGTGGAGAATGACTATTGACCCTTCCTGAGGAGGCATGGCCATCTTAAAAAACTGTTCGCTCGATTTTTATCTTTAACGGTGTTGTCAGTTTTCATGTTGGAGTGGGGGTCCGCTGTTTCTCAAGGGCCTCGGTAGGAGCTCACTGTTACTAAACTTAATGGATAGAATAAAAATGAGAAATAAATTCTTCAAGGCGTTATTTCGTCTCTTCGCGGCATTAATCGCGTTTCCAGTTACCGCATTCGCGATTGAGGGACCGATCAAATTAGAAAGTGGCTTGTTAACTGGGATTTATCTTGATAGCGGTATTCAAGCATTTCTGGGTATTCCGTTTGCTAAGCCGCCTATTGGAGAGCTCAGATGGAAGCCGCCTCAAGCCGCGGAGGCCTGGTCAGGAGTCAAAATCGCCGATACGAAAGGGCCAGACTGCATGTCGGGTCGTCGAACCGATAACATGAGCGAGGACTGCTTATACCTCAATGTGTGGTCAGGTGCGCAATCAGAGACCGATAAACTTCCTGTGATGGTCTGGATCCATGGAGGTGGATGGAGAAATAAAGCGACTTATGACGGAGATATACTAGCTGAGAATGATGTCGTTGTTGTCTCAGTAAACTATCGTATGAATGCGTTTGGGTGGATGGCCCATCCAGCCCTTTCTGAGGAGTCAGATAATAGAGTATCTGGCAATTATGGAGTACTTGATCATTTAGCCGCTCTTGAATGGGTTCAAAATAACATTGAAAACTTCGGTGGAGACAAGAGCAACGTCACGATTTTCGGCGAGTCAGCAGGTGGTGGCAGTATTTATGCCCTTCTTGCGACGCAAAGGTCAGAAGGGTTGTTTCATAAAGTAATTTCTCAAAGTACTTGGATCAATTCGTCTAATGTAACGAACTTAAAAACCCATAATGGGTTTATGGAGAGCGCTGAGGAGTTAGGACTAAAGGCAACAGAACTTTATATCGATGACAACTTAGATTATGAGCAGAATTTGCGAAGGCTTCGCGATCTTACCGCCGATGAAGTATTGAGTCTGCAGGTTCCTGTGTCGCTTGTGATCGATGGCTGGCTTTATCCCAAACCGCCGTTTGAAGTATTCAGAGAAGGGCAGCAAATCAAGGTTCCCATTATGTCAGGATACAACGATGGTGAGGGGATTATGTATTTGCGCAGATTTGGATTACCCCAATCGATATTCTTTCAGAGGAAAAAAAGAGGGGCTCAATTTGATCCCAGTGATTCGGATATCACTGATCTTTATGTGGCACGAGACCCCAGTGAGATTAGGGCGACAGAAATCGATTACATCAGCGACGAGATGTTTGTCCGAGCGAGCAGGGAGCTTTCGCTTGCGGCTGTTAAAGCCGGTCAAGATGCCTTTCTCTATGTTTTCGGTCGAAACATGAGCCAACCTGACGAACGTGCTTCGCACTACATGGAAGTAAAATACGTTTTTAACAAACTGCCTAAATCGGCTCCAAAAGAAGATGAAGACCTGTCGAGAGCGATGATGGCTTATTGGACGCAATTTGCCCGTTCCGGTAACCCTAACAGAGATGGCTTGCCGGCCTGGCCTCCATTTAACCTTACAGAACAACCGCATTTGAGACTGGATGTCATAATGGCTCAAGGACAAAATGACAGGAGAGAACGGCTCGATGCAATGGACGCGTATTACGCAGATAAGTTGACACCATAATTTGGTTGCCTACTACTTTAATAAATTGTGAAGTGGTGAATGAGTTGGTGGGCCCACCAGGACTCGAACCTGTCACCGACGGAGAAGAAGACCCTCTCCGATCAATCCACCAACAATCGCCAACGGCCTGCAAAAGTTAAGTGGCTTTGTGATAACACTTTTCTTTTCTGAGTGGTTGGCATTTATTGCTGGCAGCCGGTACAACTTGTCCCATTACTGTGCCGCCAGATTAGACTCCACCCCTTGCAATAAAAAATCGAGATATGGAAGCACTCACCCCCGGGCGTACCCCTCTTTACTAAGAATGGTTCCATACGGCGTGTATACATATTATTCTGCTTGTAAAGTAGGGCAGAATAGAAGTGAATAAAAGGCTAAAGTTTTTGGCTCTTAGCGAGCAGGAGCAAGAAACCAAGGAGATCATCGATGAAGTCTTTGCAAACAATAACATTTTTTATCTTTTCAACAGCATTGTCCGCTCAAAATGTGACACTTACCACGCCTCAAGGCGATTTGATCGGAAAACTCGCTCCAACTAATGATGCTGTAAGTATTTTTCTTGGTATTCCCTATGCCGCCCCTCCAGTTGCGAGTGCACGTTGGAAGCCGCCGGCCACCCCTGAAAGTTGGACTGGCGAGCGCATAGCAACTGATTATGGACCAAACTGCGTGCAAGAACCTTACCCAAAGGATTCCTTTTTCTATCGGCCTGCCCGATTAAGCAGTGAAGACTGTCTGTACTTGAATGTCTGGACCTCAGCACACTCTAATGAGAAGAGGCCGGTCATGGTGTGGATACATGGCGGCGCCTTGACTCGTGGCAGCGGTGCACGTCCAACTTATGACGGAAGTAACCTGGCGCAGAAGGGTATTGTCTTGGTGACGATTAACTACCGTTTAGGTGTTTTCGGCTATTTCGCGCATCCGGAGCTAATTTCGGAATCACCGAATAATGCTGCAGGCAATTATGGCTTGTTGGACCAAGTTAGGGCGTTGGAATGGGTTCAGGATAACATTGCAGCGTTTGGTGGAGATCCTGATAACGTCACTATATTTGGCGAATCGGCCGGATCCTGGAGCGTCAACTTGCTATCGGCTTCGCCCCTAGCAAAGGGCTTGTTCCACAAAGCAATAGGTGAGAGTGGTGCCCGCCTGGATCCGCGCATGACATTGTCTGAAGCTACTAGAGATGGAAGTGATCTGGCCGCCGCCTTGGGTGCTGACTCTATTGCTGATATGCGCGCGGTTTCTGCCCAAAAATTGCTCAGTGCTGCGACCTCAAATCGTTTTCGAACTGATGGGATTGTAGATGGCTGGTCTATACCCGATCAGCCATACGCCATTTTCTCCGGTGGGCGTCAAAATAAAGTGCCCGTTCTTACTGGCTACAATGCAGAAGAGGGCACCACGCTTGGCCTATTGAGCAGGATTCCTGCAAACAATGATGTTTATATT
>MDTG01073899.1_pt1 | contig 11788 bp, 9 predicted proteins | sample 811421 | NCBI WGS metagenome assembly MDTG01 (sample SAMN05326645, study PRJNA326480) | marine metagenome | isolation source: seawater | place: Pacific Ocean: South East | collected 2011 | reverse complement strand
TTATCTAATTCATTCAGAGTTGATTGTATTATAAAATCATCAGGGTCCCTGAACAACTTGTGTATTGATTCAAAATTTCCAAGAGAGAGCTTTGACAAAATTTTTCAATCTAAAACAAAAGACGAAAAAATTAAAAATGGAAAGCTCTTTAAATCTGATATTACAAATCATATTCAAGATGTCAGAGATAAATATATAATACCTGGAGAGACCTCTGAGATTGCACTAATTTTCATTCCGAGTGAACAAATATATTTAGAAATATTCCATTTGATTCCTGAAATAAGTGAAAAATTCTATGAATCAAAAGTTTTCCTCATATCTCCAACCACTTTGTGGATCGTTTTAAATTATATTGAAACAGTAATTAGGGACCAAAGAATCAATGACAATTCAAATATTATCTTTCAGCAATTAAAAGATCTTACCAATGAAATTTCTAGACTTGAGGTTAGGGTTAAAAAAATGGACTCACATTTTAATAATGCTCAAAATGATTTAAACGACATTCTTATTACTACAAACAAAATTTCTAACAAAAAAAATAAGTTACTAAAGCTTGATCTCGAAGGTTAGTTTTTCATTTCAGATCGAGAATTAAAAGCCATAGAGAGTGTATTATAATCAATTGTATCTAGTTCGCCTCCTATTGGCATTCCTTGAGCAAGCCTGGTAATCAAAATATTATCTTTATTAAATGTGTCAGCTATGTACTGTGCAGTAATTTGTCCTTCAACCGTAGCATTGGTTGCTAGAATAATTTCTGTTACTTGATAATCTTTTATTCTTTTGTGAAGGGAAGAAATATTTAATTCTTCTGGACCAATCCCGTCAATTGCTGACAATGTCCCTCCTAATATATGATATTGTCCGTCATAAGCTTTACTTTTTTCAATTGCCCATAAGTCACCAATCTCCTCAACGATACAAACTTTTTCTTTTTTTCTATTTTTTGAATTGCAAATATTACATGGTGAAGTGGAGTCAATATTTCCACAAATAGCACAAAATATGAGACTAGATTTTAAATTTTCAAGAGAATTTAAAATGTTAGGTATTAATTTTTCTTTGTTCTTTAAAAGGTGTAGAACTATTCTTCTTGCTGATCTGGGGCCTAAACTTGGTAGTTTTGAAAACAAGTCAATTAATTCACCCAAAGAAGAGGACATACCAAATTAAAAAGGAAGTTTCATTCCCGGTGGCAAGTCCATGCCGCCTGAGATAGTACTAAGTTGTGAACTCATGTTTTCCGAAATTTTATTAGTGGCATCATTCAAGGCAGCAACCAAAAGATCTTCTAAAACCTCTATTTCATTTTTATCTACAAGGGATGGGTCTATTGAAATTTTCTTAACATTATGCTTTCCATTCACTATAACTTTTACAGCCCCTCCTCCTGAAGATCCTTCAACCTCAGCTTCTTCAATTTTTTTTTGAACTTCAGCCATTTTCTCTTGCATTACTTTTGCTTGTTTCATTATTTGTGAAATATTTGTCATTTACCTATCCTTTTTTTCTTGGTGTTCATCAAGCTGAACTACTTCTATTGAAGTTACTTCAGATGATGGAATGATTTCAAGAATTTTTTTTAATATTTTATCTTTTCTTACATTTTCTATGATCTCTTGATTCTTTTCGTTTTGATATTCAGCTATTGATTTCATCCCTTTTTTATTTGAGATGGACAAAATCCATCTTTTTTTTGTTATTTTTTCTATAATTTTTGTTGCTTTCCATAAAATCCTTTTAGATTCAATATTATTATTAATACATTCAAACTCAATAGTTCCAGCACCCCCGTCAAACTCAGAGTCTTGACAACTTATCAACCTAAAAGAATTTTTAAGATGAAAGGCAATTACCATTTCAGATTCATTTTCAATCTTGTCAACTAAACGGTAAAATTTTTCAAAATCATTGGCTTGTAATTTCTCTTTTTGGGAAACATTTTCTGAATCAATTATTTTTCTTTTTCTAGCTAAATTATCTTGTGGGTAGTTTTCGCTTATATCTTTTATATCTGAATTTTTTGAGTCTGAATGATTTTGATTATAGGTGGATAATTCAATGTTATTATTCTTTTCAGATTTTTTTTTTATAAGATCAAAAGGTGTTGGAATAATTGAGGCAAAACATAATCTCATAATTGTCATATCAAAACATTGCTTTTCATCAAAGATTGAGGATAATTCATTAATATACTTTTGTAATAACTCCCAGAATCTTGTAATAAAATCCATTTCAGAATTTTCTGATAGTTTCATCAAAGCATTGATAGTATTTGTATCTAGGAAAGAATTTTTTATATCAACACCAGATTTTACCATAGCCAAGTTGTATGCAAAATTCATTAAAAGTTTTGCTAGCTGATCAATTGAAATACCTTTGCTATATAAATCGTTAAATTGTTCCAAAGAAGATTTGACATCACCTTCAAAAAGACTTTCAAATAATTTAAATCCAAGAGAATTGTCTGCTAAACCCAGAACATCTCTTACACATTCAATACTTATAGAATCACTTTTTGTTAAAACATTATCTAAAATTGATAGTGCGTCTCTTACAGATCCCTCAGAACATTGTGCTATGAGATTTGAGGCATCATCATTAATTTTGTAACCTTCTTTATTTGAAATTTGAATAAGATGTTCAGAGATTTTTTCTAATTCAACTCTTTTCAAATTAAATCTCTGGCATCTCGATAATATTGTAACCGGAATTTTTTCTGTTTCAGTGGTAGCAAAAATAAAAACCACATCCTCAGGTGGTTCCTCAAGTGTTTTTAAAAGAGCATTGAATGCAGCTTTTGAAAGCATATGCACTTCATCAATAATAAATATTTTTTTTCTTGCGCTAACAGGCTTGTAATTAATATTTTCAATTATCTCTCTTATGTCAGATACACCAGTTCTACTGGCAGCATCAATTTCAACAACATCTATATTACTTTCATTATTAATTGAATTACAATTTACGCAATTTTCACAGGGATCTTGGGTCTCCTTAATGGGTTCGTTGCAATTTAACATTTTGGCAAGAATTCTGGCAATTGTTGTCTTGCCAACACCTCTAGTTCCTGAAAATAAGAATGCGTGCGCAACTCTTTTTAGTTTTATAGATCCCTCAATCACCGAGCAGGCTTCATCTTGCCCAAGTATGTCTGAAAGTTTTTTTGGCCTGTATTTTCTTGCTAGAACGATATAGTTTTCTTCTTTATCTACCATTTAATTCCCTTGAAAGGAGTTGAAATCTAACCCAGTAGCAATCGTTACGGCTGCTTCTTCTCAGTCCTGACCGGCTTGGCGAAACTACTGTCTAAATCCAACTCCCATTTTAAAATAGCATTTTAAACAATATTTTAAAATAACATATTCAATTGATTTCTTTTCTGAATGGTGAGGCTTCATAATGACCAAGAATTTTAATTTTAGATGAATAATTATCAAGCTCCTGTAGAGCATTTTTAAAATTACTTAATTCTGGATGAGATTCTACATCAATTAAAAAAGAAAATTGCTTAAAGTCCTTATTAACAAAAAAACTTTCCAATCTTGTTAAGTTAATTCCATTTGCAGCAAATCCACCAAGAGCCTTGTAAAGGGAAGCAGGCAAGTTTTTTGTATTAAATATAATTGATGTTATTACTTTTTTTTTTTTATTTATTTTCATACTTTTTTTGGAAAACACAAGAAATCGCGTAATATTATTTTTAGAATCTTGAAAATTTCTTATTAAAATTTTTAGTTTATAAATCTGTGATGCTAGATCAGATGCAATAGCAGCATGACTTGATTCTTCATTTTCTGAAACAAATTTTGCAGCTCCAGCGGTATCAATAAAATTTACTGGATTTAATTTATTTTTCAAAATTTTTTTTCTGCACTGTGATAGCGCATGAATATGACTATAGACATTTTTTATATCATCCAAACTAGAATTTTTTTTTGCCATCAAATGGTGCTCAATTTTATGATAATGTTCGGCAACTATTTTTAAACTAATCTTTTCTAAAAGAAAATGCATGTCTGCCACCCTGCCAGCTATATTATTTTCAACAGGTATAAGTGCAATTTCAGCTAGATTTTTTTCCACAGCATCAATCGTCTGTTCAAATGTATTGCAAGGAAGGGTTTCGTAACTTTTATAAAACTTTCTACAGACTAAGTCTGAAAAAGCTCCTTGGAGTCCCTGAAATGAAATTTTTTTTTTCATTGAATTAAAGTTAAGTGTTATTTGAATTAAAAAGCAATCTAATTTTTTTTAGATCATACATAGTATCAACACTTGGAGGATTATCTCCAACTTTCACAAGTTTAATTTTCATGAAGTTATCCATAGCTCGCATCTGTTCTAACTTCCGGTCAAATTCATTTTTTGTTTGTTCAAGTCTTACAAACTTTTCTAATATTTTTGGTCTATAAACATAGAGACCTATATGATGAAACCAATTTTTCTTACTATTGATTGTTCTTAAAAAATCTTCAGCAAACCCTTGATTGCTTCGGTCTAGGCATACCTTCGCCTTAACAATATTTTTATCATTTAATTCTTCATCTTTTAAATTACACACAGCTGAACCAATTTCTGTATCTGGATCTAAAAAAAGATCTATAGTTTTTTCAATTAATTCCTTATTAAATAAAGGTAAATCCCCTTGAAGGTTTACAATTAAATCAAATTTTTTATTTATCAACTTGTATGCCTCTGAAATACGGTCAGTACCACTTCTATTTTTTTCTGATGTCATTAATGAATTAATTCCATAACTTTTACAAAGATTTTGGATTTGTTTGCTATCAGTTGCTACACAAACCTCACCAAGATTTAATTTTTTTGCATTATCTGCAACTCTGACAATCATCGGAACTTTTTTGATATTTCTTAATAACTTTTTTTTTAATCTAACAGATTTTAGTCTGGCCGGAATAATGATTATCAACTTCCAGTTTTTTTTATTTTTTTTGATCACTATGTAAGTATTCTATATTATAAAATTATGAATAAATATTTTTTATCCCTTATGTCAATCCTAATTTTATTTCAATCTTTTAAGGTAGCAGATGAAATTTTTACATATAAAGATGATTCAAGTAATAGTTATATAATAATCAAAGATATGGGGAATAGTGAAGAAAAAAAAGAAATAGAAAGTTCTGAAGAAAAAAAAGATTTAAATCTAGACCTTTTATTCTCAGAGGCAAATCTTGAGGAAGGAAGAAAGATTGCGAAACAATGTGTTGCTTGCCATGATTTTAGTAACAATCAAAAAATAAAAATCGGTCCCCCCTTGTGGCAAATTGTGGGAAGACAATCAGCTGGTATCGAAAAATTTAAATACTCAGAAGCATTAAATAACTTTAAAAAAGATTGGTCTAAAGAAGAGTTGTTCTTTTTTCTTGAAAAGCCGAAGGATTATATAAAAGGTACTAAAATGGTCTACAAGGGACTTGTTAAGACATCAGATAGAGTTGATTTAATTACCTATCTTGAATCACTAAAATAAATGAGTCTCAAAAAATCTCAACTACTTAATTTTGCTAATTCTTTTGCTAATCAAAGTAGAGAGATTTTAAAAAAAAAATACTTTAAAAATTTTAAAATAGAGCAAAAGATTGATGGCTCATTGGTAACTGATATTGATAAAAAAATTGAACTACTATTCAGAAAAAAATTAAAGAAAGTCTTTCCTGATCATGGAATTGTTGGAGAGGAATTTGGAAGTGATCGAATCGAGAATGAGTATGTTTGGATAATTGATCCATTAGATGGAACTCATAGTTTTATATCAGGCAAACCATTATTTGGAACTCTAATTTGTTGCACTAAAGATAAAATACCTATAATCGGCGTTATTGATATGCCAATATTAAACCAAAGATGGCACGGTGGAATTGGATTGGGAGTAAGAATGAATAATAAGAGATGCAGGTATAAAAAGAAAAATCAAAAATTAAATGAATCTATAGTATCTTCAACATCTCCTTTAATGTTTGATGAAAAACATATGAGTAAAATAAAGAAAATTTATAAAAAATTCAGATTTCCAATTTTTGGAACAGATTGTTATTCATATGGCTTACTTTTGTCTGGCAAAATTGATTTAATTATTGAAGCTAATATGAAGCCGTGGGATTACATGGCACAAGTTGCATTATTTGATGAATTAGGAACTTCTATAACTGATTGGAATGGTAAAAAATTAAATATACATTCTGAGGGAAAAGTTGTTGCATCTTATGAAAGAAATCACCATAAAAAAATATTAAGTTTTTTAAAAGAAATCATCTAAATATAAGGATCAACAAAATTGTTTTTTGTTATAATTTTTACATACTTTTTTTTGGGACTAAATTCAATTTTTGCTAATGATTTTTATTATAGGCATGGGGTAGCCATGCATGGTGATCTTAAATATCCAAAAAACTTTGAGAAATTTGATTATGCTGATGAGTTGGCTCACAAGGGTGGCGAAATAAAATTATCATCCATTGGAACATTTGATAATTTGAATCCCTACATTCTCAAAGGAGTTGCCACATGGAAAGCTGCTTATTTATTTGAAACTTTGATGAGATCATCATTTGACGAACCTTTTAGTCAATATGGGTTGATAGCTGAGGGAGTCAAAATTCCTGATGATAGATCTTGGGTTACATTTAAGTTAAGAAATGAAGCAAAATTTTCCGATGGTTCATCTATAACCCCTGAGGATGTTGTTTTTTCCTTTAATATTTTGATGGAAAAAGGTCATCCTATTTATAAAACTTACTATGGCCAAGTTGATACTGTAGAGAAAATTAGTAAGAATGAGGTAAAATTTTCTTTTAAGGGTGAGCCTAACCCAGAACTTCCACTTATAATAGGTTATCAATTACCAATTTTTTCAAAAAAATACTGGGAAAATAAAGAATTTGATAAAACAACTCTAGATCCTCCGCTTGGGAGTGGTCCTTACCTTGTTTCAGATGTAAAACCTGGCAGAAGTATTACTTTAAAAAAGAACCCTGATTATTGGGGTAAGGACTTAAATGTTAACTCTGGTCGCTTCAATTTTGAAACTATTCATACTGATTTTTATCGAGATGAAACAGTTGCTCTTGAGGCATTTAAATCAGGTTCGTATGATTTTAAATTAGAAAACTCCTCAAAAAATTGGGCCACTGCATATGATTTCAAAGCTGTTGAGAAAAGACAAGTATTAGTTGAAGAAATTAAATATTTTAGACCAAGTGGAATGCAAGGGTTTGCTTTCAATATTAGAAAAAATATTTTTAAAAATAGGAATGTAAGAAAAGCACTTTCCTATGCATTTGATTTTGAATGGTCAAATCGTAACTTATTTTATGGTGCCTACACCAGAACAAAAAGTTTTTTTGATAACTCTGAACTTTCATCACAAAGTCTCCCAAATAAAAAAGAATTAAAAATATTGGAGAATTATAGAGGAAAAGTTCCAGATGAAGTTTTTGATACAGTGTTTTCCCCTCCTAATACAGAAAATCAAGAAAATGGATTGAGAAAAAATCTCAGGATAGCTAGAAGAATTTTAAAGAACGAAGGTTGGGTAATCAAAAATGATTTACTAACAAATAGTAAAACCAACGAAGTTCTTGAATTTGAAATTTTGCTTCGTTCTCCTCTTTTTGAAAGAATAGTACTTCCAATGAAAAGAAATTTAAAAAAATTAGGAATTAATGTTTCAATTAGAACTGTTCAGGATGATTCTCAGTATATAAGACGTCTAGAAAATTTTGATTTTGATATGGTTGTTACAAATTATGGTTCAATAATTTCACCGGGAAATGAGCAAAAAAATTACTGGAGTTCTAAAACTGCTGATCTACCTGGAAGTCCAAATATAATTGGAGTTAAAAATCCTGTGATTGACGAAATAATTGAAAAACTTATAAGTTCTAAAACAAGAGATGAGTTAATTACACACACAAGAATACTAGATCGAATTTTATTATTTAATTACTACCTAATTCCTCAATTTCATATTGGTCACTACAGGGTTGCTTATTGGAATAAATTATCAAGACCTGAAATTTCTCCAAAGTATGATTTAGGGTTTGATTTTTGGTGGTATGACCCAGAAAAAGCTAAATTGATTGGTGAAATTGAAAATGAACCCATTCACAAGGAAAAAGATAGTGGAACTTTCATTCTTTTATTTTTGACTACAAGCCTACTAATAATAATCTGGAGAATTAGAAGAAAAAATTAAAAATGCTAAATTATATTGTAAAACGTTTATTTCTAATTATCCCAACACTTTTTGGTATCCTTGCAGTTAATTTTTTAATTATTCAAGCAGCACCTGGTGGCCCTGTTGAAAAAGCAATTGCACAGATTAAAGGCACTGAAGTTTCTGTCACTGAAAAGTTTACAACCTCGGGAGGAGAGCAATCTCAATCCGCACAAAGTCAGACTAAATTGAATTTCACAGAAAGTAAATATAGAGGGTCTCAAGGGATTGACCCTGATCTAATTAAAGAACTTGAGAAACAATATGGGTTTGATAAGCCACCTATCGAAAGGTTTTTTGAGATGTTGAAAAACTATTTAGTTTTTGATTTTGGTGAAAGTTTTTATAAAGATAAAACTGTAATAGATTTAATTATCGAAAAATTACCTGTTTCAATTTCCTTGGGATTATGGACAACTCTGTTTATATATTTAATTTCAATACCACTAGGTATCAGAAAAGCAGTTCAAGATGGTTCAAAATTTGATATTTATTCTTCGTCTATTATTATTGTTGGTTATGCTATTCCAGGGTTTTTATTTGCTATTTTCTTAATTGTAATTTTTGCTGGCGGGAGTTATCTGGATATATTTCCTCTAAGGGGACTCGTTTCTGATGATTGGGATCAACTCAGCTTTGTTGAAAAAATACTTGATTACTTTTGGCATCTTACCCTACCTGTTCTTGCAATGGTGATAGGCGGGTTTGCCAGTTTAACAATGTTAACAAAAAACTCTTTCCTAGACGAGATAAACAAGCAATATGTTGTTACCGCAAGAGCAAAAGGTGTGAGTGAAAAAAAAATTTTATACGGTCATATTTTTAGAAATGCAATGTTAATTGTTATTTCAGGATTTCCTGCCGCATTCATTAATATATTGTTCACTTCCTCTTTATTAATTGAGGTAATTTTCTCACTGGACGGACTTGGTCTTTTAGGTTTTGAGGCTGCTCTTGGAAGGGATTACCCTGTTGTATTTGGAAGTCTTTATATCTTCACTTTAATTGGTTTATTACTCAGACTTATTAGCGATTTAACTTATGTTTTGATCGACCCAAGAATAGATTTTGAAAGTAGGGGGGGGTAATGAATTTTTCACCATTAACACAAAGACGACTAAAAAACTTTATGGCTAATAAAAGAGGACTTATTTCAACTCAAATATTTTGTATTCTTTTTTTTCTTTCAATTTTTGCAGAATTTGTGGCAAATGACAAACCTATATTTTTAGTTTTTAAGGGAAATTTGCACTTGCCAGTTTTCGAAAAAATACCCGAGACATATTTTGGAGGAGAATTTGAAACTGAAGCTGATTATAAGGACCCTTTTGTTAAAGATTTAATAAAAACTGAAGGTTTTTATATAATGCCTTTCATAGAATATTCTTATGATACAATCAACTATGATCTGAAAGTTCCATCGCCCTCACCCCCAACTTTAGACAACTTATTAGGAACTGACGATCAAGGAAGAGATGTTTTGGCCAGACTAATATATGGTTTCAGAATTTCAGTCTTTTTTGGTTTAATTCTAACGGTACTTTCAAGCGTCATAGGAATTGTGGCAGGAGGAATACAGGGATATTATGGTGGAAAGATTGATTTGTTTGGTCAAAGATTTATTGAAATTTGGTCTGGTTTACCTGTCTTGTATTTATTAATTATAATTTCAAGTTTTGTTGAGCCAAGCTTCTGGATATTGCTTTTCATTATGTTGTTATTTAGTTGGATGTCTCTTGAGGGCGTTGTGCGAGCAGAATTTCTGAGGGCAAGAAACTTTGAATATGTAAAAGCAGCCAAAGCTTTAGGATTAAGCAATCCACGAATAATGTTAAGACATGTTTTACCCAATGCCATGGTTGCTACATTAACATTGATGCCATTCATTTTGTCAGGTTCAATCGCCACCTTAACTTCACTAGACTTTCTTGGCTTTGGGTTGCCTCCTGGCTCGCCTTCGCTTGGAGAAATGGTAGCTCAGGGAAAATCAAACCTCCAAGCACCATGGCTTGGACTATCAGCATTTATTACTTTATCACTGCAATTAAGCCTACTCGTATTTATAGGAGAAGCAGTCAGAGACGCTTTTGATCCAAGGAAGGTAATTTAAAATGAGAAAGACGATACTAAAAATTGAAAATTTAAGTATTAAATTTGAATTCAATAACCAGAAGGTTGAGGCAGTAAAAGACAGTAATTTTGATATTTTTGAATCTGAGTGTCTTGCAATTGTTGGAGAAAGTGGCTCAGGAAAATCTGTCACAGCCCTTTCAATAATGCAACTTATAAAATCTAATGCACAATTATCAATAAATGGACAAATCACATATGAGCAAAAAAATTTGTTAAATCAAGATGAGAATTTTCTTAGAAGTATAAGAGGAAAAAAAATCTCTATGATATTTCAAGAACCAATGACCTCGTTAAATCCACTTCACACAATAGAAAAGCAAATTAAAGAATGTCTCACGGAAAATTATGAATCAAAAGATAAAAGATGTATCGATTTATTAAAAGAAGTGGGGATCGATCAACCACAACAAAGATTAAAACAATATCCCCATCAACTTTCTGGAGGACAAAGGCAAAGAATCATGATTGCCATGGCAATTGCAAATAACCCTGATCTTCTTATTGCAGACGAACCAACTACCGCTCTCGATGTAACGATTCAGAAACAAATACTGAATTTGCTCGATCAACTAAGAAAAAAATTCCAAATGTCATTGCTACTCATAACCCACGACCTAGGAATAGTTAAAGAAATTTCTGACAGGGTTTGCGTTATGGAAAAGGGTGAAATTGTTGAAAAAAATTCGACGAAAAATATTTTTTCAAAACCACAACATCCATACACAAAAAAATTAATTAAATCTAAACCAAAAGAAAAACAAAATCTGACGAGTATTACAGAAAAAATACTCTCTGTGGAGAAATTAGATGTATTTTATCAAGGTTCAAATAGTTTCTTTTTCAAAGGAAAGAAAAATGATTTTCATGCTGTAAAAAATGTAAATTTCGAATTAAAAAAAGGTGAAACTTTGGGGATTGTTGGAGAAAGTGGTTCAGGCAAAAGTTCTTTGGCTCAGGCTTTATTAAAATTAATTCAATCAAGAGGAAATGTCTTTTTCAAAAATAAAAAAATCTCCCATCTAAATCAAAATATGTTTAGGCCATTTAGAAAAAATATACAAATAATCTTTCAAGATCCTTTTGCTTCCCTAAGTCCCAGGTTGACTGTGCAGGATATAATAAGTGAAGGGTTGTTCATCCACCAGAAAAATCTTTCATTAAAAGAAATCAATATTCTTACCGAGAAAATAATTATTGATGTAGGTTTAGACAAAACTATGCTCACAAGATACCCACATGAATTTTCTGGGGGACAAAGACAAAGAATTGCAATTGCTCGAGCATTAATACTTAATCCAGAATTAATCATTCTTGACGAACCAACATCTGCTTTGGATGTAAGTATTCAGGCTCAAATTTTAAATCTTTTAAAAGATATTCAAGATGAATTGCATTTAACTATGTTAT
>MDTG01015971.1_pt1 | contig 11788 bp, 11 predicted proteins | sample 811421 | NCBI WGS metagenome assembly MDTG01 (sample SAMN05326645, study PRJNA326480) | marine metagenome | isolation source: seawater | place: Pacific Ocean: South East | collected 2011 | reverse complement strand
TGGGTATTGAATGTCGTACTGATGATCAAACTATTCAGACGTTATTAGCACCATTGAATCATAGCCGTACTGCTTATTGTGTGCTGGCTGAGCGAGCCGTCAACCGTCATTTGCAAGGGGGCTGTCAGGTGCCTATTGCTTGTTTCGCTGAGCTCAATGCTGAGGGCACAGGCCTCTATATGCGTGGTTTGGTTGGTAGCGTTGATGGTCGCACCATATTGCGCGCCGATATCGAGGGTCAGGTGCAATATGCTGAGCAACTGGGTGTCCAATTGGCCGAGCAGCTGTTGGCTCAGGGTGCAAGAGACATTTTGGCTGAGGTCTATGGTAGCTAAGCTCGCTGTTGGTGCCGACGTACTTGTTGTGCGACCCCTGCGAGAACAGGACGCTTTCTTGCAGCTTCTTACTGCGGCCAATATAAGTTTCCGCTACAAGCCGATTATGCGCATTGTGCCAATCACTGAGCCTTTAGCAGCGGTTGAACGCATCAGAGACCTGATTCTTCAGTTTGCTCAATTCGATAAAGCGATTTTTATTAGTGCCAATGCTGCGGAGCTGGCAATTCAATGGCTAGATGAATATTGGCCTATGTTACCCGAGGTGCAGTTGTTTGCTGTGGGTCAGCAGACTGGAATGATGTTAAAAGAGTACGGCGCCGAGGTGTTATCGCCACAGGGGCAACAAAATACCGAGGGCCTACTTAAAGAAATGCCGCAACTACAGAACCTTGCCGATAAGTCTGTGATTATTTTTCGTGGCGCCGGTGGCCGCGCCACATTAGCTGATACACTGACTAGCCGCGGGGCAATGGTGACTTATTGTGATCTTTATCGACGTGTTATCGATCCGGTTAGTCTGGTCCAGGCACGGGCTGAAGACTGTCGTTGTCTGGTTGCTCATAGTGGTGAATTACTCCAAGCTATGGGTCCAATCAGTAATAAGGCAACGATGCTAGTCGTGCCCAGTGAACGGGTTGCCGAGATAGGTCATGACCTTGGCTATAAGCACCTCGTGGTCGCTGAAAGCGCTCTGCCAGAGTCCATGTTTCGTGCGGTTCAGCAGGCACTGGGCTAAAGCAACAAGGTATTTGGTTTGAGTAAAAAATACGCTAATATTTTTCAAATAATAGGCTGAGTAATAGAGGGCTAACAGTGGCAAAAACCAGTAAACCAGCTGTATCTGATGAGCTACCTAAGCAAACAGAATCGCCACAGGGTAAGAAAAAAAATGCGCCGGCGAAAACTTTAGGACGGTCAATGGCCGGTTTTAAAACATTGGTTGCTGTGGTCGTTGTGATCTCGCTGGTGGCCGGTGCATGGTGGTTACAGCTTTACTGGCAGGCGGATAGGCAGGCCATGTCTGAGCATATGGCAGCGCTTGCGGCCAAAGTGGATGGACTGGAGCTGAATTACAAGAGCACTGATAAGGCTATTTTTGAGCAAAGCCAGCGCATAGAAGAGGTAGAAAAATTTACCACTGATCTAGGGCTTATTCTTAGTCAACAGAATCAGCGGTTGCGGGAATTGAATTTAGCCGCGTCTGATAATCGAGTTATTGCTGAGGCTCTTCATCTTAGTCAAATTGCTAGCTGGCGAGTGCAAACCGAACGCAGCAATAGGATTCCACTGGCATTGTTAAACAATGCCGATGTCGTTTTAAGCCGCTTAGAGGGCATCAATATTGCCACTGCCCGCGAAGTATTGGCAGCCGATATTCAAGCATTACAGCGTGTCGACACTGTAGATTATGAGGCGCTATTCCTTGAGTTAAGCCTGATGGCGACTAATATTAATCAATTAAAGATGGTCACATCTGCACCAACTCTACCCTCCGTCACTAAACCCTCCGTCACTAAACCCTCTACCGCTGACATTGAGGGTGTGTCTGACATACTGGAGGGATTTATTGACAATCTGGGTCAATTGGTACGTATTCGTCAGCATAATCAACCTATCACGCCATTGTTGGATGCGGCAGATCAAAAAGTAGTTCGTCATAACTTATTATTCCAGTTTCAATATGCCCAGACTGCACTGTTACGTGGGCAGCAGTCGCTGTACCAGCAAAGTCTGACTGCCGCTAAAGCAGCGCTTGAGCAATATTTTCAACAAAGTACTGATCTTCAGACCATATTGCAGCGACTAGATCAGCTTGTTGATACCCGTATTGCTGAACCATTACCCCGAGTTGATGCATCTGTGCAGGCTATTCAAGCACTGATGCAGAGCTCTCAAGTTGAGTTGCTTGAGAGTCAGGAGCAAAACCAATGAGAAAGATCCTGCTGGTATTAGTATTGGCTTTACTGGGGGGCGCCGCAGTGGTTTGGCTGATGCAGCAGGGTACTGGCTATCTGTTGATCAGTTTTGCCAAAATCAGCATAGAGATGAGCCTATGGGTTGCGGGAGTGCTGTATTTAATCACTACTCTGCTGGTAGTCTGGCTAGTGCTATTGGTTAAATGGTTGATAGCAGTAGGTGGTCTTCGACAGTGGTGGGCGTCAAGACGTCAGGTAAAACAGTTGAGCAAGACAGCCCAGGGATTGCTAAAGTACGCGGATAAAGACTGGGTTAAGGCCAAGGAGATACTGGCAAGCTCAGCGCAGTTATCATCAATGTCTGATATCAACCTGTTGTTTGCGGCCCAAGCGGCAGCCGAAGCGAACGACAATGAAGCCGCTAACCGTCTACTCCTGCGCTTGCAGGCAAGTCATCCCAATGCTGCGGCTGTTGCCTCAAAGCAGCAAATCGGATTGCTTGTAAATAACGGGCAGTTAGACCAAGCGTTAGCACAAATACAACCGTTATACCGAGATAACCCCAGTGATACTGGGTTAATAAGATTGCTGGTCAATATCTATTGCCAACAGCATGATTGGGATTCTGCGCAGAGATTACTGCGAGATATCGAGCATTACAAAGTGTTACCTAAAGAGGCTGTCACGGCACTTCAGATAAACATCTACGTGGCATTGCTCAATGATTGTGACAATAAGCCAGAGCTAAGCGAAGTAGAACAATATGATCAACTCAGTGAGCTCTGGGGGTTGGTGCCCAAAGCACTGCGCAAAATGCCTGAGTTAATTGCCCCCTATGCCGATGCGCTGGCGCGAATAAACGCAATAGAAAAGTTATTGCCGCTGCTCAGTACTGCGCTCAATAGTCAGTGGCATCAAGATCTGGTGCAACGCTTTGGTCTCTTGACTATGGCCAACACGGAAAAGCAATTGTCCACAGCTGAAAAATGGTTACTCAGGCATCCGCAGGATGCTGACCTTCTGCTGGCGCTAGGCCGCATTTGCATCCGTTTGGAGCTTAGAGGTAAAGCAAAGGATTATCTCAATAGTGCTTTAAAGCTTGATCGGCAGCCGTCAGTCTATTTTGAGTTGGCTCAGCTCCTACAAACCATGGGGGAGGCTGAGGACAGTGCCGAGATGTATCGCCAAGGTCTTGAGGTTGCAGTTGCAAGATAACACTAGCCGGTTACAGGCGTTTCTTTTTTAAATCGCGAATAATAAAACGTGTTGGGTGCAGGGCTAAACGTAAGTCCTCATCGAGTATGGGCGTGTCTCCAGCGAGTTCAGTGGCCAAAATCTCAGCGCTCAATGGTGCATAGCTCAGTCCTCGTGACCCCATACCGCAATTAATATAGAGATTAGGTAAATAGCTGCCGGCGGTTGCTATGCTGGACTTTGCATCGCGTCGCAGAGCACTGTAATCCTCGACCAGTTGCGTCAAATTGGCGACAGCGCCAACAATCGGTAAATAGTCCTTAGTGGTGCAGCGGTAGTTGGCGCGACCGGTCATAGCAGTGACATTTTGTGAGCCGATAGCACTGGCGATTCCGCTGTCTGTGGCGCAAATTTGCTCTAGATTGGTTTGATGGTCTTCAGGTCGCAGTGCGGTGGTAAAAACACCTTTGTTATAAGTCGCGCCTATACTGTGCTGGCCATTGTATTGCGGCGTGATATAGCCTTCTCCGCAGATCACTGTTTTTAATGCCGAGGATGTCCCGTTGGATGGTATATGACTAATCTGTCCGCGCAGTTGGGTGACCGGTAAAAACTCGGTTTGTTGAAATTGCTTGCAATCGAAGGCGTTGGCTATCACTAGCGTTTCGCTAGTAATGCAGGGTTGCCCATCTGCGTCAAATAAATGCCAGCGATTATCGCTGTGCGCAACCCGCTGGATATCGGCCTGAAGCAAGGGTATTCGATGCTGAGCGACCAGCTGTTGGCAAATATCCGTGGGCGATAGCCAGCCGAGTTTAGGGAAATAGAGACCTATTTGTGCCTGCAAGTTAATGCCTGATAGCCTGCGCAGTTCCCTATTATCATAAAGTTGGACTAAGTCGGGTTGGTCTTTAAAGCGTTGGCCAATAATTTCAAAATCCTGCCTCATTTTGTCATCTTCGGGGACGACAATTACACCGCATTGTTGCCCTAGGCCCTGCGCCCAAAATGGTTGGTAATAACGACTTGAAAACTGCATTGCAGCCAGATTAATACGTGGCAGCAGATCATCTCGCGCAGATAATTTTGGATAAACGATTCCCTGACTGTTGCCCGATGCTTCGCAACCAGCGATTGGATGCCGGTCAATAAGCGTAACATTGAAGCCTCGTTTGGCTAGTGCAACGGCTGAGGTGCAACCAGCAATCCCTGCGCCAAGCACGGCTATTTCTCGGGTTGATCTGAGGGCTGGTGATTTATCGAGATGCCAGACAGTAGACTTTGCCACAGCGCACCTTAAGCTAAGCCAAATTCTTGCAAAATTTGTCGCGACCATTGATCAATATAAGCATCGGTCAAGTCGAACTGATTTTCATCATCCAAGGCAAGACCGACAAAGAATTGTTTATCAGCGGTGAGCGCTTGGGATTGGTCGAACTGATAGTTTTGATTGGGCCAGGCGCCCACGCTAGTGGCGCCGATATTGACCACTTTGGCCCATAGATAGCCGAGTGCATCCTGAAACCATTCGGGGTAGCCAATCTGATCGCCAAGGCCATAAATCGCAACCTTGCGTCGGCTGAGATCAAGGTCGTCAATGGCATCCCAATTGGCTTCCCAGTCTTCTTGTAATTCACCGTAGTCCCAGGTGGGGATGCCGAGAATAAGATATTGATAATCAGTCATTAGCGACACGGGGTCAGCGGCGATATTGTGTAAGGCTACGAGGTCGCCGCCGTGGATACTATTGATGCAATCACGGATTTTTTCTGCCGCCATTTCGGTATAGCAGGTTGAGCTACCATAGAATAAGCCTATTTTACTGCTCATAAGTCAGCGTTACCCTGAGGTTGTAGACTACCGGCAAAGTCTAGTTGTCGCCAAGCTTCATAGGCCACAATAGAAACGCTATTGGACAGATTTAGACTACGACTGTGGGCTTGCATTGGTAGACGCAGCACATGACGGGTACCGATATCGGTGCGAATCTGCTTAGGCAGGCCCCTTGTTTCCGGGCCAAATAACAAAGTATCCCCCGATTGATATTGAACCGTAGAATAACAAACAGTACCTTTGGTGCTGAGAGCATAAATAGCATGGGATTGAACGTTGGTGCGATAGTCGCTCCAGTTAGCATGTACCTGCAGAGACTGGAATTCGCGATAGTCGAGCCCGGCCCGCCTTAGCTTTTTATCATCGAGATCAAAACCCAGCGGCTCAATTAGATGTAATCGAAAGCCGGTATTGGCACAGAGGCGAATAATATTGCCGGTATTAGGCGGTATCTCTGGCTGGTAAAGGACTATATTGAGCATAATTTTTTGTTTCACCGTCAAGCCCTGTATTATCGCATTAATTGAGACGGTTGAACTAGATTACTGGACCAGTATTGAAGTCATTTTTAATGGAAAGAGTAATAGGGTAGGCCGATGAAGTTGCTGCTAAGTAGATTGCTAAAGGCATAGATGTTGTGATTGAAATTCCTCTAGAGCGTCTGAGTGCGGAAATCCTCACCGCGATTATCGAAGAGTTTATTCTCCGCGATGGTACTGACTATGGCGTTCAAGAGGCGAGCATGGACAGTAAGATTGCTCAGGTTCAGCGGCAATTAGTACGCGGTGATGTATTGATTACATTTGACCCGGTGACTGAGAATTGTACCTTGCTAACCAAACATCAATTTCAGCGTTACCAAGACGAGCAAAAGGTGGCTGAGGAAGCAGATTTATCGGGTGCCTATACTGATGCTGAGGCCTACGAGGATTATTCGCAAGATACAGGCTATAACAGTGAATAAGCAAGTGCATAGACAAGCGCTTACAGCAACCAACGTATTTGCTCTATGGCAACAACAGCTAGACGGCGCACCACAGGTTCTGGTGGCGCTGAGCGGTGGGCTGGATTCCACTCTGCTATTACATTTATTGGTTGAGGTTGTACCCCTCGAGCGTATTCGTGCGATCCATATAAATCATGGTCTGTCCCCTGATGCCGATGCTTGGCAGGCGCAGGCTGAAGCCTATTGCCACTCTCTCGGAGTGGCATTTTATACTGAAACTATTGAGGTGGTAGCAGATGGTGAAGGGCTAGAGGCCGCTGCGCGATCTGCGCGTTATGGGGTGTTTAGGCGTGTGCTGGAAAAAGACGCTGTATTATTGCTTGGTCATCATGGTGATGATCAGGCGGAGACATTGCTCTACCGCTTGATGCGTGGGTCGGGTAGCAAAGGGTTAGCAGGCATGCCCGCCCAGCGAGATCTGGGCTTGGGTCAGTTGATCAGACCCCTGTTGCCCTGGTCAAAAGCTGAATTGCAGCATGCTGCTGCAGAGCGGCAACTGCGTTGGGTTGAGGATGGTAGCAATACCGATAATAGATTTGACCGTAATTATCTGCGCAACCAAGTTATTCCGACTATCGCTTATCGCTGGCCTGACTATGCTCGAGCTCTCGGTCAGTCTGCTGCGCATGCAACCGAGGCAGAACAGTTAGCCGAGGCACTGGCCAAAGAGGATTTAGCCCAACTTGAACTGCGGGTAGAGCGCGCAGGCTGGTCTATCGCTATTGGATTACTGCTTAGTCAGAGCGATTTGCGGCAGCGAAATATTCTCCGCTATTGGCCTGCAACGTTTGGATTACCAATGCCCAATGGGCAGATAATTGATGAAATTACGGGGTCGATTTTATCAGCTCGTGATGATGGCTCACCACAAGTCGTTTGGCAGTCAATACAATGGCGTCGCTTTCGTGGGCGGCTATACATGCTTCAGTCACAGTCGGCACAATTTGATCAGGCTCAGCATTGGCAATGGTCGCTTGATCGCCGCCTTGAACTTGCCGATGGCAGCTGTCTGGAGGTGCAAGAGGTAACGGGTGAGGGGTTAATGCTAGCGCCTAATGATTGCCTTACGGTACGTTACAGACAAGGTGGTGAGCGGTGCCGCCCGATGGGGCGTGGTCATTCCAATAGTCTCAAAAAGCTACTCCAAGAGTTTGCTTTAGAGCCTTGGTGGCGAGATAGAATGCCACTGCTATACGTGGGTGAAACCTTGGTTGCGGTGGGTGATTGTTGGGTTTGTGATGGTTGGCAAGCCGGCCCTCAGCAGCAGGGTAAAAAAATTCGCTGGCAGGTCAACTGTTTGTAGATCGCAGTGGAATACCAATCACCTTTCTGGTAATCTGCTAACCCATCTTGAGTAGGATGGGCGCCGGCCGCAGTTAGTTTGATTTCCAGATCGACTTCTTGGTCATCACCACTTCCAGAGATAACCTTTTTCACTTTTTTGCGATCGTTGCAGGGTCCTTATGACGCGATTTATTTTTGTTACTGGCGGTGTTGTTTCTTCTTTGGGTAAGGGTATTGCGGCGGCTTCTCTTGGTGCAGTACTCGAGGCTCGAGGCCTGAGTGTCACCATTCTTAAGTTAGACCCCTATCTCAACGTTGATCCGGGCACCATGAGCCCTTATCAGCACGGTGAAGTGTATGTTACTGAGGATGGTGCAGAGACAGATCTCGATCTCGGCCATTACGAACGTTTCCTGCGCTCAAAAATGACTCAGAACAATAATTTCACCAGTGGCCAAGTCTACGAGACCATTCTGCGTCGTGAACGCCGCGGCGATTATCTTGGTGGCACTGTGCAGGTGATCCCCCATGTCACGGATGAGATTAAGCGCCGCGTTTATGCGGGCGCCGGTGAGCATGATATTGCCGTGGTAGAAATTGGCGGTACTGTCGGTGATATTGAATCGCAGCCATTTCTCGAAGCAGTGCGGCAACTCAAAGGTGAGTTGGGTCATCAGCGAGCGCTATTGTTGCATTTGACCCTGGTGCCCTATATTGCCTCAGCTGGTGAGACTAAAACCAAGCCCACCCAGCACTCGGTGAAAGAAATGCGTTCTCTTGGCCTGCAGCCCGATGTTCTGCTATGTCGATCAGAGGTTGAATTAGAGGAAGTACAGCGCAAGAAGATATCGTTATTTACCAATGTTGAGGAGCGTGCGGTTATTCCAGTAATGGATGCCGAGACTATCTACCAAGTGCCGCGTATGCTGCATCAATGGGGTCTCGATCAATATGTGATTGAGCGCTTTAACCTCGATACGCCGGCGGCAGACCTTCAGGAATGGGACAAAGTTGTCGATAACCAATTGAACTCTCAAGGAGAGGTGGTTATTGCCATGGTCGGCAAATATATGGAATTGCTGGATGCCTACAAATCCCTTACCGAGTCACTTATCCACGCCGGTATACATAACAAGACAAAAGTAAAAATTCGTTATATCGATTCTGAGCGTCTGGAAGCGGACCATTCTCTTATTGATGGTGTCGATGCGATTTTGGTGCCTGGAGGCTTTGGAACTCGAGGTACTGAGGGCAAGATCTACGCGGTTAAAACAGCGCGGGAAAATAATATTCCCTATCTGGGTATCTGCCTCGGTATGCAGATCGCAGTCATCGAGTATGCGCGCAATGTATGTGGTCTTAATGGCGCCAATAGTACGGAGTTTGATCCACAAACACCGCATCCGGTTGTCGGTTTAATTGCCGAATGGATTGATAGTCAGGGTAACAAGGAGTTGCGTACTGAAGAATCTGATTTAGGCGGTACCATGCGTTTGGGTGCTCAGGTGTGTCATCTGATACCTGGCTCAAAGGCCCATGAAATTTATGGCTCTGAACAGATTGAAGAGCGCCATCGCCATCGCTACGAGGTCAATAATAACTTTTTGCCACAAATCAAGCAGGCCGGTCTGGTTATTGGTGGCCTATCTTCGGATAAAACATTGGTGGAGACGGTTGAATTGCCAGACCACCCGTGGTTTTTTGCCAGTCAGTTTCATCCGGAATTTACCTCGACACCAAGAGATGGTCATCCGTTATTTCAAGGTTTTGTCACAGCGGCAACAGCCTATCAGGCGGCAAAATAAGGATTTTAAACCATGGCATCAATTAGTATTCCGGTAGCCGATTTCAATGTGAGCAATGATTCACCGATGGTGTTATTTGGTGGCATGAATGTATTGGAGTCTCGTGATATGGCGATGCAGATTGCCGAGGCCTATGTCGAGGTAACGCAAAAACTCGGTATTCCCTACGTATTCAAAGCGTCTTTTGATAAGGCTAATCGCTCTTCGATCCACTCATTCCGTGGCCCTGGCGTTGATGAGGGGCTAAAGATTTTCCAAGAGATTAAACATACCTTCAATGTACCGCTGATTACCGATGTCCATGAAATTGATCAGGCTGCTCCCGTGGCTGAAGTCTGCGATATTATTCAGTTGCCGGCCTTTTTGGCACGACAGACTGATTTGGTCAAAGCAATGGCGGTAACTGGCGCTGTTATCAATGTTAAAAAGCCGCAGTTTCTCAGCCCTGGCCAGATGGGCAATATTGTCGATAAATTTCGCGAGTGCGGTAATGACAACATTATGCTGTGTGAACGCGGTACCTGTATGGGCTATGACAATCTTGTGGTTGATATGCTCGGCTTTAGAACAATGAAGGATGTCAGTGGTGGTTTGCCGCTTATATTCGATGTGACTCATGCCTTGCAATGTCGGGATCCACTGGGGGCGGCTTCAGGTGGTCGCCGACATCAGGTGGCTGAATTGGGTCGTGCCGGCATAGCGGTCGGTATAGCGGGATTGTTTCTTGAGGCTCATCCGTCGCCAGATCAGGCTCGCTGTGATGGTCCCAGTGCCTTGCCACTGGATAAATTAGCGCCTTTTATGACCCAGATGAAAGCCTTTGATGATCTTATCAAATCACAAACCGATCTCGGTATTAGCTAGCAAAGGCTTTAACAGGCCAAATTCCCTAACTTTTTCACAATCACTTTAAATGGAGTACCCGGTAAATGAGTAACATTGCAGATATTCGAGCTTTTGAAGTTTTGGATTCAAGAGGCAACCCTACAGTTCAAGCGGATGTTATTTTGCACAATGGCATCGTCGGAACTGCCTGTGCGCCCTCCGGCGCCTCAACTGGATCCAGAGAAGCGCTTGAATTGCGAGATGGTGACAAAAGTCGCTATTTGGGTAAAGGTGTACTTAAGGCTGTGGACAATATTAACGATACGATTAAGTCATTATTGGTGGGGACTGATGTCGCCGATCAACGCGCTCTCGATAACGCCATGATTAAAGCGGATGGTACGGAAAATAAAGCGGTATTGGGCGCCAATGCTATTTTGGCCGTGTCACTGGCGGCAGCAAAGGCGGCAGCTCAAGATAAAGGTATGCCGCTCTATGCACATATTGCAGAATTAAACGGTACCGCCGGCAAATACAGTATGCCTGTGCCAATGATGAATATTATCAATGGTGGTGAGCATGCCGATAACAATGTCGATATTCAGGAGTTTATGGTACAGCCGGTATCAGCCAAAAGCTTTGCTGAAGCATTGCAGGTAGGGGCTGAGATTTTTCATGCGCTGAAAAAGGTGCTCAGTGCCAAAGGGTTAAATACAGCGGTTGGTGATGAAGGTGGATTTGCACCGGATCTGGCGTCCAATGCCGATGCATTGGCAGTGATAAAAGAAGCCACTGAAGCGGCTGGCTATACCTTGGGTGAGGACGTTACCTTAGCACTCGACTGTGCGGCCTCAGAATTTTATAAAGAGGGGCAATATGACCTCTCTGGCGAGGGTAAAGTCTACAGCTCTGAAGGTTTTAGCGACTTTTTAGCTGAGCTCTGCGATCAATACCCAATTATTAGCATTGAAGATGGTTTAGATGAGTCGGACTGGGATGGTTGGAAGTACCAAACCGAAAAACTGGGAGACACAGTACAGCTGGTTGGTGATGATTTGTTTGTGACCAATACAAGCATTCTTAGCCGCGGTATTGAGTTGGGTGTGGCTAATTCGATTCTGATTAAATTTAACCAAATCGGCACATTATCTGAGACCTTGGATGCCATTAATATGGCCAAAGATGCCGGCTATAGCGTGGTGATTTCTCATCGCTCCGGAGAGACGGAGGATACCACCATTGCTGATTTAGCTGTGGCGACCGCAGCGGGTCAGATTAAAACAGGCTCATTGTGCCGCTCAGATCGTGTTGCTAAGTACAATCGTCTTCTGCGTATCGAAGCTGAACTGGGTGACGCTGCTAGCTACCGTGGCCGCGCCGAATTTAAATCATAATTTAAATCATAGTATTAACGCTATTGACATATTATCGGCCAAAGCAATTACAATAATCAGATGCGATGGTTGCTGATAATACTGGTGGTGCTCTTTATCGGACTGCAGACCCGTCTGTGGTTCGGTGAGGGTAGCCTTGCGCATAAATCTGAGCTAGATCAGCAGTTGCAAGTTCAGCGACAGAAAAATCAGC
>MDTG01445176.1_pt1 | contig 11789 bp, 9 predicted proteins | sample 811421 | NCBI WGS metagenome assembly MDTG01 (sample SAMN05326645, study PRJNA326480) | marine metagenome | isolation source: seawater | place: Pacific Ocean: South East | collected 2011 | reverse complement strand
CATATAAGCTTTGACCATCCCAAAGACCTCCTTTAATCATAAAATCAGAAGTATTCATATTGATTGTTATGGTGTCAGGAGTATAAGACTGCAGCTTAACTGCATCCGCACCAGCCCTCTTTGCCATTTCTATAATTTTGTATGCATTTTCGATTTTTCCATTATGATTTGCAGACATTTCAGCAATAATATATGGCGACTCAGTTAAGCCAATTCTCCTTCCATTGATTTCAAAAGATTTACTCATGAAATCTTTAAGCAATCTGTTCTTTTATCATTTTTATAACAATTTTTTGACTAACTTCTTTTGTATCTAATATCTTAAAACCTGCTCTTTTATAAAAATCTAGCGCTCTAACGTTATCCTCAAAAACTTCAAGAAAAATTTTTTTTACATTCAATACCTTAAAGGCGTAATTAGCGGCACTTGATTCTAGCAATCTTCCAGCTCCTTGAAAATCAATATAAGGATTTACAAAAATACCAAAATCAGTTGATTCACCATAATCTAAGTTAACAAAGCTAATTGAGCCAACAATAATATCTTTTTTCTTTACAAGAAAATATTGTTTAGTTTTGTCATCCTCTAGATTTTCTAAAAATTTATAATGTTCTTTGATGGTAATAATCTCTTTATTTGTCATCCAGACTCTAACACCTGAATGATTTCGCATTTCTAAAACAAGTCTTTTTTCATCTTCTTTTAAGTTTATGTAATTACATAACTCTACATCTAAATCATTATTAATTTTAAGTGAAAGATCGAACATTCTATTAAATATTCTATTTACACCATTCCCGTCACATATTTGTGATGAGAGTTTACTAGATTCAAGCATCCAGTTTGGATAATCATTTATTAGATCTGGTATTTCATCAGCTGAATCAACAAGCTTAATAACATTATTTCTGTTTAATGTTTGCGAAAGAAATTTTTGATTATCTGATATGCAGAACTGAATTGAAGGCAATCCTAAGCAACATCTCTCCCAAGTAGTGCTTCCTGAAGCACCAATTGATAAATCAGCATTACTCATGATCTTTGCGATATGTTTGGTGTCTACTTCAAGTTTTGCAGAAAATGGTAATTGTTTTACAGCTGTCTTAATTTTAGATAGGAATGGTGCTTGAGAGCCCATTAAGACTGTAATTTGTGTAGTTTCTCTTATGCTACAAGATTTAAGCTTATCCAGAACACTTTCTGTTAAGTTTTCAGAGTCGACGCCTCCCAAGTAAACTAAAATATGTTTAATGGTTCTATTTCTTTTTTTTGCAAGAGTTAAGTTTCTAAGCTTAGAAAACTCCTTTCTCAATAATGCATATTTGGGTCCAAGTAATAGGATGGCCTCACTATTGGTTAAGAAATCATAATCATTCTTCTTCCTTCCATATGTTTGGTCAAGAAGAATATTGCAACAATGCCTTCTGTTTGCCAAGTCATCAATAACCATTAACTTTTTGTAGTAGGAAGAAACAAGTTTTTCCCACTTTATATCTATTGAGTAATGATCAACTATCATCCAATCAATATGTCTATTTTTAAGAAATTCTATAGTTTCATTTGCATCCTGTTCATAACTTACGCCCAACCATTCAGCATAATTAGTTATTTTGGAAACGGGCTCAACACCTTCCTTAAGAGCATGCACATGAAACCCACTTTCCAATATATAGTTAATTAAATTACCTTTATGTTCTCGGCAGATGAAAGAAACATCTACAAAGTTTTTTTTTAGTATGCTTGCTAAAGTTAAGCAACGCATAACGTGCCCAGTGCCTATTTTTAATGAGGCATCAACACGAAATACAGCTTTCATTAGTTCAGTCGTTTAAATCCATTATGACAAACAGAGGTTTCTAAGAGAGAATTTACATCTAAGCCATTTTGACAACTACTAATGAGTTCAAAAATAGGATCAAGAGCATCAAAATATGCTTTAATTATCTCTGATGAATGCTCTGTGCAGGCATAGATACTATTTCCTGCCAAAAATCCTTTTTTAAGCATTTCTTGTGTAATTAGAGTTTTGTAGCAATCAGAATCTTTATGATCAAATGTAAAACCAGATAATGCAGGTAACCCCATAGTCCTAATCTTTAGTTCATGTTTATCAGCTAGATTTTTCCATTTATTTTTTATAAATTTACCAGTTTCAGTGATGGCTTCCCATGACTTTTCTCTTTCCATGATTTCTAATGTCTTTAATGCAGAAGTTGGGCCAATCCTCTCAGTCCAAAATGTAGAACTAATAAAAGTATTTTGCGCCGCTTGCATTATTTTTTCTTTGCCAATACATGCCGTTATAGCATAACCATTCCCTAAAGCCTTACCAAAAAGAGCCAAATCTGGTTCAACATTATACTTTTTATGCAACCCACCTAATGTCTCTCTAAATCCTGAAGTGCATTCATCAAAAATTAAGATAATTTTGTTCTCTGTTGCTAGATCTCTAACTTTTTGAAGAAAATTATTTTCTGGGCCAGCATTTCTAGAAACTTCCATTTTAATTGCAGAAATTTCATTTTTATTCTCTTTAATAATTTTTTCAAGCTGATCAATGTCATTGTAATTAAAAGGAAGAGTTGTTCCGATTAAACCTCTTGGTACTCCTTGGGCATGGAGTCCTGGAAGCAAATGATTGTCCAGATTCTTATTATTATCTAAATTAGTTGATAAATACCAATCATGCCAACCATGATAACCACAAATAGCTATCTTCTCTTTTTGATTAAAGGCTCTTGCAATTCTTACTGCAACAGAATTTATTTCTCCACCAGATCTTGCAAGTTTTACCATGCTTGCCCATGGATGTAATTCGATCAGCTTCTCAGATAAATACACTTCTTCAGGACAGTTCAAAGTAGTCATATTTCCATCCTTGACTATTCTTTGTACTGCCTCATCAATTTCAGGATGTCCATAACCCAATATATTTGTTCCAACACCCATTAAAGACATATCAATAAACTGATTGCCATCTAAATCCCAGACTTTACATCCTTTTGCTTTACCGAAATAAGAAGGCCATTGATCAGGCAAAAACATTTCAGGTCTTTTTGATAAAAGCATGTTGCCACCTGGGATAATTTTTTTTGCCCTTTTATAAAGCTTTTGTCCTGATCCCATTTTTGCCCCCTCATTATTTTTTATAGTTTGATTATGTATGAAGATATCAGGTTTTAGTGCAACCAATTCAAGCACATCTTCCCATCCAAAGAATATATCAGGTGCAAAATGATTGAATACTTTTGTAATGACCTCAAGGTCTTCTGATTCATCAAGTGACCAACGAAGATTTGAATAATTAATTTCATTTTGCAAGACATCTTTTGAAAAGAGATCTGAGTTTCTTATAAATGTTGTAACATGCTCTCTATCATATGTTGAGAATGCATTATTATTTGCTTTCTCAAGGGTCTCAAATGAAAAAACTTCTGTATCGAGGCCATCTGGGTATGATGCTGGAGAAATATTTGAAAAGTAATCTACGTTCAAGGCTTTAAATCTATTCACACACTTATCAACAATATCTGGATCTACTAGTGGGCAGTCGCCTGTTATTCTTACAATGATATTTGCATCCAAAGATTTTGCTGACTCGTAAAACCGATTAAGTACATCTTTTTCACTGCCTTGTGTGCATTTAAATCCTAGAGATTTCACATGCCTAACTAACTTATCATTCTCATCATTTTCTGAGGTTGCAACAACAATTTCATCTAATTCCTTTGATTTTGATAAACGCATTAACAGCAATTCAATAATTGTTTTTTCAGATATTTTCTTCATGACTTTTTGAGGAAGCCTTAAAGAACCCATCCTTGCTTGGACTAGTGCTATTACTTTCAAGATAACTCCCACATTGATGGATTTAGTAAAGCAGGATCGTCTGTAAACATATCATTAGGTATTTCAGGAAGAACACCCTTAGAAGTTATGAGTATTTGCTGCAATTGGTTAACACTATCAACACCTACTAGAATTTTTTTTATCTCCGTTATACTGATAGCATATCTAACAGCTGCATCAAGAGGTGACAAATTATTATCACTTAACCAGCATTCCCATTTTTTCCAAAGATTATCCCATTTGTTAAATATTTTTGGTCGCTTCTCCCTTGACATTAAAAGCAATCCTTGTAAAAAGATAGATCTCCCATGAACTTCAATACCTTTTTTATCTAATCTTCTCAACACGCCATTATTAAAAAATCTTCTATCAAAAATGCTATAAGGGAGTTGAATGATATCTATCTCAAAATTCTCTAAAACAAAGTTTAGTTGATTAGGGTCATAAACAGATACACCTATTTTCTTAACTCTGTGCTGATTTTTAAAAGAGTGTAAGGAGCTAACTAACTTATCAGATCCACGCTTAAGCAGATCATTGGCATTATGAATTAGTAAGGCATACACATTGTCTGTATTTAAATTTTCTAATGATTTTTTAAAGTCACATTTTAAATTAGATAAATGCTCATCGTTAATTTCCTGTCCATCAAAATGTCTTGTCTTTGTAATTACATTAAAATTAGTAACACCCGCAGAGCCTAATATTTTTTCGCTGTACCCATAAGATGAAGCTGTATCTAAGAAATTAATATTATTAGAGTAAGCAAATTTAAGTATATCTTTGACTGTATGGGATTCTACTTGATGACCTGATGAGTTTATCCCATATCTCATGCCAAACTGAACAGTTCCTAATGCAATTTTATTCATCAAAACATACTTGGATATGAGGTTGGCTATAAATATATCCTGCAAATCCTTCTTTGAAGTGAGTAATAGATTTTTCTTTTTCGCTTAGTTCCCTGCCACTTAAATTTGTTGTTTTTTCACCAATGTTATACTTCTTACATCCAAGCTCTTTAAGCTTTTCAATAGCTTTCATCTGAACCGCATGCCCAATTGGCTTATCAAAAAGATCGCGATTATAAGCACCAACTGAATACATTGCCTCATCTTTTGAGTAATTAAAAAACCCACCGCCAATTAATGATTGGTTATTTCTAACTGTAATCAGTAATGCTTCTCCATTCTGAATTTGTTTTTTTTGTATATCCCAAGATAGGTCATTTCTTGTTTGTCTGCCTGATACTTCTTTATGCAATAATTTAAATTCTTCAAAAACATGCATGTCTCTTTTACTGCACACATCCACATCCCACTCTCTCAAGGCTTTATTTACAAGAGGTTTATAGCTCTTTCTAAAACTTAATCTTATCTCTTCAAGAGTTTTTTCAAGATTGATTGCAAGTTGATAAGATAAATAGTCTTTATTTGCTTTCTTAAGCCATAATAAATACCAGCTCGACAACGTATTGGATGACTCAAAAAATTTTAGCTTCTTAGTATTAAAATGCTCGGTGAGAAAAAAAATAATATCTGCGATCTGCATCTCAACTCTTTTTCTTAATCTTTTAGGGCTATTATTGACGAAAAGTGGTCCAATAAGCCCATCTCCATTTACCGTAAATGAAAAATTATTATCCTCTTTGAACATAAAAATAGGAAATACTGCCGTTGGTTTTTTATCATCATAAATAATAAATGATAAATTTACGCCGTTATAATAAGCAGCATAGTAATCAACTAAACTTTTTACATAATAAACGGAGACATCAGATGACTTTTCAACTACCTCATTCCAATCTGAAAGATCAAAAGAAAGATTTGCATGCCTATGAATAAGTTTATCTTTTAAATCTATAATTTCTTTCAAAGCTTTTAACTACCCTCTTATACTCCTCGCAACTTAAATCAAAATATATTGGAAGACTTAAACATCTCTCATAAAATCTTTCGGTACTAGACAAGATTTCATGCTTGTAAAAAGGTTGAGAGTAAACTGGAATGTAGTGAACTTGAGTTTGAACTCCATTATTTTTTAAATGGTTGTAGAGTTTTTTTCTATTTTTTGTTTGTATAACAAATAAATGCCAAGATGAACTAGTATCTGGATGTTGGTACGGGAGTAGCTCCTCATCTAAGTTATTAAAATAATAGTCTGCAATCTTTCTTCTCTTTGCAACAAATGAATCAATTCTTCTTAATTGGCTTATGCCGAGCGCAGCCTGGATATCTGATAATCTATAATTAAATCCTAAGGCTTGTTGTTCATAATACCAATCTCCATCACTGTTATTAAGGAACATGTCAGCATCTTTAGTGATACCATGAGTCCTAAGTAGGCTTAAGGCTTTATCTAATTTTTTATCATTAGTTAATATTGCTCCACCCTCGCCAGTTGTGATCATTTTTACTGGATGAAAACTAAAGACCGCCATATCGCTATACTGACAACCTCCTACTTTATTATCTAAATACTCTCCTCCCAATGCATGACTAGCATCTTCAATAATTTTAAAGTTAAACTCTTTTGAAAGCTTCCAAATATCTTTCATTTCGCAACTCTGGCCAGCAAAATGAACAGGAACAACTAGCTTTGGGAGTTTATTTTCTAATTTAGCATTTAGTAATTTTTTATGAAGTGCCTCTACAGAAATATTGTATGTCTTGGGATCAATATCAACAAAATCTATTTCTGCCCCACAGTATAAAGCTGCATTTGCTGTAGAAACAAAAGTATTTGGTGATGTCCAAACTATATCACCCTTTTTGATTCCGATTGCTAAATATGCAATATGTAAGGCTGCTGTAGCATTTGAAACAACCTTAGCATATTTAGCATTACAATATTTTTTTAGGTCATTTTCAAATTCAACTACTTTTGGCCCTTGAGTTATGAAATCAGATTTTAAAACATCTACCACAGAGTCAATATCACTCTGATTAATGCTATGTTTGCCATAGTTAATCATTTGTAATGGATTTGATTATTCATTAGAAATTTGGCCAACTAAAAATATCTTTTTCATGAAGGCCCTTTAAATGCCTACATACACGAAGCGCTCTATTCATTGATGTGCCTTGATTTAATCCATGCTCATGGTAAACAATTGAGCTTGGTTCATAAATTATTTTACGGCCTTTAAGAGCCTGCTCTCTTGCCCAAAATCTATCCTCAACACCATTTAAATTTTCATCAAAATTACAAGTATTCCAAGCAGATCGATCGATCATTGAAAAAGCATTGTGAAAAAATGGATGAGTCTCAAAAATGATTCTTTCACGACCAAATACTGTTAGTAAATCTCTTGTGTCAACTGGATTACTTTCTGTGGTGGGTATTTGCCTGCCATATACACCAGCAGCCTTGTACTCATGCATAACATTAATCATGTTTTCAACTGAATTATTAGTAACAATTTCACAGTGCGCAGAGAGAATCAAAACAAGACTTTGTCTTGTTTCATTAAGACCAAGATTGAGTGCATAACTATAATTAAAAATTTCTTTATCATAATTTATTACATTGCAGCCATTTGACGAAGCATATTCATGTGAGCCATCATTACTTCCATTATCAACAAGTATAATGCTTGATGGGTATATAGTTTGATTATTAATGGAAGCAATAACTCTAGGTAACCACTCTATCTCGTTTTTACATCTAATAACTACGTCGTATTTCATTGCTGTTTTATTCATTTATCAAGTTTTTCAAGAAAAAAATTATTTGATATCACGGCATCTTCCTCTTTAAGCTCATTGATGTCTTTGCAGCACAACTGCTCCATAATATTGCAAAGCTCATCACTTAATATATGGTGAACATGCTCTGCACCTTTTTTTCCTAAAGCAGCCATCCCAATCATGAATGCCCTTCCAAGCATCACGAAATCTGCTCCAAGAACCAGCGCTTTTGCGATATCTTGTCCTGACAAATATCCACTATCAATGATAATTGGATAGTCATTACCCAATTTTTTTCTTATTTTCGGAAGAAGTTGAAGTGGACTTGGCACAAGATCAATTTGTCTGCCACCATGATTTGAAAGGTATATAGCATCAACAACTTCTGAAGCTTTAAGTGCATCGTCTAAATCCATTATACCTTTTAAAATTATTGGTCCTTTCCACAAAGCTTTAATTTCCTCTATATAATTCCAATCGACATATCTTGGCATTTCATTCCAGTTTTTACTGACCTTTTCTTGAGATATAAAATTATATTTTGTCATAGTTCCAAAAGATGGCATGCCATGTATTAAAGTTCTAATTAACCATGATGGCCTCTTTGAAGCCTGAAGAATTGTTCTCAAAGTAATTTTTGGAGGAATTGTAATTCCTGCCTTTTTTACTCTTTCTCTTCTGCTTGTAGCAGGTATATCGACAGTCACTACCAGCACAGAATATCCAGAATCTCTAACTCTCTTAATAATGTTATCTCTTATAGATCTGTCTTTTGGGGGATATAGTTGAAACCAACCCTGATTACCAAGGTACGGCGATACATCCTCTAGAGATAATGATGCTACTGATGAAAGACAATATGGAATTTGATTTTTTGCACACATTTTTGCAAGAGCAATTTCTGCCCCAGGCCAAATTGAACCTCCTGAGCCCATTGGTGCAACTCCGAAAGGAGCACCATATTCACTGCCAAGAAATTTTTGAGCAATGTTTGGTTTTAGAGAACCTTTAAGATATTTAGGAATTAAGAAAATATTTTTGAAAATATCATTATTTGCATGTACAACTTTATCGTTTCCTGTTCCAGAAAAAAGGTATTCTGAGATAAAAAAAGGGACTCTTTTAATTGCTTTGTTAATTAAATCACTAACCCTAGGATATTTAAATTTCATAGACTTTTTTGTATACGCAATCAAGATTAAAATTCAATATGGTGATACAGATGACAGCTTCTGAATTAAAAGAAAGTCATCATGCGATTTGAGCAAAAAATTACTCCAAATTGAGGACTCAATCATTTTGGTTGAATTGTTAAAGAGTTGCCCTTTTTTTAAGAATTCTTTCTCAGTATTATGCCATGACATCATTGAATAATTGAAACAGGTAACTGGTTTCATATCTTGTGTCTTCGCAAAATTTTCTAACCAATTAAAATTTATAGGATTGCTTTTAAAAGTTGCATGAACTTGATGTCTTGTTACGGCAACTGATGAAGGACATTTATCTTGAATAGTTTGATGAAAAAAATTTTTTATATCTGAAATCGTCTGCAATGGAGATACAGTATTAAGCCAAAAAACTCTCTCGCAATCATATTTTTGGAAAAAGTCTAGCACTACCATTTCACTTGTAGCTTCAGATGAAGCTATATTTGAATCTCTTAAATAAAAGTCAACTCCAAGTTTGAATGCATCGTGTTCAAGATTAGGATCATCGGTGTTAAGTACTATCTTATCAAATAAATTTACTTTTAAAGCTTTCTCAATTGCAATTTGAAAAATAGCTTTATCATTAAGCTTTAAATAATTTTTTTTTGGTAATCTTACAGAACCTCGCCTAACTGGAATCATACATATATTCATATTTTGCAATCTTTTCTTTTTATAAATTTATTTACAGTTTTTCAATTGTTAATTAAAAATTATATCTCTTATCTATTGTCTGCCATTCAGAATAATTATCTAGACTTGAATGAGCTGCTTCAATAACAGCAGTGCTTACAAGTGATTCTTTGAAGCTTGGTCTTTCATTTTGTAAGGTTGATAAATTTATCGATTTTTTATTAAGGCTCAAAATATCATTTATATATGTTGTGATGCTCTCAATACCATAGCCACGCCATCTGATATTACCCTCTTTATCTCCGTATGGCATACAAAAGTCTGGATTGATGTGTTCAACTCCAAACTTATCAGTATTTACTGTTATACCCCTTTCCTTCTGGTCAGCCTCATATCTTCCCCTAGTTCCTATAAACTTAATTTTTTGGTCTGACATAGCTGTGCTGCTTTCAGGATCAACCCAGCTTGTTAATAGGGTTTGTGAAAATTCAGTTCCATCGGATAGCTTCCATTTAACCATGCATTGAATAGAATCATATACATCTACACCATGTTTTATTATTTCAGATTTCTGACCAACAGCCATTACCTTAATTGGAGATGCGCCGGTAATAAATCTTACTATATCTATGTAGTGAACTCCCAGATATTGAAGAATAGAGGTGTAGGATGCCCACTCCTTGAATGAGGAAATGGGTATAGATTTGCGTTGGCTGTATTCAACCCAGCAGTTTAATGGCGCTCCAAGCTCACCGGAGTTAAATTTATCACGAAGTATTAAATTAGATTTATCCCATCGTTTATGAAATTCTACTGCTGCATGTAGATTGTTTTTTGAGGCTATTTTAGTTAATTCAGCACCCTCGGCATAAGTTGGAGTGAGTGGCTTTACTATTAATACATGGATTCCAAATTCAAGACAATCTTTTGCGATTTGATAGTGTAGGTGATCTGGGACAGCAATAATTGCACATGCAGGCTTTTTAAAGTTTTTTAATATCTCCTTATAGGCAAGGTGATTTTTTTCTTTGGTGTTTGGGTATGCTTTGATATTAAGGGCAACACCAGTTTTGTTCTTAAGCTCGTCCGCTTTTTTTAATAAATTTTGTGATGATTCTAGAGAAGTTGAAACACAATGAACATTTTCTATATTTTTATTTAGCCTTTTTGATTCGTATACAGCAGGCAATATTGTTCCATAACCGTCAGTTCCCTTTCCGCATACATACAATCCAGCTCCAATTATTAGTACATCTAACTTATTCATTATCAAACATAATTTATATAACACATAGTCTATTTCATAAAATTAACTTTTTAAATTTCATGCCTATCAAGTATTTGATCAAAGCTTTCAATCCATCCATTTGATCTCATAATAATGTCGTCAAAAAAATGATGAGTTGAGTTAGCATTAGTAAAATTATTTTTGATCAAGCAATTAATTGCCTCATCAAACTCAGCTGAACTTGATGCAGGATTTACAATGCCTAACTTCCTATAAATTGTGGTGAATGATTTATTCTCAAAAATTTGTTGTTTTGAGTTCTTATTTGGATCAAAAAACTCAATAACTGGCAATCCTAGCAAGTAACAATCCATGGCCCCAGAACTCCAAAATGTAACTACAAAATCAGCTTTAGTTGATAAATTAAGAATATGATCATTGATTATTTCTACTTTAGAATATTCCGCTTCTAATTTATCCCAATGAGAATTAATTTCTCTCGGATGCTTTTTGATGATCAGTTTAAAATTTTCAATATTTTTAGAAATTCTATTTATTGTTTCCTCTACTAAAAATTTGTGAGAGTCCTCATCTAAGTAGCTTCCAATGCCTCTGCTTAAAACAAGGATGTTTGTTGTTTGTCTTTTGTTGTGACTGGACCTAAATTTTCTTGCCTTCATTCTGAGATCATGCAGCCATTCATCCGAGTATTTGGGGTGACCGATAAATAATTTTTCTAAATTTGAGTCTGAAAATTCATGATTATCTTGCAATGAAGCAAAATCTAATGGGTGCCCCATTAATAGAAAGTACCTTTTGGACAAATCTGGATTAATTGGTTCATTGAAAATTTTATTTAAATCATTTGCGTAAACATGAGGTGAGTGAGGGCAATAAAAGAATATAGACTTCTTAAAAAATTTTTTTAACCATCTGTCTCGAGGACGTCTAAGACTTGGGTACTCAGAAAATAGTAAACACTTCTTGCTCTTCAAGTTTTTTATAGATTTTGGCAAATTTATAAAAAATAAAACTTTAAATGGGATATCTACGATATCAAAGATAATTCTTCCTAATTTAGATTTTCTGAATCCAAGCTTAAGAGAAAATCTATATATAAGATATCCAAGATGCTCTATTTTTTCAAACAATAAGCCATAAGCGAAAAGGACCTTGATATT
>MDTG01352488.1_pt1 | contig 11789 bp, 13 predicted proteins | sample 811421 | NCBI WGS metagenome assembly MDTG01 (sample SAMN05326645, study PRJNA326480) | marine metagenome | isolation source: seawater | place: Pacific Ocean: South East | collected 2011 | reverse complement strand
TGCGCAAGGCCCTCGGCGAACGCTACGACCACCTGGTCCAGACCGTCCGGGGCACCGGCTACAGGTTCTCCACCAGGGTCGCGTAACCACTTCGGCCACTGGCCTGACACCAGAACACAGAACAAGGCTGCGCCCGATGCAACACAAGTGGTCACGATATCTGCGCCTGATCCTGGCCATCCTGGCCAGCACCACGCTGGTTGGCCTGTATTTTGGTGAACCGGTATACGGCCTGCTGGTTGGCCTGGTGGGTTACCTCTGGTGGACCCTGATCCAGGCCCGCCGCCTGTACCAGTGGCTGGACAACCCGGACGCCAGCGAAGAAGCGCCCCAGAGTATCGGCATGTGGGGCAGCATCTTTGATGGCCTGAACAAGCTGCACCAGAGCCACCTGCGTACACAGGACCGCCTCCGGGCCCGCATCAACCGGGTTCAGGAATCCACCAATGCCATGCGCGACGGTGTGATCATGACCGACGCCCGGGGCACCATGGAATGGTGGAACGGCTCTGCCGAACACCTGCTGGGGTTCCGGCGCAGTACCGACCGGGGCCAGTACATCCACAACCTGATCCGAAACCCGGCCTTCAAGGCCTACTTCGACTCCCGGGACTACCGGGAACCGCTGGAACTGAACTCCCCGGCCAAGCCCCATCTCCACCTGCAAATCCAGATCAGCCTGTTCGGCGACGACGACCGCCTGATCGTGGCCAAGGACGTTACCCGGCTGTACCAGCTGGAACAGATGCGCCGGGACTTCGTGGGCAACGTTTCCCATGAAATGCGGACCCCGCTCACGGTAATCAGCGGCTACCTCGAAACCCTCGTTGACCATGCCGACGAACTGCCACCCAAGTGGCGCCGGGCCATCAACACCATGGCCGCCCAGTCATCCCGGATGGAAGCACTGATTACCGACCTGATCCTGCTGTCGCGTATTGAAACCGGTGAACACACGGTAGATGACACCCTTGCCGACATGGATGCCCTGCTGAACCAGATCTGTCACGACGCCCAGGCCCTGAGCGGCAGCAAACAGCACCGCATTACCGTCAATATTTCCGACCACCGGCTGCTGCAGGGCGATGAAAGCCAGCTGCGCAGCGCCTTCTCCAACCTGGTGTTCAACGCAGTGAAGTACACGCCGGCGGAAGGCGAAGTGACCGTATCCTGGACGGCCAACCGCGACGGCGCCCATCTGTCCGTCAAAGACAGCGGTATCGGCATCGACCCGGTTCACATTCCCCGCCTGACCGAGCGCTTCTACCGCGCCGACCCGAGCCGGCATAAAGACACCGGTGGCACAGGCCTGGGACTGGCCATCGTCAAACACGTGCTGATAAACCACGATGGCAACCTGGAAATCCGCAGCAAACCCGGCGAAGGCAGCGAATTCATCTGCCACTTCCCCCGTGAGCGACTGGTAGAACGGGTACCGGAACTCCGGGATTAAAGAATTGTCACTCCCGGGCCGGTTCAGCGGTATTTCCGAACCGTAAAAACGCGCTAACATGGCATTCATACCCGCCCATTCATCTTGCGAGGTTTTACTGTGGCCAATCAGCCGATGCCGGGGCCAGTACGTCACGCCCTGACTGCCCTTTTCCTGCCAGCCCTGCTCTTTACCAGCCAGGCTTCGATGGCAGAACTACCCACCATGACCGACGCCGCCTTTGCAGAGTGCAAGGCAGGCCTGCAAGACAAAGCGGTCCAGGCCGGTGTCAGTGCCGACACTGCCAGCCGGGTGATGGCCGATGTCAGCTACCTGGAACGAGTCATCGAACTGGACCGCCGGCAACCGGAGTTCACCACCACCTTTGCCGACTACCTGAACCGCCGGGTTAACGAAAGCCGGATCAGCAAGGGCCGGGAAATGCTGGCCGAGCACAAGGACCTGCTGGCCCGGGTGACCCGGGAAACCGGTGTGCCTGCGCCCTACCTGGTGGCGTTCTGGGGCCTGGAAACCAACTACGGCAGCTACTTCGGCAAGATGCAGGTGCCCAGTGCCCTGACCACCCTGGCCTGTGACCCGCGCCGCACGACCTTCTTCACCGAACAGCTGATTGCCGCCCTGCGCATTATCGACGAGGGCGCCATTCCGGCAGAACAGATGGAAGGCTCCTGGGCCGGCGCCATGGGCCACGTCCAGTTCATGCCGTCGGTGTTTCTGCGCTACGCCGTGGACGCGGACGGCGACGGCCGCCGTGATCTCTGGGGCAGCGTGCCGGACGCCATGGCGTCGGCCGCCAACTTCCTGCGCGGCATCGGCTGGCAGCCCGGGCTGCGCTGGGGCCGGGAGGTGCGCCTGCCCGACGGATTCGACTACGCCCTGGCCGGACGCGATCAGCGGCGGCCGCTGTCGGACTGGGTGGACCTTGGCGTCACCGACGCCTTCGGCCGCGCCCTGCCGCGGCTGGACCTGCGCGCCGCGCTGCTGGTGCCTTCCGGGCACGACGGGCCGGCCTTCCTGGCCTACGACAACTTCGACGTGATCATGCGGTGGAACCGCTCGGAGTTCTACGCCCTGTCCGTGGGCCGGCTGGCCGACGAGATTGCCGGCGCGAGCCCGCTGCGGCAGCCGCCGCCGGCCGACAGCCTGCGCATCGCCCGGGAAGACGTGAAACGGCTGCAGCGCGATCTGGCGAGCCTCGGTTTCGACGCCGGCGAGCCGGACGGCATCTTCGGCCCGGCTTCACGCAGCGCGCTCAGCCGCTTTCAGCGCCAGCACGGCATGGTCGCCGACGGCCACCTGGACGGCGAAGCGCTGGAGGCGGTGCGCAGCGCCGCCGCGGCGGACGGCACAGACGCCTCCTGACCGCCCGCCGGCGGCATTGCAAGCCTTACAATCCGGCGCCCCGTTTCGACTACAGCGGCGGCCGGCCCCGCACCGCGTGGGCGATGGCCGAAACCACCAGCAGCGCCAGAAAGACGAAGAACAGGATCTTGGCGATGCCCGCGGCAGCGCCGGCGATGCCGCCGAATCCCATGGCGCCGGCGACGATCGCCAGCAGAAAGAACACCAGTGCCCATCCGAGCATGAGATCTCCTCGAAGCCGTTGAACACTCGTAAGGAGCAATATCGATGCCAGCGCCGGCAATCGCCGTCCGCGCGCAGTAGACTGTGAAGTTTGCGGACCGATCGGAGATGGCGTGGCTGAACTCGAGACACCGGGGCTGATTCCCGGCCTGACCCCCTGCCACTGGGGCAGCGTCAATCAGTGGGAATGCGACGAGAACGATCACCTGAACGTGCGTTTCTACGCCCACAAGGTGAACCAGGCGCTGCAGGTGTTCGTCAACCGCCTGACGGGGCTGCCCTGCGAGCAGGTGCCGGCGCGCATCGTCAGCCAGCACATCCGCTTCATCCGGGAGTCCCGGGCCGCCACCCCGCTGCGCGTCGACTGCGGCCTCGCCGACGCCCCGGGGGACGGACTCGACGTGCTGAGCCTGATGCACGACAACGTCACCGGGGAGCCGGTGGCGGCATTCCGGACCCGGCTCGACGTCGACGGCGCCACGGCGGCGGACGTGGTCGCGCCGCCCGGATTCGCCGCGCCGCGGGGCATCGACCCCGCCGGTCTGCTCACGCCGCCCGAAGGTCTGGAAGCGGCCCGGGCGATGGGTTTCCACATCGTCGGCCGCGGGGTACTGGCCGCGGACGAGTGCGGCCCGGACGGCCGGGCGCTGCCCCACGTCTACGTCGGCCGCATCTCCGACGGCATGCCGAACCTGTGGGCCTTTCTCAATCCGCCGGCGGAACGCTCCGCGCGGGCCAGCGGCGCCCAGGGCGGCGCGGCGCTGGAGCAGCGCCTGACGATCCTCGCGCCCCTGGCCCGGGGCAGCGTGTTCACCCAGCTCTCCGGCGTACGCGCCCTCGGCAACAAGACCCAGCACATGGTGCACCTGCTGCACGACGACACCCACGGCCGGATGGCCGCGTCGATGGAAGCGGTGGGCGTCGCCATGGACCTGGAGACCCGCAAGGCGGTACCGATCTCCGACGAGCGCCGCCGGCACCTGGAAAAGCTGCTGCTGGGTTGAGCAGAGCGGCGCAGCGTCCCATGCGCCCCCACCAACCGTAGGAGCGGCCTCCCGGCCGCGATTGGCCCTACACCCGCCCCGCGTGGGAGCGGCCTCCCGGCCGCGAATGCCGTCTCGCTCGTCCCGCGTGGGAGCGGCCTCCCGGCCGCGAATGCCTTCTCGTTCTTCCCGCTCCTACGGGGGAACTGGCGAAACAGGGGTAAAGGACGGAGGAACGATCGCGGCCGGGAGGCCGCTCCTACAGGGAAGGGGGTGTGGAAACGGTGGCGGCCGGGAGCGCGTTCCCGGCAGGGGCGATCAGGCCTTGAGGACCCGGAGAACGTCCTCGAGCTCGACAATCATCTGCTTGACCAGCAGCTTGAACTGGGTCTGGTCCTGCTTGGCTTCCTCGCCTTCCAGGCGCTGGCGGGCGCCGCCGATGGTGAAGCCCTGCTCGTAGAGCAGGCCGCGGATCTGGCGGATGACGATGACGTCCTGGCGCTGGTAATAGCGACGGTTACCCCGCCGCTTGACCGGCTTGAGCTGCGGAAATTCCTGCTCCCAGTAGCGCAGGACGTGGGGCTTCACGTCGCAGAGCTGGCTGACCTCGCCGATGGTGAAATAGCGCTTGCCGGGAATCGGCGGCAATTCATCATTCTGACTCGCGTCCAGCATAAGCCTCTACCCGCGCCTTGAGCTTCTGCCCCGGCCGGAACGTCACCACGCGACGCGCCGATATCGGGATTTCCTCTCCAGTTTTGGGGTTGCGGCCGGGCCGCTCCCCCTTTTCACGCAGGTCGAAGTTGCCGAACCCGGACAGCTTCACCTGCTCATTACGCTCCAACGAATCCCGGATCTCGTTGAAGAAAAGCTCCACGATCTCTTTCGCTTCGCGCTTGTTGAGGCCCAGCTCGTCGAACAGCCGGTCCGCCATCTGCGCTTTGGTCAGAGCACCCACTGGGAGTCTCCCTTCCCGCTATATCGTTGTTCTTCGTCGTTTTTCGTCTCCGCCGGACCTCTCTTCCGGCGGAGCGGACGATCGACGCAGGGCCTCAGCCCGGTGCGCCCCCAGAGCGCAAACGGGCCCCCACGGCTCGCTCGAGAGCGGCCAGCACATCCTGTGTACAGCGCGCGATCCGATCCTCGGTAAGAGTGGCCGAGGCGTCCTGCAAGGTCAAGCCCACAGCCAGACTTTTCTCATTAGAATCAATACCCTTGCCCTGATAAACGTCAAACAGCGTGAAGTCTACCAGCAGCGGTCCGAGGGTCTCGCGCACCGTGGACTCGATGGCCGCGGCCGGGACCTCGCGGTCCACCACCAGGGCCAGATCCCGGCGCACGCTCGGAAACCGGGAGATGCCGCGATGCTGCGGCACGACCCGGCTCAGGATCGTTTCACCTTCGATTTCAAATAGATATACGGCCTTTGTAACCTCCAGAGCAGCTTCGATCTCCGGATGCAGCCGCCCGAGACGGCCGACGGGCTCGCCGTCGAGCAGCAGCTCGGCGCTCTGGCCCGGATGCAGCACCGGGTCCCCGGCCGGCCGGTAGCTCACGCGGCCGGCCTGTCCGGTCCACTCGACCAGCCGCTCCACCACGCCTTTGACGTCGAAGAAATCGGTGGGCTCCGACTGGCGGGTCCAGCTCGCGGCCTCCCGCGGCCCGCAGCACACGCCGCCGAGCCGCAGCCGCTGACTCAGCCCCTCGGCGCCGGGCACGAAGCACAGGCCGACCTCGAACAGGCGCACGCGCTCCTGCTGGCGGGACAGGTTCACCCGCAGCGTGCCCACCAGGCCGGGCAGCAGGTTGGTCCGCATCACCGACTGCTCCGAGGACATCGGGTTCGCCAGCTCGAGCGGCGTGGCCGCCGGGTCGAGCAGGTCCTGCAGGCGCGGGTCGACGAAGCTGTAGGTCACCGCCTCCTGAAAGCCGAGATCGGCGAGCAGCTGCTTGAGCCGCGACTCCGGTGAGCGCGTCAGCGGCACCTCGCGCAGCGCGAGGGCAGTCTGGGGCCGGCGCGCCGGCACCCGGTTGTAGCCGTAGATGCGGCACACCTCCTCCACCAGGTCCGCCTCACGCTCGATGTCGTAGCGGTGGGTGGGTGACGCGACCGTCCAGCAGACGCCGTCGTCGCCGCCGTCCACCCGCGCCACCAGCTCGAAGTCCAGCCGGGCCAGGGCGCCGTCGACCTCGGCGGCGGCGATCTCGACCCCGAGCAGCTCGTGCAGCCGCCGTTCCCGCAGCCGCACCTGGCGCCGGTCCGGCAGGTGTTCCGGCGCCACCGCCTCGACCACCGGCCCCGCCGATCCGCCGACGATGTCGAGCAGCAGCCGGGTGGCCCGCTCGATGGCCCGGTGCTGCAGCTCGAAGTCCACACCGCGCTCGTAGCGGTGGGAAGCATCGGTGTGCAGGCCGTAGCGGCGGGCGGTGCCGGCCACCGCCAGCGGCGAGAAGAACGCGCACTCGAGGAACACGTCCCGGGTGTCGGGCTGGGTACCGCTGCGCTCGCCGCCCATCACCCCGGCGATGCCGATGGGCCCGCCGGCGTCGGTGATCAGCAGGGTCTCCGCATCCAGCGCCACCTCCTGGCCGTCGAGCAGCTCGAGCTTCTCGCCGGGCTCCGCCATGCGCACGACCACGCCGCCGCTCAGCCGGTTGAAGTCGTAGGCGTGCATCGGCTGACCCAGCTCGAGCATCAGGTAGTTGGTGACGTCCACCACCGCGTCGACGCTGCGCAGTCCGGCACGCCGCAGCTTCTCGGTCAGCCACAGCGGGCTCGCCGCGCGGATGTCGATGCCGCGGATCACCCGCCCGAGGAAGCGCGGGCAGCCGGCCGGGGCCTCCAGGGAAACCGGGAAGGTGTCGTCGATCGACGCGGGTACGGCGGCGTGCTCGGGCTCCGCGACCGCCCGGTCGTTCAGCACGCCCACCTCGCGGGCGAGCCCGCGGATGGACAGACAGTCGCCCCGGTTCGGCGTCAGGTTCAGCTCGACGGTGACGTCGTCGAGCGCCAGGGCGGCGCGCAGATCGGCGCCCGGCGTCAGCGCCGGATCGAGCTCGATGATGCCGTCGTGGTCGTCACCGAGGCCGAGCTCGGCGGCGCTGCACAGCATGCCGTGGGATTCGACCCCGCGCAGCTTGGCCTTGCGGATGCGGAAGTCCTCCGGCAGCACGGCCCCGACCCGGGCGAACGCCGTGATCAGCCCGGTGCGCACGTTGGGCGCGCCGCACACCACCTGCCAGCGCTCGCTGCCGTCGCTGACCTCGCAGACCGACAGCTTGTCCGCATCCGGATGGGGCGTCACGTCGACCACCTCGCCGACCACCACCCCGGTGAAATCGGGCGCGACCGGTTCAGATCCCTCGACCTCCAGGCCGGCCATCGTGAGCTGGTCGAACAGGGTGTCGCGGTCGACGCCCGGGTCCACCCATTCGCGCAGCCAGGATTCGCTGAATTTCATCTCGTCCTCTCTTCTGGGCCCCCGCGGAGGCCGTCCGGTCGCGTCCCTCGGGCGACCCGCCCGGAACGCTCCAGGGGATCGCCGTCCCGATCAGTTGAACTGGCGCAGGAAGCGCAGATCGTTGTCGTAGAACAGCCGCAGGTCGTCCACCTCGTAGAGCAGCATCGCCAGGCGGTCGATGCCCATGCCGAAGGCGAAGCCGGAATAGGTCTCGCTGTCGATGCCGGACATCTCGAGCACGTTGGGATGCACGACGCCGCAGCCCATCACTTCCAGCCAGCCGGTGTGGCTGCACACCCGGCAGCCTTCGCCGAGGCACTGGACGCACTGCACGTCCACCTCCGCCGACGGCTCCGTGAACGGGAAATAGGACGGCCGGAACCGCACCGACAGCTCCTTCTCGAAGAACCGCTGCAGGAACTCGATCACCGTGCCCTTCAGGTCGGCGAAGCTGATGCCCCGGTCGATCACCAGCCCCTCGAGCTGCTGGAACATCGGGCTGTGGGTGAGATCGGAATCCCGCCGGTAGACGCGGCCGGGGCAGATCACCCGGATGGGCGGCTCCTCGCGCTCCATGGTGTGCACCTGGGACGGCGACGTGTGGGTGCGCAGCAGCGTGCCGTCGGCGAAGTAGAACGTGTCGTGCATGGCCCGCGCCGGATGGTGGGCCGGAATGTTCAGGGCTTCGAAGTTGTAGTAGTCGTTCTCCACCTCGGGCCCGGTCACCACCGAGTAGCCGGCGCCGACGAAGATGTCCTCCATGCGCAGCAGCGCCTGGGTCACCGGATGCAGGCCGCCGCCGGCATCCCGCCGGCCCGGCAGCGTGACGTCGACCTGCTCCGCCTCGAGCGCCCGCGCCATCTGCTCCCGTGACAGGTGCTGCCGGCGGGCGCCGATGGCGTCCTGCAGCTCGTCCTTGGCGGCGTTGATGCGCGCGCCGGCGGCAGGGCGGTCTTCCGGCGCCAGCTGGCCGAGGGACTTCAGCAGCGCGGTCAGCTCGCCCTTCTTGCCCAGGTAGCGCACGCGCACGTCGTCGAGCGCGCGTTCGTCGCCCGCCTCACCGACCGCCCGCTTCGCCTCGCCCACGAGCTGCTTGAGTGTGTCGTCGAGATCGTTGCTCATCATCCCTGCCCTCGATCGGTTCGATCCCCTGCTCGATTCATTCCGTCATCCGTAGGAGCGGCCTCCAGGCCGCGATTTCCGGCCGGAGGGGATCGCGGCCTGGAGGCCGCTCCTACACCAGGATTTGGTCTTCCCCCGAAACGAAAAAAGGGAAGAACTTCCGCCCTTCCCTTTCGTCGGCGCCGTCGCGCCATGGTCCACCGGAAAGGCCGCCATCGAGGCCTCCAGAAGACGGTGTTGCCGATGGCCCCGCTCGTGCGGGGCCAGCGTTCAGGCCGCTTGCGCGACCTCGGACTCCAGCGCCTGCCTGGCCTGCTCGGCCAGGGCTGCGAAAGCCGCCGGCTCGTTCATGGCCAGATCAGCCAGCACCTTGCGGTCCACGTCGATCGCCGCCTTCTTGAGGCCGGCGATAAATCGGCTGTAGGACAGGCCGTGGGCCCGGGCGCCCGCGTTGATGCGGACGATCCACAGGTTGCGGAACTGGCGCTTGCGCTGACGGCGGTCGCGGTAGGCGTACTGGCCTGCCTTGATGACCGCCTGCTTGGCGACCTTGAACTGGCGGCTGCGGGCGCCGTAATAGCCTTTCGCCTGCTTCAGTACCTTCTTACGACGGGCACGGGATGCCACGCCACGCTTCACTCGGGACATGCGGCGGCCTCCTTATCGTGCTTTGCCGGGGAGCATCTGGCGCACCCGGGCGACGTCTGCATGGGCCACGTCCTCGAGGCCGCGAAGCTGACGCTTCCGCTTCGACGCCTTCTTGGTGAGGATGTGGTTACGGTTGGCCTGGCGGTGCTTGAAACCGCTGGCCGTGCGACGGAACCGCTTCGCGGCGCCGCGATTGCTCTTCAACTTAGGCATGTCTTGCTCCACGCAATCCTGTTATGGCCAGCGGACCTCGCGATCCCTGGCGTCCAGATCGACCCGCTTATTCGCTGTCGGCCGACTGAGCTTCTTTGGGGGCCTTCTGAGCCTTCTTCGCTTTTTTGCTCGGAGCCAGAACCATGATCATCTGCCGGCCCTCGAATTTCGGCTCGGCTTCCACCTGACCGACTTCTTCGAGGTCGCCCGCGATCCGGTTCATGAGGTTCAACCCGATTTCGGGGTGGACCACTTCCCGGCCACGGAACCGCAGTGAGACCTTGGCCTTGTCTCCGTCTTCGAGGAACCGCTTCAGGTTTCTGAGCTTGACCTGATAGTCGCCCTCCTCGGTACCCGGACGAAACTTCATCTCCTTGATCTGGATCTGCTTCTGCTTCTTCCGCTGAGCTGCCTTGGTCTTCTTCAGCTCGAAAAGATGCTTGCCGTAATCCATGACCTTGACGACCGGCGGGGCTGCCTCGGGGGCAATCAGCACCAGATCGAGGGATGCCCGACGGGCCGCGTCGAGGGCGTCGTCACGGGACACGATACCGACCTGTTCACCGTCGGCACCAATCAAGCGCACGTTGGCGGCCCGGATCTCGTCGTTGAGAAGCGACCGTTCGCTGCGCTTACTTCCACCCTTTTTAATAGGCGCTCTCCAATACCCTGCTGATGCGGATTCCGCCCGGCGCCGCCAGGAATCGGGACATGTCCCGTCCGGGGCGTCGGCGCCTGACGGCACCACGCAAAATAAACGACAGCCGAGCAGATCCCTCCTTCTCCAGGAATCCGACCGACTGAAACCCTGTTCTCCGCCCTGGGACCGCCGGTGGCGATCGCTCGGGCGACGCCGCCGTCACCAGGGACGACGGACCGCGAATTCTACTGCCCCACGGTGCACCGCACAAGGTCCCCGGAGCCGGGTTCGCGGGGCCCCGGGCGGCGCCGCGGGCGCCCCGCCACGGGCGGCAGGGCGCCGGCGATCGCCGGTCAGGTGGCCGCCAGCGAGGGCTCGAAGTCGTCGATGGTCTGCATGGCGTTGCGGCGGAACTCCATGGGATTGTCGATGCCGGGCACCGGCGTCGCGCCGCCGCCGGTGCCGTTCACCACCACGGTGCCGTAGCCGAATATGCGCCCGAAGATGCCCTGATTGACGTTCAGGCTCTCCACCTTGGAGTGGTTCAGCTCCATGGTGCTGCGCCGGATCAGGCCCACCTTGGCGATCACCCGCTTGGACGTCACCGCCAGCTCGGTGGTCACCTTGGTGATCGCCGCCTTGAGGATCAGCGCCACGCCGACCAGCAGCGCCAGGGCGCCGAACACGCCGGCCTCGCCGCCGGCGGCCATCATGAGGAAGCCGATCGCGGCCACCACGATGCCCGGCAGGAATATGAACCAGTGAATCTCCGCCTTGTAGACGACGGTTTCACCCCGCATCAGATTGCTGTCTATGTAACTCATCGGTGTCTCCTGAAAGTCTGCTGCGGCGCCACCGCGCCGCGTCCTCCTCGGCCGGGCCCACCCCGGCCGCCGCCGTCGCGCCAGGGGTCAGTCCGCGTCGTCGACCCGCCGTAGCACCATCCCGGTCGGCCCGAGCAGCAGATCGCCCTTCCGGGTCAGCACCGTGGTGCCCTGGGGACCGCTGACGATCACCCGCTCGGCATCGGCCGTGTAGGTCGCCACCACGGTGGTCCCGAGCACGGACACGTAGGCCCGGCCGTCGGACTCGAACCGGTAGGTGGCGTCGGCGGCCTCGGCCCGGTAGACACCGGGCGCCGCCGGCTGACAGCCGGCCACCGCCAGCCAGAGACCGGCGACGCCCAGACTGCTGCGGATCGACATCGCTGCGCTCCCTTCCCGCGACCCGCACAGGCTCCACCGCCGCGGCGTTCGGCGCATCGGCAGCTAGTGGCACGTAACGGCAGCTAAAGGCGTTACCATGAGCGGCAACAGGGGGAATGGGGCTCTGGTCCGTGCCCGGAACGCAGCGCCGGCGGGGCGTTCAGGCTTCCCGGCTGAAGCTGACACGTGCGCTCAACGAAGCCGGACTCGCCACCCAGGCGAGCCTGGCGGAGCGCATTGCCGACCTGGAGGGGCTAGACGCCGCTCCCCGGGACATGGTGAACCGGGCCTTCCGCGAGCAGCCGGTGGAGGTCCGCAGCCTCGACCGGATCGCCAACGCGCTCGGCGTCCCGGCCCACACGCTGTACCGGACCGCCGACGAGCCCGAACCCGCCGCAGCGGCCCCGCAAGAACGCGCGGGGGCCCGGCGGGGCCCGGTGATCGCCGCCGCAGTCGCCCTGACGATCGCCCTGGCCGCCG
>MDTG01153974.1_pt1 | contig 11789 bp, 15 predicted proteins | sample 811421 | NCBI WGS metagenome assembly MDTG01 (sample SAMN05326645, study PRJNA326480) | marine metagenome | isolation source: seawater | place: Pacific Ocean: South East | collected 2011 | reverse complement strand
TGGAACAATAATAAATTTAAAAATATGGAAATAATTAAAAGAAAAATAGACCAAAAAAAAGATTTGTTTGATAGAAATTATAGCTATAAAGTATTAGAAATTGACAATTCTTTTCCTAAATATATTTTTAATAATAAAGAAAAATTAAAAGAACTTTTATATGAAAACTAAATTAGAATATTTTTAATATGCACGACCAATTTCCAGATCATATACCTGTATTTCCGCTCTCTGGGGTTATTTATTTCCCTAAGACAAATTTACCTTTAAACATCTTTGAAAAGAGATATTTAGATCTAGTAAATGACGCGATAAAAAAAGACAAATTAATGGGAATGATCCAATCAAAAAAGAGTGGTGATGAAGTTTATAAAATTGGATGCTTAGGGAAAATAAGCGACTACCAAAAAAGTGATGATGGTAGAATTTTAATTAATCTTAACGGCCTGACTAGGTTTGAGGTTCTGGAAGAAAAAACGAACACTAAATTGTATCGTGAATTTAAAGTTAATTATAAAAAATTTATTTTAGATTTAAAACCTATAAAAGAAGAAATTAACATCAAACCTTTGATGGATAAAATTAAAATTTTTTTTAAAAAAAGTGGTCTATTATTAAATTGGAAAGAATTCGAAAAGTTGGATGTAGTACAAAAAATAAATACTTTATCTATGATCGCCCCTATAACAAATGGGGAAAAACAAAAACTTTTAGAATCTGTTTCTTCGCAGGAAAAAATTAAAGTCTTGATTAATATTGTAAATTTCTATCTTCACGAAGTAGTCTTTAGTAATCAAACACTACAGTAAATTATTAGTTGGCTGATTTATTCATTGAGTCGAAAAAATCAGAATTATTTTTTGTATTTTTTAATTTTGAAATTAAAAATTCTATTCCATCCATCGTTCCCATGGGACTGATAATTCTTCTAAGAACATTCATTTTAGATAAATCATCTTTTTCAAAAAGCAATTCTTCTCTTCTTGTGCCTGATCTTGTTATATCTAAAGCTGGATAAATTCTTTTGTCGGCAACTTTTCTATCCAATATGAGTTCCGAATTACCTGTTCCTTTAAACTCTTCAAAAATAACTTCGTCCATTCTGCTTCCTGTATCTATTAAAGCCGTTGAAATAATTGTTAATGATCCACCTTCTTCTACATTTCTCGCAGCTCCAAAAAATCTTTTAGGCCTCTGCAATGCATTGGCATCAACGCCTCCAGTTAAAACTTTACCTGAACTTGGTATTACTGCATTATAAGCTCTACCTAATCTCGTAATTGAGTCTAATAAAATGACAACATCTTTTTTATGTTCCACTAATCTTTTTGCTTTTTCGATAACCATTTCAGCCACTGCAACGTGTCTCGATGCTGGTTCATCGAAAGTAGAAGCAACAACTTCCCCTTTAACAGATCTTTGCATATCTGTTACTTCCTCAGGTCTTTCGTCAATTAACAAAACCATTAGATAACATTCTGGGTGATTAGCAGTTATAGATTGAGCTATATTTTGTAAAATAATCGTTTTACCTGCCCTAGGTGGAGAAACAATTAGTGATCTTTGTCCCTTTCCAATTGGACTAACTAAATCAATTAATCGAGCAGTATTGTCGGGTTTTTTTTCTATTTTTGAAGTTTCAACTTCTAATTTAATTCTCTCATTTGGATATAATGGTGTTAAGTTGTCGAAAGCAATTTTGTTTTTTCCTTTATCAGGATCATCAAAGTTAATTTTATTTACTTTTAACAATGCAAAATATCTCTCAGCATCTTTTGGGCCTCTAATTTCACCTTCTACAGAATCACCTGTTCTCAAACCAAATTTTCTTATTTGACTAGGACTAACATAAATATCATCTGGGCCAGGTAAATAGTTGGACTCGATAGCTCTTAAAAATCCAAATCCATCTTGTAAAACCTCCAAGACGCCCGTAGCCGTTATTTGTTCATTTTTTTCTGCGAGTTTCTTTAGTATTGCAAATAATATCTCTTGTTTTCTAAGTGTGCTTGGATTTTCTATGCCAAGTTTTTCAGCTTCACTAATAAGCTCTCCAGGGTTTTTTTGCTTAAGTTCTTGTAAATTCATGTGATTATTATTGATTAAGGAATGTAAACAAAATATAGGGATTTTTAAAAAAAATTCAACCCCTAATTATAATGGTTTAAAAATAACAACAAATATTACCACAATTAGTATAAGTGTAGGTATTTCGTTGTATATCCTAAAGAATTTTGAGGTTTTTTGGTTATTGTCTATTGAAAAATCATTAAGATATTTGGCTAATGTAAAATGGTAGTAAGTTAAAATAACAACTAATACAATTTTTATCTGCATCCATAGTTCTGCAAAAACTGAGAAGCCAAGACTGTGTATTAATAAAATTCCAAAAAGCCAAGAAAGAATCATAGCCGGCATCATTATGTAATTATAAAGCTTTCTCTCCATAACTTTAAAAACTGTTTTTTTGGACTCATCATCTGCTTCTGAATGGTACACAAAGATTCTTGGTAAATATAATAGCCCAGCCATCCAAGATATTACTGCGATTAAATGTAATGATTTAAATAATAAATATAGATTCATTTCATATATATTTGCTAACGAGCTTTTTAAATAATTCAATATGGTCTGAATTATCGTTCAAACAAGGAATTAAATCAAAATTTACTCCACCGTTTTTTAAAAAACTCTCTCTTCCTTGAATATTTATTTCCTCTAAAGTTTCAACACAATCTGATGCGAAGCCCGGACATATAACTAATAAGTTTTTTACTCCTTTGCCAGGAAGACTCTCAAGTGTTTTATCTGTGTATGGAGTTAACCACTCCTGTGGTCCGAACCTTGATTGGAATGTTGTTTGAATTTCTACTTTGCTAAACTTCTCCTTTACTAATCTTGAAGTTTTTTGACAGTAGCATTGATAAGGATCTCCTTTATCAAAATAAGACTTAGGAATTCCATGATAAGAGGAAATTATTAGATCTGGTTTCCAGTTTATTTCTTTAATTTTTTTTTCAATACTATTTATTAAGGCATTTATATATAAAGTTTCACTTTCATAGTGAGGGATAATTTGAAGACTTGGCTGCCATCTCATTTTCATTAAAGATCTGTAGACTTCGTCACAAACCGTTGCGGTAGTAGCTCCCGCATATTGAGGGTACAATGGTAAAATAACTATATTTTCACATCCTTCTTCTTTTAACTTATCTAATTTAGATTTTATGCTTGGGTTGCCGTATCTCATTGCAAAATCTACAATTACCTTTTCATTTCCGATCTTGCTCTTAAGTTTGTCTGCCTGATTTCTTGTAAAGAACAATAAAGGGGATTCGTTACTTTCTTTTCTCCAAATTTGCTTATAGGCATGCGCCGTTTTTGAAGGTCTAAAAGTTAAAATAAATAAGTTCAGGATTATTTGCCAAATAAAGGGATTTACTTCTATTACTCTTCTGTCAGAAAGAAATTCTTTTAAATATTTTCTAATATCCCACCAACTAGTAGAATCTGGAGTGCCTAAATTAATCAATAAGACTCCAGTTTTGCCAAATTTTACTTCGGGATGATCTTTGTTCATTAATAATTCCTATAAAATTCAATTAATTTTTTTACTCTATCAGGATCTGTTTCTGGAAGTAAACCATGACCTAAATTAAAAATATAAGGATTATCTTTAAACATCTCTATATATTTTGTCGCTCCCTCGAACATTTCTTTTTCAGACTTTAATAAAAGTTTTGGATCTAGCCCGCCTTGAATAACAGTGTTTCTTAATTTTTTTTTTGCCCACAGAGGATCTATATCATAATCTAAATTAATTCCATCTGGCTTTACTATTTGATTAAAATAATCATATTTTTCTTTGATACCCTTGGGAAAACAAATATTGGGAATTTTTTCTTTCTTACAAAACTCAACTATTTTGGCATTAGGTATAAAACAATAATCGTCTATATAATTATCAGGAACTAATCCAGCCCATGAATCAAATATCTGTACAATGTCAGCTCCTGCGTTTATTTGATTTTGTATGTGAATACATAAAAATTTTATTAATTTATCCAAGGTTTTTTTTATATTAACTTTTTTTTCGTTTAATTGATTAGAATTTATTTCTGTGTTGTTTTTTTTCAATCCAAACATATAAACTAATAAAGTCCACGGAGCCCCAATAAAACATATTAATGATTTCTCTCTATTTAAGTTTTTTCTTGTTATTTGAATTGCTTCGTAAACAGAATTTAATTTTTGAGAAAAGTCTTTTTCGTTCGTGTCTAAAAATCTCTCTATATTGAATTCACTAAGTTCTGGTCCTTGATCTTTGATAAATTTTACTTCTTGACCTAATGCATATGGAGCAATCAAAATATCCGAAAAAATAATCGCAGAATCTAAATCAAATCTTCTTATTGGTTGTAGAGTTATTTCTGAACTTAACTGGCTATTTAAACAAAGTTTTATAAAATTTGGATTTTGTGACCTAATCTTTCTAAATTCAGGCAAGTATCTACCAGCTTGTCTCATAAACCATATTGACTTACAAGAATTATTTTTATCGACTAATATTTTTTTAAGAGTGCTCATATATATTTAATTTAGGTATATAAATATAGGTTATGTAGTAGGTATTGTGACTTATTAATATAACTTTTTATACATATTTTATACAATTCAATTTTAATAAATCGTTTAATTAATGCCATAAAATTCATATTTTTATTAAAATTATAAACAATTATAAAATAATAATATCAACATCTAAAAGATGTTAGAATAATGTTAATTATTGTTAGTAAATTTTTTGAAAATTTTTTAAAAATGAAAAAGAGTGTTTTATTAAATAATTGTTAACAGACATATGAACGAAAAATACAATGTATATCTTGTATCTGATTCAACTGGTGAGACACTAGATAGAATTTTTCTATCTTTAAAGTCCCAATTTGCTAATTTTGAATATCATAAAAAAGAGTTTGCTTTTGTTAGAACGGAGCAACAGATTGATAAGATTCTTAAAGAGTGTTCAAAATTAGAAAATTCTATAATTTTATATACGATTGTAGAAGTAAAATTAGCAAAGTATATTTCGGAATCTAGTGAAAAAAACAAAGTACCTTGTTTTGGTATATTAGGAAATTTAATTTTAAGTTTTTCAAAACTCTTAAATCAAAAAGCAATACATAAACCAAGCGCACAACATGTTCTAGATGAAGAATACTATAAGAGAATAGAGGCCATCCAATTTACTATGTCACATGATGATGGAAAAAAGTTAGATGATATTGAGAAAGCCGACATCGTGCTTTTAGGTGTAAGCAGAACTAGTAAAACTCCTACCTCGATGTATTTAGCTAACAGAGGCTATAAAACTGCTAATATACCTCTTGTTATGGATCAAAAAATTCCAGATAAATTAAAGTCCAAAAATAACAAAACATGTATCATTGGACTTGTAACAGACCCAGAAAGATTAGCTGACGTCAGAAGGAACAGAGTTACAATAATGAAAGAAAATAATATTAAAGAATATACCGACCTTAATGTTATAAAAGAAGAAATCAACACATCTAGAAAACTTTTTAAAAAATATAATTGGCCAATCATTGACGTAACTAGGAAATCAGTTGAGGAAAGTGCAGCCTCGATTTTAAAAATCTTTGAGATACAAAAAAGTAGATGAAAATTATTCTAGCCTCTAAAAGCAATGTGAGAAAAGAGATACTGGAGAAAAACAATATTAATCCAGAAGTTATTGTTTCAAACGTAGACGAAGACGAAGCCAAAATATCTTTATTAGCCGAAGGAGCTACTCCGCTACTTGTATCTAAGAATTTAGCTGAACTTAAATCTATAAAAGTAAGTAAAAAAAATCCCGATCGCCTTGTATTAGGTGCTGATAGCGTAATTTCATTAGATGACCAATTAATTAATAAACCAAAATCTAGAGAAGAAGCTCTATCAATCTTAAAAAAATTGAATAATTCAATACACTTTCTTATCAGTTCAGTTTGTATCTCCAAGAATGGCTCTATGATTTGGAATCACTCCGAGGAGTCAGAACTAAAAATGAAAAATTTTGAAGAGAAAGAATTAATTAAATATCTTGAAAAAATTAAAACAGAAACTTTACTAGCTTACGGAGTATATCAAGTGGAAGCCCAAGGCTTAGATCTTTTTGAATACATTAAAGGAGATAGAGACTCAATTATGGGTTTGCCTATCAAACAGATAATGAATTATATTAATCAGTATAATAAATGAAAAAAAAATCATTTGGAATTATCGGAAACCCTATTGCTCATTCGCTCTCACCAGTTTTACACAATTATTGGTTTGAAAAATATAATATTGAAGCAAATTATTCATTATTAGACGTCGCTGAAGAAAATTTAAAAGACATAATTAACAAAATAAGAGATAAAGAGCTGAGCGGAATAAATGTAACCTTGCCCTATAAACAAAAAATAATACCATTTATTGATAAACTAATTAATGATGCTCAACACACAAATTCAGTTAATACAATTTTTTTAGATAACGATAACGTTGTTGTTGGTGAAAACACAGATGTTTTTGGAGTACAAGCGGCTTATTTAAAAGAAATCAGCAATGCAGAAAATAAAAAAGCCTTAGTAATAGGAGCTGGAGGAGTTTCTCCTTCTGTTATTTTTTCTTTAGAAAAATCAAAAGTGAAAAATATATCAATTATAAATCGAACTTATGAAAAATCTCTTTTTTTAAAGAAAAAGTTTCATTTTTTAAATATTTTAGAATGGAATTCCTTAGAGCAAGAAATTAGTAAATTTGATATTATAATAAATGCAACAAGTCTAGGATTAAAAGATGGCAAAGATTTTGAATTTAATTTTAACAACACAAGAGATGATTTAATTTTCATAGATACAATTTATAATCCTTTAGAAACAAAGACTCTAAAATTTTTAAAAGAGAAAAAGATTAAAACATTTAATGGTTTAGAAATGTTTATCTATCAAGGACAAAAATCATTTTATTTATGGAACAAAATTAATCCTGAAATAGATGATGAATTATTAGACTTATTAATATCAAAATTAAAATGATTAGAATTGGTCTTACAGGTTCTATAGCGTCAGGAAAAACAACAGCTAGTAAAATTATTTCAAAAAATAGAGGCCCGCTTTTTAGCGCAGATTATGTAGTAAAAAAATTGTATTCACAAAAAAAATTCAAAAAAATTGTAATTAGAAAACTTAAACTAAAATCTAGTTCAAATTTTAAAAAAACAATTAAAAATTTAATTTTAAAAAAAAAAGGCACTTTAAAAGAATTAGAAAAGATCATCCATCCGGTTGTAAGACAGGAGATGTTAATTTTTTTAAGGAAGAACAAAAAAAAGAAACTTTTATTCTTAGAAATACCTTTATTAATAGAGAGTAAGCTTACTAAACATTTTGATGTAATAATTTTTATAAAATCAAAAAAGAAGCTAAGATTAAAAAGATTTAAATTAAAGAAAGGTAATACGAAATTATTTTCTTTTCTAGATAACCACCAGCTAAAAGATACGAAAAAGATGAAATTGTGTGATCATATAGTTGTTAACAATAAGTCTTTAAATGCTTTAAAAAAGAATCTTTTAAATATAATCAAGTTGTATGAATGAAATTTTTTTAGACACTGAAACAACTGGACTTTCATTTCAAGAAGGTCACAAAATTGTTGAAATAGCTTGTATTGAAACTAAAGATCTAATCCCAACTAATCAGATTTTTCATAAACTAATAAACCCTGAAAGAAATGTACCTGAACAAGCATTTAAGATTCACGGATTTTCACAAGAATTTTTAAGCAATAAACAAACTTTTAGTCAGATCGCTGATGATTTTTTAAATTTTATTAAAGGAAAAAAAATTATAATTCATAATGCAAGTTTTGATTTAGGTTTTTTGAATTATGAATTAAGAAAAATTAAAAAACAAGAAATCAATAGTGCAGATGTTATTGACTCACTTGAAGTTGCAAGAAATAAATTTCCAGGCGTTTCAAATTCTTTAGATACATTATGCAAAAGATTTCACATCGATTTATCCAAAAGAACTAAACATAATGCCTTGTTAGATTGTGAGTTGTTAAGAGAAGTTTATATAAATCTTTTAGATGCAAAAGAACCAAAATTTAACTTATCTTCTGTTAACTTTAATGAAATAAAATCCTCTATCAAAGAAAAGATGTATAGTAAAAAAGTAATTAAGATATCCGAGGAAGAATTAAAAAAACATAAACAATTTTTAAAATCTGAGATTAAAAAAAATTTTTATTGAATTTTTTTAAGATTATAAAGTTTTTGGAAATCAACGTTATTACTAATTTTAATATCTTTAAATCCTGAGCTCTCAAATATAAAAATAAATATTTTTCTAAGCTCGGGATAAATTTCGGATGGAACATTAATTAAAATTATTTTTTCTATTTCATTTTTATCTGTAATTCCATTATGCAATTCAATAATCGTTGCATATATTATCTTTGTACTAATCTTTTCGGTATCACTTCTAATGGGTGTAAGATTGAGAGTTGTTTCGACTTGGATAATTCTTTCTTTTATCTGATTACTTCTGATATCAATATTAATTTTATAATCTGATATATTTTTAGATAACAATGAAAAAATTTTTGGATTAGGAATTTTAAAATCTAGATCTTTAATATATTTTCCAATTATTTTATAGCTCATCTTTTTTATTTTTATCCTCTATAATTTCACCATCTAGAGTATTAAAATCTTCTTGATTTTTTGAGGATGTTCCTTTTTTAATAAAAAAATTAATTAAAATCTTTCTTGTGAAAGGTATTAATAGAAGAAAACCTATCGTATCTGTAAAAAAGCCTGGAACGATCAAAAATAAAGCAGCTAAGGCAATTGATGCACCAGAGATCATTTCGTAAACTGGCATTTTATTTTGGTATAAATTTACCACTCCCGATCGCATAGTTTTAATTCCTTCTATTTTTGCAAAATACAGGCCAATAATCGCTGTTAAAAAAATTAATGATACTGTGTTTAAAGCTCCTATTTTCCCTCCGATCTTAATCATTAGAAAAACTTCTAGCGCTGGTACTCCAATAAATAACAGAAAAAATGAGTTCATTTGTCAGATACAAAATTATATTATTAATGTATATTTATCAAATAATGAGTAACAATTTTGGATATATAGACATCATTTTGCTTGGTATGATCGCTGGATTTATAATCCTGCGACTTAGAAATATACTAGGAAGAAAGACTGGTCATGAAACTAAAATTCATTCTGGATTTGCAGAGAGAAAATTTAATGTACCAAATAATAAAGTTAAAAATTTTAAAGAAAATCTTGATGTACTAGAAGGACAGGAAAAAAAAGATTTCCTTAAAGGCGCGGAGATTGCTTACGAAACTATTCTTACATCATTCGCTAACGGTGATAGCAAAAAATTAAAAAGTTTGCTTACTGCTGATATGGCTTCAAATTTTGATCAAGCTATAGAGGCAAGAAAAAAAGAAAATATAAAATCCGAGTTTACATTTATAGGAGTTAAAGAGTCTAGTGTTGAAAAATACGAGAGAATTAAAAATGAACTTTTTGCTTCAGTAAAATTTGTTTCAGAAGTAATTTCTGTGAAGAAAGACAAAGATGACAAAATTATTGATGGAAATCCAGACAAAATTAAACAAGTAATAGATACCTGGAAGTTTACAAGAAATATACTAAAAAAAGGCCCTAATTGGTATTTGTCCGAAATTGTCAGTAAGTGATAAAAAAGAAAAATATTTCACAAAAAGATATTGATGCTTGGAAGAATTATATTAAAAATCCAACAGGAATTATAGATAAAGATAAAACTCGAGATAGCTTTAAAATAAATAATTTTAGATTTAAGTATGACCTACATGGTTTTACCTTGCTTGAAGCTAACAATAAGGTAAAAGAAATAATTTTGTCTTGTGTTAAAAAAAACTATAAAGAAATTTTACTTATTACAGGAAAAGGAATTCATTCTAACACCGACAAAGATGTTTACGTTTCCAAAGATCTAAGTAAATTAAAGTATTCTGTGCCAGCGTATATTCAATCTGAGTTAAGCCTATTTAAGTACATTGCATCAATTTCTAATGCTAATAAAATTGATGGCGGTGATGGCGCAATTATTATTAAGCTTAAGAAATTATAAAATAAATTTTGATAGATCTGTATCCTTAACTAGATTACCTAAATTGTTATTAACATATTTCTTATCGATAGTGACAGTTTCTCCAGCTCTATCCGTGGCATTAAAACTTATATCATCTAAAACTTTTTCTATAATTGTATGAAGTCTTCTAGCTCCAATATTTTCAACTGAAGAATTAACCTCTGCTGATATTTTTGCTAACATGTCTATTCCATCATCTGTAAAAACAAGTTTTACATTTTCTGTTTTTAGTAATTCTTTGTATTGTTTAATTAAACTATTATCAGGTTCTTTTAATATTCTTTTAAAGTCATCTTCATTTAATGCCTTTAGTTCAACTCTAATAGGTAATCTACCTTGTAATTCAGGAAGAAGATCTGAAGGTTTTGCTAATTGAAAAGCGCCTGAGGCAATAAAAAGAATGTGGTCAGTTTTAATTGGACCGTGTTTAGTACTAACTGTTGTTCCTTCTATCAAAGGCAATAAATCTCTTTGAACCCCTTCTCTAGATACATCCCCGCCTACCCTGTCGCTTCTTGCTGAGACTTTGTCTATTTCATCTAAAAATACTATTCCGTTTTCTTCAGTAGCTTTTTTTGCTTCCTTAATAATTTTATCTTCCTCAATCATTTTGTCAGACTCTTGTGCAACTAAAATGTCATGAGATTCTTTCACAAGCATTTTTTTCTTTTTACCTTTTTTGCTTCCCATTGATTTTCCAAGTATATCTCCTAGATTTACCATGCCAACATTTCCTCCTGGCATACCTGGTATTTCAAAGCTTTGTAAACCTGATGCTTTATCTTGAACTTCAATTTCAATTTCATTACTATCTAGATCACCACTTCTTAATCTTTTTCTAAAACTTTCTCTTGTAGCAACACTTGCTTTGTTACCTACTAAAGCATCCAATACTTTTTCTTCTGCTTTAAGTTCAGCCTTTGCTTTAACTTCTTTTCTTTTTTTTACTCTTTCCATAGCAATAGCTATTTCAATTAAATCCCTAACTATTTGCTCCACATCTCTACCTACATAACCAACCTCAGTGAACCTTGTAGCTTCAACCTTAATAAATGGAGCTTCAGCTAATTTAGACAATCTCCTTGAGATCTCAGTTTTACCAACACCAGTTGGTCCAATCATTAAAATATTTTTTGGAAGCACTTCGTCCCTCATTTCTTCAGATAGAGCTTGTCTCCTCCATCTATTTCTTAATGCAACCGCAACTGCTTTTTTTGCTTCTTTTTGTCCAATTACATATCTATCTAATTCTGAAACAATTTCTCTCGGAGAAAGAGCACTCACCTTAGAACTTTCTTTTTTAGTATTTTTTATTAGATTTAAATTTGTTACATTCTTTGAACTAGTCATTGTTATACTTTTTCCACCGTAACATTATTATTTGTAAAGACGCAGATATCCGAAGCAACTTTGATAGCTTTTCTAGCAATTTCTTCTGCCTTTAAATCTGTTTCTATTAAAACTTTTGCAGCAGCGAGTGCATAATTTCCACCTGATCCAATGCCTATAATACCGTCTTCTGGTTCTAACACATCTCCAGTACCAGAAATAATAAAGCTATGTTTCTTGTC
>MDTG01019909.1_pt1 | contig 11789 bp, 6 predicted proteins | sample 811421 | NCBI WGS metagenome assembly MDTG01 (sample SAMN05326645, study PRJNA326480) | marine metagenome | isolation source: seawater | place: Pacific Ocean: South East | collected 2011 | reverse complement strand
TCAAAGGCTTTTGATCGACGCTCCTTGGGAAGGCAAATTTGAATTCGACCACGAATTTTCGCTCGAAGCAGAATTGAGCTCGCAAGAAGCCACGGTTCAATGGTCCACCAGAAAGGATGCATTTCAACTCGCCCCCGCTTGGACAGGACTTTCCATGTCGTTGCAAGGCGTTGCGCAAGGCCGCGGGGTCGTTCGTCGGGCGAATGGAAGGTGGTCCTGGGCGATCGACCATGCGGACATCTCCGGTCCAGGCTGGGCGCTGATGGGCAGCGCCGACCCCACGAGCGGCAACAGCGTGACGGTCCGTGGCGAGGCAAGCTTGGATGCATCCACGCCGTTTGAAGCCTGGGTGCCAGGCATCCCACAATCCTTGTCCAGCATTTTGCCTGTCTCCGGAAACGCTGACATCCAAGGGGACGTCACCTTGGATGCGAGGGGTGGGGTGCGGTCCATGCACGCTTCCGTGGACGCCCGCCAACTCACAGGCCAACTTGATGGCCAACCGTATCAAATCGACGTGCGAGGACTGCAACTGGATTCCCGTCACGCTTCTGCAGACTCGCTGACATTGGCGTGGGCTGGCAACAACACTCAGGTCGACATCGAGGGATTGACTTGGCACTCTCTCGTCCAAGGCTCCACCGTCGGTGGCAAAGTCAACTTGCGGGCGGAATCTTTGGTGGTTGACCCCATTCTCCAATGGTGGGACCACCTGAACCGTGCTCCCGTGACCGCGGCCGTGCTCTTGCCTGCAGGGTCAGAGTTGGACGTCGATGTGAATGCCAATCAAGTCGATTGGGGCGGACTGCGCTGCGCGCCTGTCCGTGCCAAAACCACGGTGACCCACAACCGATGGCTCCTGCGCAGTGTGCAAGTGCACGGACTCGAGGGCCACGCCCACGTGGAGGGTCAGCTGTCTCCTGGACGCGCAGGTTGGGTGCTCGCCCTTCGAGGTTCCCTCGACGACGTGTCCGCGCCAGCGTTGTTTTCAACCTTCAACAATTTTGGTCAAACCCTGCTCAGACACGACCACCTGGGCGGTGCGCTGTCCACGGCTGGCAACCTTTCCATGTCCTGGGGACTCGATGGCTCCTGGCACCCAGAACACCTGACGGCAAGCCTGCAAACGAGCGTTCAACACGGACGACTGCGGAACCTCGAGGTCTTTGACGACATCGCAGACTATTTGGCCGACCACCGTCTGATGGCCCCGCTCGTCGACCCCGAAGATTTGAGGCAGCGACTGAAAGACGTGGCCTTTGAACCGGTGAACCAACGCGTCGATGTGCGTGGAGAAGAAGTTTGGTTGCCCGAGACGGTGATTGAATCGTCGGCCATGAACGTGGCCATTGAAGGCACGTACGATTTTGACTCCAACATCGATTACACCTTGGGTTTTGCACTCCGCGACTTGCGCGCCTCGGCCTCAGACAACGTGGGCGTGATGGAAGACGATGGACTGGGGGCGCAGGTGTTTCTGAGGATGTTTGGGCAGGTGAATCAGCCTGAGTATGCCTACGACCGAGATGCCGCGAAAGCGCACCGTCGTGCCGCCTTTGCCGCCGAAAAAGAACGGTTGCGCAACGCCCTCTCGAATCGTGGAGAAGACTCAGGTCCATCCGATGCGGAATCGGACGTCCAACCGGAAGATGAGTCCAATCCCGTGACGCCAACAAACCCTTCGTCGCAAGACAAGACGAGCCCAGACAAGCCAAATCGCAACCCCAAGAAGAAGAAAAAGGACCGCAACAAGGACTTGTTCAACCCTGACGACGAAGACTACCTTTAAGCCATGAACCACCCTGACTTTTCCGATGCACAGGCGCAATTGGTGAAATGTCAAGAAGTCCTCGATGCAGCTCGGCAAGAGGGTTGGACCCCGGCGTTGTTGGGCGCGTTCCTGGACGCGACACGTGCACTGCACGAAGCGGCCGCCGTGCGGAAGGCGATTCATGGCCCACAGGCCCCGGCACCGAGCGAGGCGCCCTCCACGACTCAACCTTCTGCACCCCCCGAAGAAGACGTCCATTCTGAGCCCGCAGTCAATCGGTTGTTGACTCCTGAGGAAAAAGGAGAGGCAGAGCCTCCGACCCAAGTGGACTTGCTGTCCTCCATCGGGGAATTGACGCTTGCCGAAAAGTTGGCCTTGCAACCGCTCAGCAGTGTGGCCGAAGGCATGAGCATTTTGGATCGTGCCCAATTCACCAGCACCCTGTTTGGTGGGGACGAAGAGGTGTTCAGCACGCTCTTGTCCAAGTTGTCGAAAGCTTCCACACAAGAAGAAGCCTTTGCCATGTTTCAAGAATCCCTTTGCGCACACGACGCCCCTGAAGCGGAGGCGTTGAAAGAGGCGTTTGCCAAACGAATCATGCGCACTTTCGTTTCATGAGCGGCGGAACATTGGTTGTGGTGCCCACCCCGGTGGGAAATTTGGGCGACATGACCCCCAGGGCCTTGGAGGTGCTCCAAGATGCGCATCTCGTCTTGGCCGAGGACACCCGCACCACAGGCAAATTGCTGAGGCACTTTGGGGTCGACACCCCATTGAAGTCGTTTCATCAGCACAACGAACATCGTGCTCTGGAGGGAATCATTGGACAGCTGCAGGGGGGCGTCACGATGGCCTTGTGCTCAGATGCGGGCACGCCGGGCATCTCCGACCCCGGTTTTCTCCTTGTCCGCGCATGCGTGGACGCCGGGGTGAAGGTGGAATGCTTGCCGGGTGCGACGGCCTTTGTTCCGGCCTTGGTCACGTCCGGCCTTCCTTGCGATCGATTTTACTTTGAGGGTTTTCTGCCACACAAAAAGGGACGCCAGAAGCGGCTTTTGGCCTTGTTGGAGATGCCGTGCACCGTGGTGCTCTACGAGAGTCCCCATCGCGTGGCCAAACTCCTGGATCAACTCGACAACCTAGGCGCAGGGGACCGTCCCGTGGCGTTGTGCAGGGAGATTTCAAAGCTCCACGAAGAGACCCTCCGTGGCACCGTGCAGGCGCTCAAGATCGTGCTTGAATCCCAACCGCCCCGCGGAGAATACGTCGTGGTCCTGGGAGCAGCCGATCAGAACACCACGCGCTGAACTTCATTCACGCGATTGACGGGAATGACCGTCAAGCCTTTGGGCGCCTTGGGGTGCGATCCGTGTCCAGACACGAGCATGCGCTCCATGCCCAACCGCGACGCTTCAGCCATCCGTTGCTCCAACCGGGCCACGGGCCGAATCTCACCATTGAGGCCCACTTCGCCCGCGAAACACGTCCTGTTGTCCAACGTCAAGTCCAAGCTCGAACTGAGGATCGCAGCCACCACCGCCAAGTCGTTCGCTGGGTCTTGAATTTTCAGCCCACCCGCCACGTTCAAGAACACATCAAATTGGCCGAGCTTGAAGCCGCATCGCTTTTCCAAGACGGCCAATAACATGTTCAGCCTCCTTAAATCAAAGCCAGTGCCGGAACGTTGGGGGGTGCCATACACCGCTGTGCTCACCAGAGCCTGAATCTCCACAAGAAGCGGACGAACACCCTGCAGGGACACGGCCACAGCCGAACCGCTGCTCGCATCGCCCCTCTCGCCCAACAACACCTCACTTGGATGATCCACAGCAGACAATCCCCCCCCTGTCATCTCATAAATGCCCAACTCGGCCGTGGTCCCAAAGCGGTTTTTGGCCGCACGCAACATCCGGTACGCATGATGCCGATCCCCTTCAAACTGAAGGACGACGTCCACCATGTGCTCTAGGACTTTGGGCCCAGCGAGCGAGCCCTCTTTGGTGATGTGACCCACCATGAACAACGGGGTGCCTGTCGACTTTGACCAAGTGGTCAATGCGGCGGCGGATTCTCTGATTTGGCCCACAGATCCAGGCACGCCATCTTGATCGGGGTGATCGAGCGTTTGGATGGAGTCCACCACCACCACGGCAGGGTCTTCCGTGCGCAACGCGTCCAGAATCGCCGGCACCTGCGTTTGCGGGAAAATCAACACGGACGGCGCAATGCTCCCCAGCCTGTTGGCGCGCATCCTCACCTGCTCGGCACTCTCCTCTCCACTGATGTACAGGACTTTGGCTCCCTTTTGCCCAACCTGAAGGGCCACCTGAAGCATCAGCGTGGACTTGCCAATGCCCGGCTCACCGCCTAGCAGCACGACCCCACCAGGGACGGCCCCACCTCCGAGCACGCGATTCAACTCCTGATCCCCCATGTCCAAACGGGGCAACTCCGAAACTTGAACTTCAGCCAGCGGCCTGATTTTGGGCTTTTGAAGGGCTGTCAGTCCTGACCGAGCCGCCCGTTTTGACACGGGGCCTACCGATTCCTCTTCAAGCGTATTCCAAGATTTGCATTGCGCGCACTGGCCCACCCATTGGGGGTGAACATGTCCGCATTCCGAACAGACGTATCGCGTTTTGACTTTGGCCACCGGTGCCTTCCTCAGCGGAAACGGAAAATGTTGACCGTGCCTGTCTTCTCATCGCCGTTGGGCAACAGGATAGTGTAGAAGTACACCCCGTCTGCCGCATCTTCTCCATACCAGGGGCTTCCGTTTCTGTACCTCGGGCTCTCGTAAACCAGGTTGCCCCAGCGATTGAAAATGCGCACCAACACGCCTTCTTCGTCGTCCTCCCAAGGCTCGAGGCCCATGATGATGAAGGCGTTGTTCTTGTCGTTGCCGTCTCGCGGTGTGAACACGTTCACTGGCAAGATTTCACAATTGTCCACCACCACGCTGTAGTCGTGCTGCAGACCCGAAGCCAAGCAAGGATTCGCAATCGACGCGGTGAGATCCAGGGTGTAACCCCAGCAAGTTTGAGGGAACATCTCACCCAAGACGTTTACCACGTTCTCCCATTCAAACGTGACCAAGGTGTCTTCGCCTTCAGGCGTGGCACATGTCACGGACCAAGTGTAATCCGCATAGCCGTCCACGGTGAAGTTTGCATTCAAATCCAACGTTTCTGGTTGCTCAGGACACAGGGACAGTGCCCCAGAGTAGGTTGGCTGAGGGTCCCATGTCGGTACGTCTCCAATGAACACCAAACCGCACACCTCCTGCGGGTCACACCCGTATGGATCCGCAACCTCCACGCAGATGGTGGTGTTGTTCAACTCCGACTCTTCGGGAATGATCCACTCGTGCACAGGGTCTGCAGTGGTCTCCGTTCCATCTGGCCACGTGATGGTGTAATCTGGGTACTGCAACATGAACGCCTCGCTAACACCCAGGACGGCGTCAGCACCTGGCTCGATGCCTCCTCCATCGCAATCCGTGGTGGCGCCACCGTCAAACACGAGGTCCGGATCCAACTGGCTCACGATGTCCACAAACCCACAATCGCTATCGTCGAAAGAGGGAGGGCACTCCTCAAAGGGAGTCGTCACACAATACACTCCCGAGGCACCAACCTCCCATTCGTTGTCTTGCACATCCGGTTGATCGTTGCCATTGTAAGACCAGTTGTACACGAAATCCGTGTTTTGGTCTCCTGTGATGGGGTCAAGCTCAATGAACGTCCCCTCTTCGCAAATGAAGGCGTCTTCCAACAGGGGCTCCGGCACGGCCGTCACCGCCACTTGGTCGGTTGCTTCCCCACAACCATTGGTGACGGTCACCACCAAAGTAGGCGTGCTGTATTGGGTCCAAGTGTAGTCGTTTTGGGTCACATCGTCGTTGCCTGGATAAGGCCAATTAATGGACGCCGCCCCTCCCGGATCGGTGACGAATGCCGTCAAATCAAGGATGTCGTCGCCACACACCCAAACCTCATCATCCTCGCTCAGTTCGATGGCAGGAACGTCGCTGACCTCCACTTCATAACAAGACTCGATGCCGCATTCGTTCTCGGTGAAGCAGAGTTCGTACAACCCAAATTCCGTTGCCGACCACACTGTGTTGAAGGTGTCGAGGCTGGCAAATGTGTTGTTGCCCAAGTTCGACGTCTCCTCCCACGCCCCCAAAGCCGGCTGCACTTGACACAGCGCTGGGCCGTAGAACAACAGGCCAGAGGACAGGTCGTCGAAAGTTGTGCATGAGTTGGCGTTATCTCCGATGCAGTTCTGCACACAATTGAACATGTCGAAGGTGTTGAATTCGTCGTTGGACGGATCTGCACTGATGTAGGTGACCTGGATGCTGTCGCCGTACACGATGGCCAAATCCGGATCGTCGTTGATGTTGGCAAAGGTGCCTGAGGCCAGCGATACAGTGCTCGTGGTCACCGTGCCATCTTCGTGGATGATTTGAACGTCCAAGTACGAGCCTCCCCAGCCATTGCCCGTGCTGCCTGACAATTGGAAACTCAAGAATCCCTCCGATGGTGAAGCAAACCCTCCCGTGAATTCCACTGGATCAAAAGCCTCAGCTCCGCACAACGCAGTCACGTTCAGTTCCTCTGGAATGGACGCCGCCGTTTGGCTCAACAAAAACGTTCTGCGCCCCTCACAGCCACCTTCATCCGCCACGACGACTTGGTAGATGCCAGCAGAGAGCCATGCGCCTGAGCCGAGGTTTTCCAGGACCTCACCTCCACCGTTGTTCCAATTGGGCACCCATTCGTACGACACGAAATTCTCATCGTCGTCGGGAATCACCTCCACGAACACAGAATCCCCTGGGCAAACGGCTTGCAGCGTTCCCTCAACCGTGGGCAGGTAGTAAGGCGTTTGGAACACTTCGAACGATTCCCGCACCACACAGCCTCCTGCAGTTTCACCTGTGACAACGAACGTGCCTCCGAATGGAATCGTGGCCTCATTATCATCCCAGTATGAGCTGTTCAAATTCCAACTCCAGTCTGAGACCGGCTCATCCCCACCTAGTGAGTTGGCCACAACCGCCAACTCGGAGCCAGCACAAATGCCAAACTCCTCGCCTGTCGGAGACGCCACCTCGATGGATGGAGGGTTGATCCCAAGCACGTTGATGACAATGTCCAGTTGGGTGGTTGCACCGTCGCTGTCTGTGGCGGTGATGGTGACCGTGTTCAAACCGGCCGACGCAGCATTGAACGTGCCGGTGACCGTCGCCGTTTCGCCATTGGTTGAGCCCAAGCCGTCAATGGAACTGGCTCCAGTCAAAGACTCCTCCACGGTCACATTGACTGTTTGACCTGGCTCCGGGCCCAAGAAAGCCACATCCAATGACGTGCTTTGGCCCAAACACAAGGTGATGGTGTCGCAACCGAGGTTTTCTGTCGCAACCGGATTCAGGTTGTTGGTGCTTTCAGCCGTGTTGATGTTGAAGAATTTGAAATCCAACCAGTTGATCCCGTCCTGTTCGTCGTCGCCGATGCCGTAGGGACCATTGTAGGTGTCGTCTGGCAAATTGAATCGGCCAAACTGCACGTGGGGGCTTGAATTCACATTGGGGCTGGTGTCCTCGCCGTCGGCGCCGGTCACACCTGGGTCCGTGCCACAACAACCCCCCGAACCATTGACGTCTCCGTGTGACCAGTTCATGTCGAGGTAGCACACTTGCGCGTTGCTGCCTTCTGGCAGAACGCCACTTTCTGGGTAGGTGATGATGATCTGGAAGCTGTTGGTCAGGTTGTCTTGGTTGTTGTAATACCCCACGTCGATGTAGTTGACGTAGACGGCATCTGCTGTGCGCTTCCACTTGATTTCGCCAACCGAACGGATGTCCGTGTCCTGCCAGTATCCCGCGATTTGGTTGTATTCCGCTGCAGGAAAGCCAGTCGGTGTCCAGTCAATGACATCGCCACCAAAGGAAATTTGGCCCTTTGAATTCACGTAAAAATTGCCATAAGTGGCACCGTACAAGTCGAAAGTCCATGCCCCAGACGCAGAAACGGGGATGGGTTCTGACGCGCAGTCCACATTCCATCCCGCGCCACCTTGGTTGACCCATGCCATTTCATTGGGGCCCAAACCACCAAGTCCTGGAGGAGGCACCATCGTGGTGTAAGTGTCGTCCGGCTCAATCCAGCAACCACACGCGTCGTCTTCCATGATTTTCTGCAACCGCAACTCCTTGTTCGAGGCGCGCTCCGCATCGAAACTGTCATGGTATTCGTGCAGGAAGGTCAGGTACCGCTCTTCGTCAAAGCCTTCCCAAGCGCGCACCACTTCCCACTCGTCACGCGTCATGTGCAGCACCGCACGCTCAAAAGAATCGTAGCTGTCTAGAATCTGCTTGGCCGTTCTGTTCTCTTCGAACGTGACTTGGGCCGTGGTCGGCGCAAACGCCAACACGGACAAAACAAACAGGGTCGACGAGACGTGAGTTGTAAAGGCTCGGGTCATGGATTCGGGCAGTAGGTTGTGAACAGAACGCTGTGCGATGGGCAAAAGGTTGCCATTGCGCGGCCCGTAAAGATAACAAACTCGCGCGCGGGTTAATCTAGAAGTACCTTTGCACGTGCATTCGGTGCCCATGAATGACCTCGGTCGCCGTCTTGCGCAGGAACTTTTGGCCATGAAGAACATTCGCAATTTCTGCATCATCGCCCACATCGACCACGGGAAAAGCACCCTGGCCGATCGTTTGCTCCAAACGACGGGCACCATTTCCGACCGGGAATTGCAAGAACAAACGCTCGACGACATGGACCTCGAGCGTGAGCGAGGCATCACCATCAAGAGCCACGCCATCCAAATGAACTACAAAGGGAAAGATGGCCAAGAGTACATCTTCAACCTCATTGACACCCCGGGTCACGTCGACTTCAGCTACGAGGTGTCCCGTTCCATCGCCGCGTGCGAAGGAGCTTTGTTGATTGTGGATGCCACCCAAGGCATCGAAGCCCAAACCATCAGCAACCTCTACCTCGCCCTCGAGCACGACCTCGAAATCATCCCCGTCCTGAACAAAATGGACCTCGATTCTGCCGATCCAGAAGTGGTCGGCGAGCAAATCGTGGATCTCATTGGGTGCGACATGGAAGACATTTTGCCCGCGTCCGGCAAGACGGGCATGGGCGTGGAGGGCATCCTCGAAGCCATCGTCGACCGGGTGCCCGCCCCGAAAGGCGACCCTAAAGCGCCTCTACAGGCCATGATTTTCGACTCCGTCTTCAACAGCTTCCGCGGCATCATTGCCTACTTCCGCGTGTTGAACGGCACCATCAACAAAGGAGACAAGGTCAAGTTTGTCGCCACTGGGAAGGAATACGATGCCGACGAGATTGGCATTTTGGGCCTGGACCTCGTCCCCAAAAAGCAGCTCGCTGCTGGCGATGTCGGCTACATCATCTCTGGCATCAAAAACGCAAAAGAGGTGAAGGTGGGCGACACGCTGACTCAAAAAGAACGGCCCTGCCAGGAAGCGGTTCAAGGCTTTGAGGACGTCAAGCCCATGGTCTTTGCGGGCATATACCCCGTGGACACCGAGGACTACGAAGAACTTCGCGCCTCCATGGAAAAGCTCCAGCTCAACGATGCATCTCTGGTGTTTGAGCCTGAAAGCTCGGCGGCGCTCGGGTTTGGCTTCCGTTGTGGCTTCCTCGGCATGCTCCACATGGAAATCATCCAGGAACGACTTGAACGCGAGTTCAACATGACGGTGATCACCACGGTGCCCAACGTGGGTTACAAGGCGTACACCAAGAAAGGCGAGAAACTCGAGATCATGAATCCGAGCGATTTGCCCGATGCCAATCACCTCGATTTTGTGGAAGAGCCGTTCATCAAAGCCCAAATCATCACGAAAAGCGAATACGTCGGCCCCGTGATGAGTTTGTGCATCGAAAAGCGTGGTGTCTTGTCGAACCAGGTCTACCTCACGTCAGACCGGGTGGAACTCACCTTCAGCATGCCCTTGGGGGAAATCGTCTTTGACTTTTACGACAAGCTGAAAACCATCTCCCGCGGATACGCGTCCTTCGACTACTTCCCAGACGGCTACAAGCAGAGCAACCTGGTGAAGATGGACATCCTGTTGAACGGAGACCAGGTCGATGCTTTGAGTGCCCTGATCCACAGGGACCACGCCCACAACCTCGGCAAGAAGATCTGCATCAAGCTGAAGGAACTCATTCCAAGGCAACAGTTCATGATTGCCTTGCAGGCGGCAATCGGTGCGAAAATCATCGCCCGAGAGACCATTTCCGCCGTCCGGAAAGACGTCACCGCGAAGTGCTACGGAGGGGACATCACACGGAAACGGAAGCTGCTCGAAAAGCAGAAAAAGGGCAAGAAGCGCATGCGCCAAATCGGCACCGTGGAAGTGCCTCAATCGGCCTTCCTCGCGGTACTCAAGCTCGACTGACTTCCTTTCTTGGCGCCTCTTCGCCCGCCGCGTTTTTGTTGGCGAGCTGTCCGCACGCAGCATCAATGTCCTTGCCGCGTGAACGGCGCACATTGACGATGAGGTTGCGGTCTTCGAGCAAGGCCACGAAATCATTCAGCCGCCCCGGCGTCGTTTGTTGGAATTCCCTGTCGTCGATGGGGTTGTATTCAATGAGGTTGATTTTGCACGGGATGTGCTTGCAGAATTGTGCGAGCTCGCGCGCATCCTCGAGGCCGTCATTGAAGTCTTTGAACACAATGAATTCGAACGTCGGGCGGGTGCCGGTCTTGTCCACAAAATGACGCAACGCTTCAGCCAGCACCGCCAAGTTGTTGGCCTCGTTGATCGCCATGATGTGGTTGCGCTTGGCGTCGTTGGCCGCGTGCAAACTCAGCGCCAGGTTGAACTTGACCTCGTCATCTCCAAGGCGCTTGATGGCCTTGGCAATTCCCGCCGTGGAGATGGTGATTCGCTTGGGCGACATGGCCAGCCCTGGCGTGCCTGTGATGCGGTCGACCGACTCAAGGACATTTCGGTAATTCAACAGCGGCTCGCCCATGCCCATGTACACGATGTTGGACAACCCCTTGTCGTATTGCTGATGCGCCAAGACATTGAGCATTTGGACTTGGTCAAACATGTCACCTGCAGTGAGGTTCTTCAACAGTTTGAGCCGGCCCGTTGCACAAAACTTGCAGGCCAAGCTGCACCCCACTTGAGAGCTGATGCACGCCGTCAAGCGCTTGGTGGTTGGGATCAACACCCCTTCGACGACCCGGTGGGCGTCACCGTCAATTTGGAAGGCGCACTTGACCGTGCCGTCTTTGCTGTGCTGGGCTTCCACTTGATCGATCCTCGCCAACGAAAACGACGCCTCCAATTTGGCACGAAGCCCTTTGCCCAGTGACGTCATGTCTTCGAACGAGTCCGCGGCATGCGTCCACAACCACTCCTCCACCTGCTTGCTGCGGAACGGCTTCTCGCCCATCTCCACGAGCGCACTTCTCAATGCCTCCGAGGAGAGGGTGCGGATGTCTGGCAAGGCTTGGCCCATGGGGCAAAGATAGCCACCGCCACCAGCGTCAACCCGCTATGCAGACATCAACAGTGACAAGCGCTGTTTCAGCGCTTCCCTCTTGCGCACCGCCATGGGCACCACCGCGCCCGTGTCCAGCACGACGGTGTTGTCTCGGTAATTGCACGCCTCCACGCGCTCCAACTGAACCAGGTGGCTGTTGTGGGGTCTGAAGAACATGTCGTTGTCAAGCATTTCCTCCACTCGCTTTAAGTTTTTGCTCATGGTGATGCGCCTGCCGCTGGCCAAATGGAGGGTGGTGTAACTGCCCTCCGCTTGAACATGCACAATGTCCCGATGGCGGACAAAATGCCGCTTGCCCGAGGTGAGGATTTCCAACCTTTTCATGGCTGGCGAAAGCGCGCCTTCACCGGGGACCCGATGGTGGTAAAAATGCATGAGAATGCGTCGGGCACACGCGTGCAAATCGTCCCGGTTGATGGGTTTCAAGAGGTAATCAAACGCCT
>MDTG01106425.1_pt1 | contig 11790 bp, 11 predicted proteins | sample 811421 | NCBI WGS metagenome assembly MDTG01 (sample SAMN05326645, study PRJNA326480) | marine metagenome | isolation source: seawater | place: Pacific Ocean: South East | collected 2011 | reverse complement strand
TTTAGAACTTTTCTATAAAAATCATTTATCTTGGTAATTTTAGCTATAATATTTTTTTTTTTTACATTTCTTGACACTTTTGAAATTGGAAGGTGAGTTGTAAGAGGACTAACACTTAAATTCTTATTGTAAATTAACATAACTGGGTTTTTAGATCGAGTTTTGTTAGCTAAAAATTCAGTTATCCCATTAAATTTTCCATTTAAAAATGTTTTTTTGGATATAGGACCGTTTATCAAACCAGAGCACTTTTTTTTTTGTATAAATTTTAAAGCTTCTTTAAATGAATTATTTAAATGCACGTTTGACTTAGAAGTTATTTTTTTTTAGCGAAAGAAAAGTCTTTGTAATCTACATTAATAAGATTAATTTTTTTTTTATGAATATTTGAAAAGTCTTTTTTTAAATGATTAATTTTAAAGCTTCTCTTAAATTTTATCATATTTTTTTTTAGTATTTCTCTGGATGATATTAAAATAATTGGATTTTTAGTTTTTTTTAATTTTTTTATAGCTTTAATAAAAATCTCGATAAAAATACTCTGAGGCTCACCACCGATAACAATAATAGGATTAAAACTCATTTATAAAGGCTTCATTATAAGCTCTTTTGTATTGCAATGTTGAGTACATTGTAAGTTGCCTATTTCTTTCAAATACAACAGCTTTCTTAAATTCTTCTTCTTCATCAATTTTAATTAATTCGTTTTTTTTTTCATTTATCTTTAATAAGATAAAACCTCCAGCAGTTGTTATAGGGTTGGTTGACTGACCAACATTTATCTCTTCAATTTCATTCAAAATTTTGCTTGACAGTTGCGACTTATATACCCATCCAATTTTGCCACCATTTTTTCTGCTTTCTGAAACGCTATAAATTTTTGCGCTTTCCTCAAATCCTATCATTTCTATACTATTTTTTATTTCCATAAATTTGCTTTCAAGATTTTCACCTTCATTAACTGTGAAAATTATTTCTGATAATAAAAAATTTTCAATATTATTTTTTTTACTTAATTCTTTTATTTTATTTCTTATTTTGTTTTCATCAATTTGAACTGATTCACCATATTTAGTAAAAATATAATCATTCCAAGCTATTTCTATTGAAATTTTTTTTTTGACTAAATCTAGATTTATATCAAAGTTTCTTAAATGTTTTTCAAATTCATCAATGTTTGATATACCTATCCCAGAGTATAAATCTACAACAATTTTATCAATCATACTATTGTTTTGCATTATTTCAAATTTCTTTTCTATTTCAATTTTTTTAATTTTTTCATTAACAAGTGAGTCTTTAGCATAACGATTTATGTCTTTATCAGATAAATTTCTTAAGTTAGGATTTAATGCTAACAAGTAGTTTTTCTCTTTCTTAACGTCTAAATTACTTATAATTTCATTATTAATTTTAGCTTGGATAAATATTTCAGCACTAACTAATTCAAAACTCAAAATTATTGAAAATATCAAAGTTAATAATAGATATTTTTTTTTCATTTTCTTTTACTTGGGGAATTTATTTTTGAAAATGGTACTATAGAAATTGAAAAAAATATTTCTTCATTAGGTTTTAAATCCTTGTCAGAATAATAATCTTTATTATATTGTATTGCTGCTGTTAAACAGTCATTTTTGTATTCATATATTAGATTGTAATACTCCGTTAAATCAGTTTTCTTGTTTCTTCTCGTTCTATACTTTAAAGAATTTGAGTCGTTAAATATTAAAGACGTCTCATTCGAATAATAGTTTTCACTACCAATCTCATCATCTTCTTGTAAAAATTCGAAAGTTGTAACAAATTTATTAATTGTTAAATTTGTTTTTATAAGATTATAATTTGTTGAACTAAAGTCATTATCAAGTGAAAAACTATAATCAATATTGAAATTTTTATTTGGAGTAAAATTTAAAGAACCTATTAAGTCTGAGCTTTTGTTATTTAAGGTCGAATTGATTGGGAGCTTTTCATCACGTTTATCTCTCAAAACAGATGCAAGACCAGCGGTCAAAATACTGTTATTCTGTTTATCTGTTATTTTGTATTCTCCACCTAAGGTTAATGATTGCCCCCCTTCAACACTATCACTCAATCCTAGTCGATTTTGAGAGAAAACATTTTTGATATTTATTTTTCTATCTAAGTTTTTTATGTTTTTATTTTTGTTAGGACTATACATAAAGGAGGCTTTACCTGACAAAAAATTATCGTAATTATTGCCCTCTTTTTTCATCGGGAAAGAAATATCGTATAAAAGAGATCCAAAATTTTGTGATCTAAAAGTGTTAGTATATTCACTTGAGTTTTCACTATCAGTAGTTACATTTTTAAATAAAATATTTAACTTATTAACAAATCCTTTTGACGAGATCTTAGGTGTTGTCGTATACTTAAAATCGTTTATTAAAACCTTCTCAAATACATTCGTGTCATAATTTTTTTGATATCCATTTGATGCTAAACTTAAATTATTATTAAAACTTTTTGAAAGCTCAAAGCTTGGTAGCAGATATTGATACTTATCACTGTCATTTTCTTTAGTTAAATCCTCATAAGCTTCAATTTTAGCCTCTAAATATAAATCATCTCTATTTCCCTTTAATAATAAAAATGAATTTAATAGAGAATTATTATTGGTAATAGCAGATTTAATTTTGTGAGATTTTAAATAATTATCGTTTGAAGTTGTCTCTAAATTAATTTCCAGTTCACTATTATCAAAGTATAATAAATCTAGTTTAGCAATTGTATTTGAAAAAAAATGAGATTTAGATCTTTCGCTGTCTTTTTTAATACTTATATCTGCGATATGAGAAGAGTATTTATTTTCTTGTCTGTACTCGCTTTGAAATAATCCCTCGTTGTCACTATAAATTTTAGGAGTAAAAGTTAAATCTTTATTTTCTGATATTACTTTGTAATATGGTATTGATAAAGAGTCACCAAGTGAACTTGAGCTCTCAAATTTTGGGATTAAAAACCCAGTTTGTCTTTTAACAGTTGGATCTGGATGAAAAAATCTTGGAAAATATATTATAGGTTTATCATAAATTTCTAACCAAGCATTTTTATAATAAATAGTTTTTTTAGATTTATCATGTTTAATTTCATGAGCCTTTAATTGCCATGGTGGACATTTATCACCTTTTTTTTTACATGTTGTAAATACTCCTTTTTTAATTAGAGATTTATTATTATTACTATATAAAAAATTACCTCTTAATCTTGGGTCATTTTCATTATTATCAAAACTATCTTTAAAAAAATCAATTTTAATTCCATCTGCGATTAATTCATTATCCTCTAAATTTATTATCGCGTAATTAAAAAAATATTTATTTTTAAGTTCGTCTATAAGATTTACAGACTCAATTTTTAATAGTTTATTAATTAACAAAAATTCTGCTTTTTTTGCAGAAACTATATTTCCCGTTATATCTTTAAACTCAGAGTAATAATTTACATTAATTTTCTTTTGGTTTTTGTCATATATTGCTTCATCAGTAGTAATTAAAAATTTATCATTTAACTCAATTCTTATGGATTTATCCAAAATTATTAATTCTTTTTTTTTAAAATATGTTAAATTTTTCCCAAAAATTTTTATCTTTTCACTTGGGATTTCTAGAATTATACTTCCTTTAGCTTTTATAATTTGTTTTGATTTATCGTAATCCATTTCATCCGCATATATTGACTCAGTATTATTGAAAATTTTTACGTTGTTTTTAGCTATTATTCTTTTATCTTTGTCAATTAATTCAATTATATTTGCTTCAAAGTTTATTTCTTCACTACTTGCCAAAGATATAAAAATTAAATTTATAAAAATGATTAAAGCGAAATTTTTAATTTTATTTTTCATTTATTCTGATCAAGCTAAAAGTGGAAATTAACATAACAATAATTAATGGTATCCATATTGAGACTCCCAATGGTATCTGCTCATTTTTTCCAAGCTCCTCAAAAAAGAAACTTAAGTAATAAATTATGACAGAAATTAGAATACCAAAAATAAGATAAAAAATCTTTGATTTATTATGCTTTATACTAATCATCAGAGTTGATGCTAGAACTGTCATAATCATTAAATAAAAAGGAAAAGAAATTAATTTCTGGATAGCTGAGTCAATTTCTGTAGATGAGTAGTTAATATTTTCATACTTTTTCTTTAAATTATTTAATTCAAAAATATTTAAAGACGATAAGTTTGAATACAAAGAATTTAAATCATTAAAGTTCAAATTAGTGTCCAAAATGTATCTTTTAACTTCTTCTACTTCACCTTCTGAATTATATATAAGAGCATTTTCTAATATCCAAGACTTCTCTTTTATTAATATTTTAGGTGAAATTATATTTTTTATTAAATTAAAGTCTTTATCAAATTGTAAAATATCAACTTCATATAAAAAATTATTTTGAAATTTATTAGCATTAATTATATTCATATTTTCTTTTGCTTGATCTTTTATCCAAATTCCGTTTTCAGTAATAACCGCAAGATATTTATTATCCTTTGAATAAGTATTTTTTAAATTAAGATAAGAATATTTTAAACTTGATGAAAAATTATAGTAAATAGTTATTATAAATAATCCTAGAAAAAAACTTAATATAGACAAAACTTTTATGATTTTAAAATTGTCTAAACCGAAATTTTTCATAACAATTAGTTCATTTTGTTCCATTAATTTTATAAATGCAAATTGAGCAGTTATTAAGAATATGAAGGGAAAAATTTCAAAAATTACTGATGGTACATTTAAAAATGTTAAAAAAATTGGAAGAGTTATTGAGGCATCTGTGTCTTTAAAAAAATTTATTTCTTCAAAAATATTCAAAATAAATGCAAGAGATAAAAATACCATAAATGTTTTAATTAAAGTTGATGCAAAAATTTTTCCTAAATAAATTTGATACGTTTTAAAAATCATGAAATTTTTAAATTAGATTGTTTTTTAAAATGATAATAAAATAAAGTGAATAAAATAAATGGCACTAAAAGTATAAATGAACTTTTAATAAAATTTAAAGAATAAAATTTGGTAGTAATTTCAGAAATTGATATAATAGCAACACCCAAGATAAAAATTTTTAATTTGTAAATTGAAAAACCCTGTGAATTTTTAGATTTGATTAATAAAAAACCACAAACTAATGCAAGCAGGGGAATATAAAAAGGTTTAAAGAACCGTGAAAACAATTCTTGTGTAATTTTATTTTTTAAAGATAAAGTTTTGTTACAGTTGAATTTAAGCCTATCCCCTGAAACTATAGCTACTTTTTCTGTAAAGAACAAACACTCTAAAAGGCTAGCAGTATTTACCTCTTGTAGTTTAGGAGTTTTTATACTTTTAGATGAATACTTTGACAAATTAATTTGAGTTTGATTAAAGTTAAATGCATTGGTTTTTCCATTATTAATATTAAGTATTTTTCCATCAGTTAAAACTAAAAAATTATTATCATCTTTTTGAGTGAAGTACCCTTTTTTTGAAAATATTATTTTTGATTTCGAATTTGAAAATGTATCTTTGATTATAATATTTTCTAAAGTATTTTTATCTTTTTTATCTGAATAGATTGTTAATCTTTCAACTGTATCTATGAATTTTTTAGGCTTAATTAATAATGGTAAATAATCTATGTTTGAGTCTCTAATATATGATCTAGCTTTATCTTGAGATAGAGGCACAATAAATAAAGTAAAAATAAAATTTAGTATTAAAAACAGAAATGAATACTTAATAATTATGTTCAAAAAGGTTGTTTTTTTAATACCGTTTGTCCAAAAAATTAATGTCTGATTTTGTTCCTCATATTTTATTAAATTAAAAAAAACTGAAAAAAAAAACATAAAAGGTAATAACTTATTAAAAATTTTGGGCAAACTATAAATAGTATATAAAAAATAAACCTTAAAGCTGTGCCCGTCCTCAGTAACAAATTCCATGTAATTTACTGCCTGAATAACCCAAACTATTAATGTCACAGCACATGTAGATAATATAAAAAACTGAGTGGTTTCTCCTAAAAAATTTTTAAAAATAATTTTTTTCATTGAAATTTTTATAAATAATCATATACACGTTTTGTTAGAAATTTGTATAAAAATATGATTATTAAAGAAAAATATACCAAAATTGCTAAATTAAACAAACTTACTGGATCAATAGTTTTTTTTGCAAATAAGAACTCTGAAATAAAAAATATCAGTAATTTATTAAACAGGTCAGAAACTGATCTTTTTAAAAAAAATTTAAAAAATAATATTAAAAAAAAAGAAATTTTTTCATTTGATTTAAACCATAATCAAAAAATCATTATTTATACATTAAAAAATGAAAAAAATACTTTCGAAAAAACTGGAGCAAAGCTTTTTCAATATTTTAAAAATGAGGGTTTAAATAAAATTCATATATTTGGAGATACAGTTGAAGATATTAAAAGCATGAATGGTTTGCATGAATTAATTCATGGTATGAAATTAAGATCTTATTCTTTTGAAAGATATTTAACTAAAAAAGATTTACAAATTTTAAATATAAATATTATTTCAAAAAAGAAAGTAAATGCAGAATTAATTACAAAATTAAGTGCAATTGAAAAAGGCGTTAATTTTACAAAAGATCTTGTGTCAGAACCAGGCAACATTCTTCATCCTGATGAATATGCTAAACGTATCACTTCTTTGAGAAAAATAGGTTTAAAGATTACAGTATATAATACTGCTAAACTAAGAAAAATGAAATGTAATGCATTACTCGGAGTAGGACAGGGTAGCTCAAGAGGTTCATATATTGTTACAATGGAGTGGAAAGGAAATAAAAAACAAAAAAAACCTTTAGCTTTTGTTGGTAAAGGAGTTTGTTTTGATACCGGGGGCATATCTTTAAAGCCCGCAAGATTTATGGAAGACATGACATATGATATGGCTGGATCAGCAGTTGTTGTAGGACTCTTAAAAAGCTTAGCTCTTAGAAAAGCAAAAGTTAATGCCGTAGGTGTAGTAGGATTAGTTGAAAATATGGTAAGTGGCAATGCTCAGAGACCAGGTGATATTGTAAAATCTTATAGTGGAAAAACTATAGAAGTTTTAAATACTGATGCAGAGGGAAGATTAGTTTTAGCAGATGCAATTACGTTTACAGAAAAAAAATTCAAACCAAGTTTTATAATTGATTTAGCAACTTTAACTGGTGCGATTGTGGTAGCCTTAGGTTCAGAGTATGCAGGTTTATTTTCTAATGATGATAAGATATCAAAACAAATTTTTAAGGCAGGTGAAGTAGTAGATGAAAAGGTATGGAGATTACCGCTTCACGATAATTACGACAAATTAATGAATTCCAAAAACGCAGATATGCAAAATATTAATTACGTTGGCGGCGCAGGATCAACTACAGCTGCTCAATTTTTACAAAGATTTATAATTAATAAAACTCCCTGGGCTCATCTAGACATTGCGGGTATGGCTTTCTCAAAATACGCAGGATCATTAAACTCGGGCGGAGCCACAGGATACGGTGTTAGGCTTTTAGACAAGTTTGTTGAAGATAATTACGAGTAAAATGGAAGAAACATTATCAATAATTAAACCAGATGCAATGGAAAGAAATTTAGAAGATAAAATAAAAAAAATATTTATTAAAAATAATTTTGAAATAATTAAAGAAAAAAAAGTTAAATTAGAAAAAAAAGATGCAGAGGAGTTCTATAAAGTCCATGAGACAAAACCATTTTATAATGAATTATGTAATTATTTATCGTCAGGCCCAATTTTAGTAATGGTCCTTAAAAAAGAAAATGCCATTGCAGATAATAGAAAAATAATGGGTTCAACTAACCCACAAGATGCAGAGCAAGGAACAATAAGAAAACAATTTGGAATTTCAATAGACAAAAACTCTGTACATGGTTCCGATAGTAAAGAAAATGCACAAAAAGAAATAAGTTTTTTTTTTAAAGATTAGTTAAAACTTTACTTATTGCTATTGGGTAAATTTTGTGCTCAATTTTTAAAACCTTTTTTTCAATAGATTTTACGGTATCTTTTTTTGAAATACGAATTTTTTTCTGTAAAATTATTTTACCTGAGTCCAGATACTTATTTACATAGTGAACTGTACATCCAGTATATTTTTCATTATTTTCTATAACTCTTTTGTGTGTATTGAGGCCTTTATATTTAGGTAATAATGAAGGGTGAATATTAATAATTTTTCCATCATACAGTTTAATGAAATACGAGGGCAATATATTCATGAAACCAGCTAAGCAAACTAATTTTATGTTATTTTTCTTTAGTATATTTAGAACTCTATTTCCTAATTTTTTTGATTTGGTAAAATTAATAAGATAATTATCAATTTTTTTTTTCTTAGCAATTATTAAACCTTTTGCTTTCTGTCTATTTGATAAAACTACTTTTACTATATAACAGGAATTTTGTGTAATTGAATACTTGATAATGGATTTGAGATTTGAACCTCTACCTGAAATAAAAATTGCTATATTATATTTCAATTTACCATTTAATTTTTTCATTAAATAAAATCTTATTATTTTTATTTCTAATAAATTGGCCAATTACATAAGGCTCAAATTCTTTGCTAAAATATTTCTTTACTTTATCAATCTTATTTTTTTTTGTGATTAAACAAAAACCAACTCCGCAATTAAAAGTTTTAAGCATCTCAGCATCGCTAACATTTTTGCTTTTTATCCATTTAAAAATTGGTTTAACCTTAATTTTGTCTAAATAAATATTTGCACAATAATTTTTTGGTATAATTCTAACTAAATTTCCAGGTAAACCACCACCTGTGATATGCGCACATCCGTGTATAAGATTTCTTTTTAATAAATTTAATACTTCTTTTACGTAAATTTTTGTTGGCTTCAATAATTCTTTTTTTAAAAAGTTACTTTTATTTATATTTATTTTATTTCGATTTAATATATTTCTTACTAATGAATATCCATTCGAATGTAATCCACTAGACGGGACAGCCATAATTATATCGTTTTCTTTAATATTATTTTTTTTTAACAATTTTTTTGACTCAACAATTCCTACTGAAAAACCTGCTATATCAAATTTATTTTTTGAATATGTCCCAGGCATTTCCGCAGTTTCCCCACCGACTAAACTACATTCACTAATTTGACACCCCTTTTGTATACCATCAATAATTTTTTTTAGTTTGTGTAAATTGACTTTATCAATTGATATATAATCTAAAAAAATAAAAGGCTTTGCTCCCTGTACTAAAATATCGTTAACACACATTGCAACCAAGTCTATTCCTATAGTATCGAATTTTTTAATTTTGTTTGCAATTTCAATTTTTGTGCCAACTCCATCAGTGCTTGAAATTAATAAAGGTTTTTTTAAACCTTTTGGAATCTTAGTTGTTGAAGCAAAGCTTCCAATATTGTTGTTATAGTGTGTAGATTTTTTTTTTTTATTTAAATTTGCTATATATTTTACAAAATTATCACCCGCATTTATATTTACTCCACTTTTTTCATATGTAAATTTATATTTTTTCATATATTTAAAATATGTATACTAAAAAAAAATTTTTCAAAATTGTATCTCAAACAATTATTTGTTTATCCACTTTATTTTCGGCCATCTTATTATCGACAAGTTCAGAAAGTAAAATTTTCAAAATTGAGGACATAGAAATTGCTGAAAAATTTGATACTAATTTTAATAAAGAAATAGCAATTAATAATGCATTTTCTGTTGCATTCAAAGAACTGACTTCAAGTGTTATTACAACTAAAGACAAAAAAAAAATTCAATCTATAAAACTAAATGATATTAAATATTTAGTAGAATCATTTGAAATTAAAAATGAAACCTTTTTAAACAAGCAATATATTGCAAATTTTAATGTTAATTTTAACAAAAAAAAAACACTGAGTTTTTTTGAAAGAAAAAATATTTTTCCATCTTTAAAAATAAATAAAGACTTCCTTACAATTTTGGTATTCATTGACAATGATAAAAATCAAATCTTTTTGTATGAAAATAATCCATTTTATAAAAATTGGGATAATATAAAAAAAAAATATTTTTTGATAAATTATATTTTAATAGATGAAGATTTAGAGGATTTAAAAATAATTAATGAGAACAAAGAAAATATTGAAAATTACAAATTTGATCAAATTACAAAAAAATATGATATCAGCGATTATATAATTTCAATTATTTTTAAAAATAAAAAAGATATACGCATTTTATCGAAGTTTTTTTTCGATGAAAACTTAAAAATAATTAATTACAAATACAATGATGTTGATTTAAACAATAAAAAAGAACTTGATAATTTGATATTTCAAACAAAGATAAATTTAGAGGATTTGTGGAAAGGTAATAATTTGATAAACACTTCATTAAAGTTACCCATAAATTTACAGTTAAATTCAAAGGATACTCTAAAGATAGTTAATCTAGAAGAGGAAATGGATAAAATAGATTTGATATACGAATATCACGTAACTAACATTTCTAGTGACAATATAAATTACAAAATAATATTTAATGGAAGTCCAGACCAGTTCTTAAAAATTATGAAAGACAAAAATATTAAAATTGATATTGAAAATGAAATATGGAAAATAAAGTAAATGATCTAAGACAACAACTGTTAGATTTTGAATTTAATAAAAGTTTAAATAAAAATGATTTTTTCGTAAGTGAGAGTAATTTTTATGCCTATAATTTACTGCTAAGTTGGCCTAATTGGGAAAAAAAAATAATAAATATTTATGGAGAACAATATTCAGGAAAGACTCATTTAATTGAAATATTTTTAGAAAAAAACAATGGTTTAATAATAGATTTAAAAAAGTTAAAAAATTATGATTTAGATGAATTAAGATTTAATGAAAATATAATTGTAGACAATATTAGTCATGAAATAGATGAAAACTTATTTTATTCATTTATCGATACAATTGAGAAATATAATAAATTTTTGATATTAACGTCTAATAAGCCATTAAATGATCTAAATCTTAAACTTAATGATTTAAAATCCAGGTTAAAAAATTGCTTGTTTGCAGAAATTCAAAAACCTGATGATATTTTAATAAAAGCACTTATCACTAAAAATTTAGCAGATTACCAAATAACAATAGACTCAAAATTAATAGATTTTATTTCAAAAAAAATTACAAGGTCATACTCTAAAATTAGAGAATTTGTATGTACAATTGACGAAATTAGTTTAAAAAAAAAAAAACCGATTAATATGAAAATAATTAAAGAGATTTTAGAGGAAAAAACTTGAAAACATATAGAACTCATACTTGTAATGAATTAAATATAAAAAATGATGGTGAGGATGTTCTATTGTCTGGATGGATCAACAAAAAAAGGGATCATGGAAATCTTTTATTTATTGATTTGAGAGATAATTATGGAATTACACAATGTGTAATAGATAAAAAAAGTAAACTGTTTAACAACATCGAAAAAATACCTTTAGAGACAGTTGTTCAATTTGAGGGGAAAGTTGTTAAAAGAGAAAAAGAAACAACAAATAAAGAATTAAATTCTGGTGAAATCGAAATAAGAATTACTAATTTTAAAATCTTGGGAACAACTAAAGAATTGCCTCTTCCAGTGTTTTCAGATCAGGAATACTCTGAAGAGATTAGACTTAAATATAGATTCTTAGATTTAAGAAGAGCAAAAATCCACAAAAATATTAACTTAAGATCAAATGTAATATCTTATATTAGAAAAGAAATGGAAAAGTT
>MDTG01405720.1_pt1 | contig 11791 bp, 10 predicted proteins | sample 811421 | NCBI WGS metagenome assembly MDTG01 (sample SAMN05326645, study PRJNA326480) | marine metagenome | isolation source: seawater | place: Pacific Ocean: South East | collected 2011 | reverse complement strand
CGGCGGGCGATCGTCTCGACCGATTCCGGATGGGTGGAGCCGGGCGTTCTCGGTGCCTGCATGTCCGCGAAGACCACCGCGAACTCGTCGCCGCCGATGCGACAGACCCGATCGCCGTCCCGGATCGTGGAGCCGAGCAGTCGGACGGTCTCACGGAGAATGGTGTCTCCAGCGCTGTGGCCGTAGCGGTCGTTGTAGCTCTTGAAGTCGTCGATGTCGAAGACCATCACCGTCAACTGTCGCCGGATGCGTCGGGCTTCGACGAGCGATTCCCCCAGGAACTCCTTGAGGTACCGGCGGTTCCACGCCGAGGTGAGTTCGTCCTGGAACGCCATCTCACGAAGTTCGCGCTGGGCGTCGTCCAGCGCGAGCCACCTCGCCATCCAGTGCGCCCAGGGCCGCGTTGCGTCGGCGGTTGCGCCGGTGGCCGAGAGGAAGCCGAAGTCCTGTCCACCGAAGCCGATCGCGGCACCATGTCCGGTCGTGTTCTCCGCTTCGATCCGGACATCGCTCCATCCGGTCTTCTGCGTGACCATCTGCAGCAGCAGGGGCCGGACGCCGTAGGCGCCGTGCAGCATGGCTTCCACGAGATCGGTGTCGCCCAGCGGCTCGAGGAGGTCCGGGGACGGAGGCGCAGGCGCAGTGGAGGTGTGCTCGACGGGCACGGTCGTCGGGTGTTGTGCAGGGGTGGGGGCGATTTCGGGCGTGGGCTTCGTCGTCGCAGTGCCCGTTGCAACGGGCGCTCCGTCGAGCAGTCCGTTCAGGGACCGGTCGTCGATGGGAGATTGCATATGGCCGTCGAACCGTGCGGCGATCGCCGGGGCCGCCGGCCGTTCCGAGACCAGTACGACCAGGACCGTGGCGTCCAGACGCCTGATGGCATCGGCCGCGTGTGCGAGGTCGTCCAGATCCCCGTCGACGGGGGCAAGCAGCACGGCTTCGATCGGCCGGCCGGCCGGGCAGACTGCGATGGCTCCCAGGGCGAGGAAGATCGAATCCATGGTCTTCGTCTCGATCGTGAGATCGGGACTGAGCTCGACGGGGCCGATGGCCAGCACCCGGCGGCGTGAGGCTCGGGATGACGGTGCGGAACTCATGTGCTCTCGGGATCAGGTCGGCCGTGCAGGAGCATCGACACCTCGTCGTGGGTCAATGGTTCGGGACGAAACGGGTAGGAGGCGGGAATGTTCCGGTCGTCGTCCGGTTCGGGATTGGATGACGTCGGCGGGGCGGTGTCCTTGAACGGCGACGGTGCGGCCGTTTCGTGCAGGGGAATGATCGCCTGTCCGTTCCACTGCCAGAGGGGCAGATCGGGAACGTGCTCGCGGACCGCATCCTGCAGCGCCTGCAGGTCGTCGGTGCCGTCGGGATCCACCACCAGCAGGCCGGGCAGTGGAACCATCACATCGTCCCAGGCGTGCTGGAGTTGAAGACTGCGTCGAACGAGACAGGCTTCGGCAAAGGCCATCCTGGTGTCGTGCTCGATGCGCGACGACCAGCCCATGTCTGCAATGCAACCGGGCAGTCGGACGTCCAATGCCTGGTCGGCAGCAGCCAAGACCACGCAGGGGGCCATCGAGGATGAGAACTGTGCATCGCTCATGACGTGCGTCACCTTTCGACGTAGCACGAATTCTACCGGCCACGGCGGGCAACGCCATTGGAATTGCGTGATTTGAAGGGTCTATCGCAGTCTGATGACCGCATTGGCGACCTGAGCGGCGGCATTGCCGGGAGATTCCCGGACCAGAGCCTCCCGCATTGCGTTCCGTGCCCCGGCATCCTCGACGAGATCCGCGAATACCGGAGCCAGTGCGTGCCTGGTCCGGTCGGCGTCGGCGGCGTCCTCGACGAGCACCGCGCCACCCAGATCGACCATCGGTTCGGCGTTGAATCGCTGGTGCTGATCCCGGTGATGCGGGTACGGAAGAAAGATGGTCGGCACCGCAGCGGCCCAGGCTTCGGCGACCGAATTCGCGCCGGCCCGGCTGATGCAGAGTGAAGCGGCCGTCCAGGCGAGCCCCATCTCGTGGAGGAAGGGAACCACGCGGGCCCGGACACCGCCCTGCTGCCAACGATGTTGAAGCGCATCGGTGAGCGAGTCGTCTCCACACAGGTGCAGGACCTGCCAGTGGGATCTGCAGAACGCATTGGCCATGCAGAGTTCCGGTGCGAGTTCGTTGATGGTTTTCGCCCCCTGGGACGCACCGGTGATCAGCAGCGTCGGGCGATCCGGATCCAGTCCGAGTTCGCTCCGGGCGGCTTCCGCCGTTCCGCGTGAAGCCGCAGCGGACCGAATGGGCAGTCCGATCGTCGGCCAGTGCGTTCCGTGGCGAATGGTCTGGACGGCGGAGAACACCTGGTCCGCCTTGCGGGCAACCATGCGATTGGCCAGACCGGGAACCCGATCCAGATTCAGCAGCAGGACCGGCAGGCCTTCCCTTTTCGCAGCGCTGACCACCGGGGCGGACACGAATCCGCCCAGGGCCACCACGCGATCGATCTTCCGCTCCCGCATCAGCTCGCAACTGACACGGAACGTGCGTCGCCATCCACGGATGAAGTCGCTGAGGCCGCCCGGTGATCTTTTCGGGGGCCGGGCCGGCATCGGAGTGAACGATTCATCCGCCCGGGTGAGCATGGCCCGGTCGATCTCCCGATCGGACGGCGCGAAGTGGCAGGTGCATCGTGCATCGATGCTTCGCAATGCTTCGGCGATGGCGAGGCCGGGGCTGATGTGGCCGCCGCTGCCACCTCCGGCAAACAGCACGGTGTGCGGCATGCGGCTGATGTCGGATCGTACGAAGGACTCGGTCATCGCCTCATTCGCTTCCGACCGGAACGATCTCCGGTGCAGAGCGGTCCACGGACCGCAGGGTGTTCCGCCGGTCGACGGCCCAGACGAGTCCCAGACAGGCACTGGTCATCAGCCAGCCCGTGCCGCCCCAGGACACCAGTGGCAGAGCGATGCCCTTGGTCGGCGCCAGGCCGGTGACCACCAGAAGGTTGATCAGGGCCTGCATGCCGAAGGTGAGCATGATGCCCAGGACCAGCACCTTGTGGTAAATGCTGGTCGCACGGCGTGCGATGCGAAGCCCCACGGCCAGGATTCCGATCAGGAGACCGACCACCATCAAGACACCGACGATGCCGAGTTCCTCCGAGATGACCGAGAAGATGAAGTCCGTCGTGTCTTCTGGGAGATATCCGAACTTCTGCACGCTGTTTCCGAGTCCCCGACCGGCGAGCCCGCCACCGGAGATCGAGGCCATCGATTGCAGGATGTGGTATCCGGTGTCGCCCGGATCGGCGTAGGGATCGAGAAAGGCACGGATTCGATCGATGCGGTACGAACTCGCAAGCACCGCGGCGACGAAACCGAGTACGGCGAGCGGGAGCAGCGATGCGGCGTGCAGGACCCGGCTTCCCGCTGCAACCAGCATGCAGACGGCGACGGCACCCATGAGGACCGCCGTCCCGAGATCCTCCGTGACGATGGGGAGGATCAGCATCACGCTGATCGCCAGTCCGGGCAGAAATCCGGTGCGGTAGCGCTGGAGGGTTTCGGCTCGATTGGCCACGTACCACGCCATGATGATGACCATGCTCCACTTGGCGATTTCACTCGGCTGGAATCCGAGGCCGCCGAGGGTCAGCCAGCGACGTGCCCCGTTGACCTCCCGCCCGATGCCCGGCACATGCACCAGCAGCAGCAGGACCATGGATGCGGTGAACAGGATGAACGCGATGCGGCGTCCCACGGTCTCGTCCGAAAGCAGCTCGATCGGTGCGTGCGACGCCAGCCAGGCTGTTGCGCAGGCCAGAAGGGCCATGATGGTCACCCGGGTCGACAGAAGATCCGTGAATTGGAAGGATTGGGACGAGCCGAGGTCGACCCCGGCGGAGTGGACCGTCACCACGCCGATCGCCAGCAGGCTGGTCATCAGAAGCATCAACGCATGGCCGGGACGAAGCATCAAGAGAACATCGACGACGATGCACCGTGAGGCCCAGATTTCGGTCTGAAGTTGGGGTCAGCGTCCCGAGCCGTCGGCCATCCGAGCGGAATGCGATTCCGTCAACTCGGGGGCTTCTTCACTCATTCCCAGTCGGATCGGAATCGTCTGGGTGGACACGGGAAGAAGAGCGGGAGCGGTTGGGGCCCGTCCGGCGATCTGCACCCGCTGGCAGGCCGTCATGCAGCACAATACGGCCGTCAGCAGCATTGCGGAGCGGCATCGGATCGAGATGGAATCGTGGGGGGGATGAAGCACGGGACCAACTACGTCATCGACATGGAACTGGTTCGCCATCGACTCGGAACATCAAAAAAACAGCGTTCGACGTTTCCATCCGCATGGCATGGATCTTCTCGGACGGTCCGCCCAACCGCGTCGGATGTCACCTTCTTCATGGCTGGGCCCCAGAAGCTCAGGTACGATTGGAGGGTCATGGTCGAGTTGACGATCAATGCAGGATCCCGCAGCAGTCCGAGGGTCTATCTGGAGACCTTCGGGTGTCAGATGAACGAGCTCGACAGCGAGTTGGTTCGTGGACATCTGTCGGCGCTGGGGTATCGGTTCACGCCGGATCCGGGCCAGGCCGAGATCCTTCTCTACAACACCTGCTCGGTCCGTCAGCAGGCGGAGAACAAGGCGCTCAGTCGGCTGGGGCTGCTCGGCCGCGAGAAGGATGACGGCCGGGAACTGGTCATCGGAGTGCTGGGCTGCATGGCCGAGCGTGAAGGCGCCGGGCTGCTGAATCGGATGCCACAGATCGATTTCCTCTGTGGTCCGGGTGAACTGGATCGGGTTCCGATGCTCATCGACAATGCATTGCGGAACGAAGTCGTCGCCCGGGATGACCGCGTGGCGCTGCAGGGGACCCGGTCGCGTCGGACCGCCACACTCGCAGCGGCCGAGGATGATCTGGAATCCCTCGATCTGTCCAGGGCCTTCGATCCGCAGGCCGCCGCGGCGGGAGGTCGATCGGCCTACGTGCGGATCACCCGTGGATGCAACAAGTTCTGCACCTACTGCGTCGTCCCCCAGACCCGGGGAGCCGAAGTGCATCGCCCGCCGGATGCCATCGTGGATGAATGCAGGACGTTGGCCGAGCAGGGGGTGATCGAGATCACCCTGCTGGGGCAGACGGTGAACCACTACCGGTACGTTCACGGCACCGCCTTGGATGCCGGAGGGCGGGAAGTGCCGCAGGTGGGGCCGGGCACCGCCGCCTTTCGAAATGCCGGAAAGGACCCCAAGGGAAGATCCGTCACCACCTTCGCCGACCTTCTGCAGCGGATCCACGACGAGGTGCCGTCTGTCCAGCGTCTGAGATTCGTGACGAGCTATCCGCGTGACTTCGGCGACGACATTCTCGAGGTCATGGCCGCGTCCCCCCGGATCTGCCCGTATCTGCACGTACCGCTGCAGTCGGGATCGGATCGCATCCTCAAGCTCATGAATCGCGGATACGACGTGGCGACCTATCTGGATTTCATCGAACGGGTCTTCGATCATCTGCCGCATGCGGCCGTGGCGGGGGATCTCATCGTCGGATTTCCGACCGAGACCGAAGAGGAGTTCCAGGAGACCTGCGACATGGTTCGGCGGATCCCCTTCAAGAACAACTTCGTCTTCACGTACTCCCCCCGACCCGGTACGCCGGCGATCAAGCGTCTGGAGGATGACATTCCCGGTCCGGTCAAGCGGCGGCGGATCAACGAACTCCTGGCCATTCAGGGGGAGGTGTCCGCGGAGGTGCATCGTTCCTTCGAGGGAACCGTGCAGGAGGTCTTTGTCGAACGGGTCAGTCCTCTCGAGCAGCGGCGGCCCGGAGGGGTCGAACTGGGCTGGGAAGGGCCGTCGATGCAGTTGTCCGGCCGGACACCGGGAGACCTCATCACCGTCTTTCAGGCTCCCAAGGGCGTTGAAGCCGCATCGTTAATCGGTCAAATCCTCCCAGTCCACATACATGGATCAGCTCCCCGTTTGTTGATGGGGGGCTTGCAGCGGGCGGAAATGGGTCCCTAGGCCCTTTGGAGCAGGATTTGATTCGATTTCATGAACTCTTCAGCCTTAGAATGGCCATTTCTGGCCAAAAAAAGACCGTAAATGCCGTCCAGTACCTACTTGACTGCCTTCTCGAGTCGAGTAATTTCAACTTGGAGTTTGTGGTGGGGAAGTCGGGAAGGCTTCTTGCAAACTCTTGGAAGATATGAGTTAAGGAATATCTAGTTTCCAACATCCCTTCCCGCCTTTGTTCAGCCGGTTTCTGTTCGAACCGTGCCGGTCTACCAAGGCGGAGGCTTCAAACCAGGTTTAAACCTGGACTCGAGATTGGAGTCTTGAGGGATTAAGTGCACTTTGGATCCAAAGGTTCGACAGAGAAGAGAAAGGTAACGACATGAATGTCAAGCGATTTATGATGATCGCCGGTGGAGCAGCTCTGCTGACCACTACCGTTGCCCAGGCAGATTTCCTTGGTCTCAGTGCCGACATCGTCGGTACGGATCTTGCGGATGACGGCACCTGGACTGCACGTATCTATGCTGACCTCAGCGCAGGCTCACGTCTCGACGCCATCTACGGCAACGCAGACAACCCCCTGCTGATGGGCACCAGCTCCAGCCTCTATCAGAACACGTTCGGTGGCGACACTTCGGCGTCCATCAACCCCGCTCTGTACGCAGCGTTCGATTCGCTTCGTTACGACAGCTGGGTCACGATCGGCCTCGAAGATCAGGGCAGCAATGCTCTGGCCAGCATCGGCATCAACTTCGGTGCTGACTCCATCTCGTCCTCCGACGGTTCCTGGTACATCACTCCTGATGACGCCCAGGGACAGGAAATCGGTGGCCGAGTGCTGATCGCTCAGTTCACGTCCTATGGCTATGATTCCGTACTTTCCGGAAGCATCTCCATGCAGGGCAAGAACGCCGACGGTTCCAACTGGTCCGCCGAAAGCGTCTCCTACGAGTTCGCTCTGCCCGCACCCGGTGCCCTCGCGCTCCTGGGCCTCGCAGGCTTTGCGGGTCGTCGTCGTCGTCGCGCCTGATGGCGACCTGATGACAATGGACCTTCTTTGAAGGTTCCGCTTCACCATGAAGCATCCAGCCGCTGCGGCTTGTCCGCAGCGGCTGTTCTTTTGCCGCGCGAGTTTTCTCATCATCCCGCATGGCTTGAATGTGGCAAAGATGTGCATACGGGGTGCAGAAGCGGTCCTTTTATTCATTCGAATAAACGGTTGAATACGGATTAAGAGATGTTCAAAGCGGTTTTTTCCGGTCATTCCAACAAATCACATCCGTGACGTTGAACAACCTTGGAAGCGGCTTGACCAAGTCCCTCTTGGGGGTACATTTACGCGTGGAAGCGATAGGTGTTGTGCCCTCCCTCCTTCGGACTGTGCGACTTCGAAGTGACAGGGGACAGAGGAACACCGAGAGAAGGATTTGGCTCGCACTGCTTAAGCAGTCAATCAAGAAGAGGAGACGGTCATGAAGACCAAATTTGCACTGTGTGCCGGAGTTGGATCACTGATCCTTGCCTCCACGGCCAGCGCAGGCTTCTCAGGCCTCGTTGCTGAGGAGTTCAGCGTTTCCGGCACGAATATCCTGGGGCAGTCCTGGGATCTGGACGTCGTTCGAATCTACGCCCAGCTCGAAAATGCTGGCGATCGACTCGACGCCGTCTACGGTTCCGCGGACAACCCGCTGTTCATCAATACCAGCGGAGAGTTCTATCAGAACGCCGCCGGTGGCGACACGTCGCTGCAGATCAATGCTGCACTGTTCGGTGTCTACAACTCAGTCGAGTACGACACCTTCGTCACCATCGGAAACCTCAGCAGTTCCGGTGATGCCCTGCTCGTGCAGGCAGTTGATTTCAGCAACTTCGACACTGAAGTAGCCACCAGCAACGGTACCTGGACCGTCACTCCCGACGATGCCCAGGGTGAAGCAGGGGCCGACGGTCGTGTACTGATCGGTCAGTTCAGCTTCGCGGCCGGAACCGGTGGACTTTCCAGCATGGACGGCCTCGTCAACATGCAGGGAAAGAATGCTGACGGATCCAACTGGACCGCATTGAACCAGTGGGTGCCTGCTCCTGGAGCACTTGCCCTGCTGGGCCTGGCTGGAGTCGCCGGACGAAGGCGCCGCCGCCACTGAAGTCATCGACCCTGCGTTGATGGCCCGGCATGATCTCACCCGTCGGGTGAAGTCATGCACCAACCACACACATGACACCGCCGCAGGCTCGCCTGCGGCGGTGTTCATTTTTTCACAATGTCCCAATGAGCATCCCCTCGGAACGCGTCTGGTCGCGTGAAGGACCCCAAGAGGGCTGGGGGGGGCGAAAAAGGGGTTGGCGGGCCTGTAAAGTCTTGGCTCAGTTGGGATTAATTGCAGTTTCGGTGTCTGAATCCGCCGTGATTTTGGTAACTTCAGCGATGGAGTGTGGCGCAGTTGCTGCTTCCCTTCAGCTGTGTGGCTGCAGGGAAACCCAGTAACGGTGGAGCGCCGTATGAGAATGAGAAGTGTGCACCATATTTCACGTGAACTATGGAGGAAGAGAGGCATAACTATGAAGACCTCAATGGCAATCTGTGGTGGCTTGGGATCCCTGATCCTCACTGCTGCAGCGTCGGCAGGCTACGCTGGCCTGACGGCGGAAACGATTAGCGTTTCCGGCACCAACATTCTTGGGCAGTCGTGGGACCTGGACGTCGTCCGGCTCTACGTCGACCTCGAGGATGCGGGTGACCGGCTCGACTCGGTATTCGGATCTGCTGACAACCAACTCGTCATCGGAACCTCCGGGTCGTTCTATCAGAACGCTGCAGGTGGAGATTCATCGCTTCAGATCAACTCCGCCCTCTTCGGTGTCTACAACTCTGTCGAGTACGACACCTTCGTCACCATCGGTAACCTCAACAGTACCGGTGATGCTCTGCTTGTTCAGGCTGTCGATTTCAGCAACTTCGACTACGAAGTCAGCACTTCGAACGGCACCTGGACCGTCACCCCGGACGACGCCCAGGGTGAGGCAGCTGGTGGGCGTGTGCTCATCGGCCAGTTCAGTTTCGCAGCCGGTACTGGAGGCGTTGACTCCATGTACGGCAATGTGAATCTGCAGGGCAAGAACGCTGATGGATCCACTTGGCAGGTCGTTGACCAGTGGCTCCCGGCTCCCGGAGCTCTTGCTCTGTTGGGCCTCGCGGGTATCGCCGGTCGCCGGCGTCGCCGCAACTGAGGAAGGGCCTCGCAGCCTCACCTCCGCAGTTGAGGCCTTCGGGTCGAGACTGCACCACACACACACACACTCAGCACCGCCGCAGGTTCGCCTGCGGCGGTGTCCTTTTGGTGACGGGGCTGCTGAGTTCAGATCCCTTCGTAGTCGCTCACGGCATCTCCAAGCGCGTTTCGCAGGGGGGCCAGGCGGTCTCCCCAGGCTGCGTGCCGACCACTCGCCGTGGTGTAGATCGGTTGGCGGACCTGATCCTGACTGAGCGTCAGGACGGTTCGCTTGGATTCCCAGAACCGGAGGCACCGGTCGTCCCATGCAAGGTCGCAGAAGTTCAGGATGGTGCGGGCGTGCTTCTCCAGATCCTCCACCAGTTCCTCGTACCTGACGGTCAGCATCGGCATGGTGCAGTTGGACTCCCAGTGTCGCATCAGGTCGGTGTAGCGATGCCAGGTGTCGCCGATGTCCTCCAGCGAATCGCTCCAGACACACTGATCGGGGGGGAACTTGTTGGTCCAGGTCGAGAGCCCCAGGTCCATGGGATGTCGCAGGCAATGGATGACGCGGACCCCGGGGAGCATGGCCTGGGCCAGCCCGAGGTTCAGGAAGTTGCCCAGCTGCTTGTCGACGATGATGCGGTCGGACCCCACGCCAGCGGTCACCGCATCGAGGTAGCTGCGTCCCAGATCGGCCAGTTGATCGGCGGAGAGCTCCGAGTGGCAGATCGGCCAGGGGGCAGAAGCTCCCGTTCGTTCCTGCACGGTCCGCGCGAGCAAGGGCATCGCCTGGGATTCGCCGACTCCGTGGGCCGATGGATGGGCATCGATGATCTGTTCGGTGAGAGTGGAGCCGCACCGTGGCAGCCCCACGATGAGGACGATGTTCGATGCATCGATGTCCGGTTCGGGCATCGCATCGAGCGCATCGCGGTCCAGCGTCTCCATGAGTCGGCGTTGCAGTGACGCTTCGTCGTCTCGTTGTGCAGCCCAGCGGCCGGCCACGGTTCCATTGGCCTCGTGGAAGGCGTCGAATGCGTCGTCGATGCGGCCCGCATCCAGCATCGCCTTGCCGCGGACAAACAGGATCGCCCTGCGGTGCTCAAGCGGCAGGGCGGCGGGGAGCGGCATCATCTCTTCGGCCAGAGCGACGGCGGCTTCGGCCTCGTCGAGCCGGAGCAGGGCCGTGATGAGGGTCTTGCAGAGGGGAGCGTGTCGGGGATCGCCGGGCTGGATGCCCTGCCGTTCCAGCACCCGCCGGGCCTGTTCCGGCTTGCCCCTGCGCAGGTAGGTTTCAGCCTTTCCCGCGATGGCCGCAACCGAATCCGGCTGGTGCTTTGCGGCCTTCTCGAAGTAGCCGATTGCATCCCGGTAGCTTCCGGTGTTCATCGCCAGCTCTCCCAGCAGGCACAGGACCTGCGGGTTCTTCGGGGCCTGTTTCAGGACCTTCAGGAGCTGTGTGCGGGCTTCATCGTGTTTCAGTTGAGCTGCGAGGGCCTGCCCCAGAATGGCACGGGCTTCGAGGCTGCGGGGATGGGCACGAAGAATCTCTTCCGCAGCACGTTGGGCGCCCGGCGCGTCACCGTCCCGGTACATGAGGTTGGTGAGTCGGGTCAGATCCGGTTTGGCAGCCATGATCAGCCCTTGACGAGATCGGCGTTGGTCTCGAAGCGTTGCATGGCGGCCAGCAGCTGTTCGATCTGGGTGGCGGGCTTCATGTTGATCAGCCGACGACGGAGGGCCGTGACGGTCTTCAACTCCTGCTCGCCCATCAGGAGGTCCTCCTTGCGGGTGCCCGAGGCCGCCAGATTGATGGCCGGGAAGAGTCGCTGCTCGGAAATCGAGCGATCGAGAATGAGTTCCATGTTGCCCGTGCCCTTGAACTCCTCGTAGATGATCTGATCCGCTCGGGAGCCGGTGTCGACCAGGCAGGTGGCAATGATGGTCAGCGATCCGCCGCCTTCGATGTTGCGGGCCGAGCCGAAGAGCTGCTTGGGGACCTCCATCGCCTTGGAGTCCAGACCGCCGGACATCGTCCGTCCGCTGTTTCCGTAGCTTCGGGAGTTGTTGAACGCTCGGCCGAGACGGGTGAGTGAATCCAGCAGCACGACCACGTCACGACCGGCCTCGAGCATCCGCTTGGCCCGGTTGATGGCGAGAATACCCAGTTCGATGTGTCGTTCGATGTCCTGGTCGTTGGAGGAGGCGAGGACGTGGGCGGGGACGTTGCGGCGGAAGTCGGTCACTTCCTCCGGACGTTCGTCGATCAGGAGTGCCACCAGTTCGACGTCGGGATGGTTGGTCTTGATGCCGAAGGCGATGTTCTGGAGGAGCACCGTCTTGCCGGCCTTGGGAGGCGCGACGATGAGGCCTCGGGTTCCGTAGCCGAGCGGACAGAAGAGATCGATGAGGCGGCATGCAGGCGGAGCGCCGGGGTACTCCAGCATCATTCGCGGTGACGGATCGACGGCCCGAGAGCAGCGGCACCAGACTCGCGCCCTGCATGCGGTCCGGCGTCTCGACCCCGGCGACCTCGAGGAAGGTCTG
>MDTG01402926.1_pt1 | contig 11791 bp, 8 predicted proteins | sample 811421 | NCBI WGS metagenome assembly MDTG01 (sample SAMN05326645, study PRJNA326480) | marine metagenome | isolation source: seawater | place: Pacific Ocean: South East | collected 2011 | reverse complement strand
GTCGCGCGCGACCTGATGCGCGAGGCCCGCCAGCGCGGCGGCGAGCTGATCGGCAACAGCCCCGCCATGCGCCGGCTGCGCGAGGACATCGAGCTCGTGGCCCGCGCCGGCTTGACCGTGCTCGTGACCGGCGAGACGGGCACGGGCAAGGAGCTCGTCGCGCGGGCCTTGCACAGCGCCTCCCCGCGCGCGGAGGAGCCCTTGATCTACGTCAACTGCGCCGCGCTGCCGGAGTCGATCGCCGAGAGCGAGCTCTTCGGCCACGTGAAGGGGGCCTTCACCGGCGCGCAGACCACCCGCGCCGGGAAGCTCGAGGTCGCCGACGGCGGGACGCTCTTCCTCGACGAGATCGGCGAGCTCTCGCTCCGCGTGCAGGCGCTCTTGCTGAGGGCGCTCCAGGAAGGAGAGGTGCAGCGCGTCGGCGCGGACCGCCCTCACAACGTGGACGTGCGCGTGGTCGCGGCGACGAACCGCGACCTCGAGGCCGAGGTCGAGGCGGGGACCTTCCGCGCGGACCTCTACCACCGGCTCGCGGTCTACAAGATCCACGTGCCGCCCCTGCGTGAGCGAGGCGGAGACATTCCGCTCCTGGCCGGCTTCTTCGCCGACCGGGACCGGCGCCGCCTCGGCCTCCCGCCCCTGCGCATGGATCGCCAAGCGCTCCAACGCCTGACCCGCGCCGAGTGGCCGGGGAACGTCCGCGAGCTGGAGAACGTCGTCTCTCGCGCCGTCTTGCGCGCATCGACGCGCCCCGACCGGGAGGAGGCCACCCTGCGCGCCGAGGACTTTGCGCTGGGAGAGGAGAGCCCCTCAGCGCGCCCCCGGCCGACCGGGCGGGAGCCCTCCTCGCCGCGGCTTCCCGAGGGGTCCAGCCTGCGCGAGGCGGTCGAGCTCTACAAACGGAGCCTGGTCGAGGCGGCGCTGCGTCGCCACGACGGGAGCTGGGCGGCGGCGAGTCGCGAGCTGGGAATGCACCGCTCGAACCTGTTCCACCTCGCCAAGCGGCTCGGCGTGACGGCCTAGAAGGCCGGCCAGTCCACTAGGGCTGCTGCTGGCGCGGCGACCGCGCTACCAGAGCTTCCACCAGGGCTTCTTGGCGCCTTCGCTCGGCGGATCCTTCGGCGGCTCGTCCTCGCTGTCGTCGAGGAGCCGGCGCTTGGCGGCCTTGAACTCTTCGTCGCTGAGGAGGCCTTGCTCGTGCAGCTCGCCGAGGCGGGCCAGCTGGCTGACGAGGTCCTTGGGCTTCGCCTCGCCCTGGGCGGGCTTGGCCTGCGGCGACTTCGGCTTGGGCTGGGGCTTCGGCTTGCCGTAGCGCTCCACGAGGGCCTGGGCGCGCTCGCGCAGCGGGGTCCCCTTCTGGGGGTCCACCATATAGACGTAGTTGGCGAAGCCCATGACCTGGTCCAGGACCGGGCCGCCCGGAGCGCCCCAGAACTTGCCCTCGGGGCCGTCGCGCTCGATCTGGTAGAGCACGGCGCGGAAGCGCTTGAGGGTCGCGCGCGCGATCGTGGGGCGCTCGTTGACCACGACGCCGGTCACCTCTTGCCGGCGAGACCGGCGCAGGACGCGGGTCTTGGTCGGGTGGACCTCGAACCCGTCCTTCTGCACCAGGTAGCGCACGCGGCGCAGGAGCTTGCCGACGTCGGCGTCGCGGTTGGCGGTCGAGAAGGTCAGGTCGTCGGCGTAGCGGGTGTAGACGAAGCCGTAGTCCTGGGCGGCCTTGGTCAGGCGGCGGTCGAGGCGCTGGCAGAGAACGTTGGTCACGCCGGGGCTGGTGGGCGCGCCCTGGGGCAGGCGGCGAACGGGGTCCGCGGCGACGTGGTAGGTCACGCCGTCCAGTACGACGGGGTTCGTCTCGGCGGCGGTGCAGAGCAGGCCCAGGATCGTGGCGGCGGCCTCGGAGTAGCCGAGCCACTGGAACATGCCCTTCACGCGCGGGTAGCGGACGGTCGGGAAGAAGTCCGCCAGGTCGAGGTTGACCACGATCGCCTGGTTGACGTGGGGCTCGGCGTTGGTCCGCACCGAGCGGCCGCGGCGGAAGCCGTGGGCGGCCTCGTGCACGGGGACCCGGTCGAGGACGTGCTCGAGGATCCAGCGCTGGGCCGCCTTGAGCCGCGGGCGCGGCGCGCGGATCGTGCGCGTGCCGCCGCTCTTCTTGGCGACCCGGAACGTCTCGTAGTGGCTGACCCGCGACACGTCGCGCGAGAAGGCGAGGAAGCGCAGCTCGCCGACCCGGATCCCCATGGCCGCCGCGATCGAGGCCGCGTCGCCCAGCTGGGGCAGCCCCGCGTCGCGGAGCTTGGCCTCGTCGCTCTCGACGTGGTTCAGGCCCGCCGAGACGCCCGGTCCGAGGTAGGTGATCTCGCGCGCCTGGCGGGTCTTCCAGTTGGCGGCCCGCTCGGCGCGCTCGCGCTCGCGTCGCTCACGGGTCTCCTTCTGCTTCTCGCGGCTGGCGCGCAGGCGCTCGCGGCGAATGTCGCGCAGGAGCTCGGCTTCGTCGCGCACGCGGGCGTGCTGGCGGCGCAGCTCGTTGAGCTCGTTCTGCAGCTCGGTCCGGCGGTGGATCTCGTCGGCGGGGTCGTCGGGCTTGTCCGACTTGGCCGGCCAGAAGCCCGAGCGGACCATCTCCTCCAGGATCACCGAGTCGAGCGAGCTCTGGCGGATCCGGTCGTAGAGCTCCTGCCGCGTGGCCGGTTGCTCGTCGAAGATCATGAGGTCACCCGCGAGGGGTGAGACGCACGCAGCGGCCGGAGCCGAGGTCCCCTTCGTAAAGGTTCAGGACTGGACCGTCTCAACTCCAAGCGGGGGGACCCCCTACCGTGACTCTGAATCCACGGGATTCGCACCGCAGATCGTGGTAGGGGGTCCCCCCGCAAAGTCAAGAGCGGGCCAGTGAAGCATGTGACACCAATTCGCATGGACGGCGATCCACCGCCCGGGTTGCAAGGTTCATGCTCCGACCGCTGCGCTTGTCCCTCCTTGCTCCTCACGAGGAGCGTCCGTTTCGTCGCCGCGCGAACGCGATCCTCAACGCGAGGATGTGTTCGCACGGGCCCTTGAAGAGCTTGTTCTGTCCGAAGTAGTAGCAATCGCAGGCCGCGTCGCTGATCCGCTCGTCCGAGTCGAGCACCAGCCAGGGGCTCTGCTTGCGGCCGCGCGCGCGCACGCGACCCTCGACGCGGGTCGTGTCCGAGTCCACGACGTTCGTCCGCGCGACCGACACCATGCCGCTCTGGACGAGGCTCGCCGCCTGCTCCTCGCGCTCGTTCTGGAAGCGGAGCTTGCCCATGGGCAGCGGCTCGCGCGCCAGCTCGCGGTGGCGGAACACGTCCTTGTTGAGGTCGTAGATCGCGCGCCCGGCCTGGGTCCAGGCGCTGAGCGCGCCGAGCACCTGGGCCCGGTCGAGCGAAAGCTCGGCCGCGAGGTCGTCGGGGGTCGAGAGCCGGTGCCCCTGGAGCGCGAGCAGCACCTTGCGCTGGGTCTCGCTGTCGACGTCGGCGCGCGGCGCGAGGAGGTCGAAGTTGGCCGAGCCCGACCAGTCGTTGGCCGTCCAGCCTGAGAGCCCGAGCGTGAAGGAGATCGGGCCCAGGTCCGCGACCCAGAACGAGGGCATGCCCGTGCCGAGCAGGTGGACGCGAAACTCGCGCGCGACGGGGATCAGGCGCTCGAGGATCAGGAGCCGGCGGCGGCCCCACTGGCGGATCTCGCGCGGCTGGTCCCCCTCGTAGATCGAGCGGGGCGCCGTGAACTCGATCCCGAAGGGCTCGAAGGTGGCGCGGATCGGCTTGCCGGGCTCGAGGTGCCAGCGGAGGCTGCGCGGGCTCTGCTTGGCCTTGTGGCGGCGGAGCACGAAGCACAGGTTGTGCACGTCCATGGGCTGTAGGCGCAGGCAGGCACCAGGCAGCGCTACTAACCACAGGCGAGGTGCGTTGAGACTCGAGAGCAGAATCCCGATTTCCAAGACCGCGACCCGAACGTCCTCTGCAAGGGTTGTGGACGTCCGATCAAGCGCAAGATCATCCAGCGCGCGCTGGTGAACAGGAACCCCCTTCCCTCACAGTGCTACACCTGTTGGAAGAAGGGCAAGACCACCAGGGCCCAGCTGCAGCCCAGCAGTCGTGGGTCCGGCGGCGGCTGACCCTGTTCGAAGGTCAGATGCGGGTGTCTCTCAGCACCTTGGTTCTAGCCAGGTGTAAAGTCGTCCACGAAGGCAAACGGCTCGTCGTCCTGGCCTCGCTCGAACGCTGAGCCCGGTGGAGCCTCGTAGATCTTCTTCAGCTCAGGGTCGCGATCCACGATCGCACCAAGGGGCATGAGGACGCAGTTGCTTGGGTCGTCCACGTAATCCTGCGACTCGATTCCGCGGAAAACCCTCCACCCGCTGTCGTTCTCGTTGTCCGCCTCCTCTCGATAGAGGAAGCGGACCTTGCAGCCGTCTGCAACGAGCTTGGAGACGAAGGCGGTCTTGCTGCGCAGCGCTACTTGCCGGGAGAGTCGCTGGCTCTTCTCGTCGCCTACTTCGGCCCGCAGACGAAGCAGGTTCCCAGCCGCGTCGCGCAGTTGAGCGACGCGAAACAGCCCGTCGCCCCAGCGATTCCCGAAGCCGCACACCCGCGCCTCGCCGAGCTCGAGCACGGCGCAGTCTTCCTCAGAGGCCTCCAAGCCGGCGCGCAGGAGGTGGTAGTGGCCGTGTGGGCGATAGTCCGTTCGGACTCGGAGCTTCTCCTCCTTCACGGCCCCTTCGACGCTCGGAGCGTGTTCCCGGACCGACTTGTACGGTTCGTCACGCCACCCGAACCGGCCGTCGGCCAGCTCCTTGGCTCCGAACCGCTCCGCGAGAGCAGTAGCATCCGGCCCCCAGAAGGTGAAGTCAGCGAGCCCGTCCAGCGGGTTGAACCGCCACTCGGCCAAAGCGTCCACGTCGGCGAACAGAAGGAGGCCGTAGTCGACCATGACGTAGCCAACGTCCTCTTGGGTCTCTGGCTCACCCTCGCGAATGACCAAATCGATGTGGCGCCAGCGGCTGCCGAACTCCTCGTCGCCGATCGGTGTCCCGAGGACCTGGAAGGAGCCTGTTCGAGGGACCTCGGCAGCGACAGCCCAGAGCATGTCATAGGGGAACTCGCCGACCCCTTTGCCGTACTCGATCGCGAGCTCAACGCGCTGACGGTGGCTTACGCGCCCCTCAATCCGCTCTGCGGTCGCCTCTAGTCCGAGCTGAGCTGCCTTCTCTTCCAGCTCGCCCATGACCTTGTCTGGGTTGACGACGTCAAACAGGTAGTAGGGATTCCAGCTCCGATCGAACGCTCGCCCGACGGCCTCCGCATCTGGCCCGACGATCCGCAGGTCACACTCGTCAGGGTGCTCGCGATCATTGGGCTCCCTGTCTCCCTGCCAGTTGTTCAGGAGTCCGGGATCCAGCAGGACGATGCGTCCTGAAGGCGCAGTGACCTCGCCGAGGGGGATCGGGCTCATGGACGCACAAATGGAAGCAGCACGGTCGGCATCCTAGCGGTGCGTGAGGATCCACCGCAATCGCTCCTGGGGGGGCTGCTACCTCGTATTGGCCATGCGGCGGCCAAGCGGGTATCGCTCGAGAAGTCGCGGGTGGTGGACTCCCATGGCCCCCTCGTCGTGGGAGAAGCTGTCCGCGGGCACAGTGACCCGAAACCGCCCCTGGCCGTCGTTCTCTACGAAGCGACCGTCCAGGCTCGCGACCTGCTCGAGGTCCTTCTTCATTCGCGCGATGGCGTTGTGGTAGTTGCCGCTGTTGAGCTCCCGGCTTTCGACCCACCCCCCCCGGGCTCTGGGACGCAGCGCTGGCCAGCTTCCAGAGGATGGTGAAGGTCGAGAGGCAGACCCAGCCCGGGCTGGGTCCTGGAGCGCTTCGTGGCGACGAATGCGCACGCGGACGCAGACGCTTCCTGCGCCGAGCTGGTGGGCTCCTTCGACGCGGACGGTATTCCGCACGCGCGCGCCCGACTCGTGGACCCGGACTTCGTGAGCGTCCGAGATGGCCAGCTGTTCGTCTGTTCCTCGGAGCAGGATGAAGCGAGCGAGCCGACCGACCGGAGCGAGCGGGCGCGAGAGCTCGTGCAGCGTCTTGTCACCTGGTCGAGGCACGGCCTGTGAGCGAGGGGAGGCTCCACCAGCTCTTCCTGCGTGCGTGCGCCGAGGTCGCCCGATTCCGAGAAGCGCCACAGAGCCCCTGGTTCAGCCCTCACTCCAAGCCGGTGGAGCGACCATGGGACCCCCGCAGGGTGTTGCCTCGCTTCCTTCTCCGTCACCTACGGGAGCTAGTGGTCCTCCAGGGGCTGTTGCCCGCGACGGGTGCTGCCCTGCGCTCTGGAGGGCTGGAGAACCAGCTGATCCTCTTGCAGCGAGCTGACGAAGAAGGCACCCCCGAGGCGGAGCGTCCGCAGGAACTGGGATGGCTGAGCCTGAGGGTTGGTCTTCGGGAGCTGCTCCATACCTATCGAGAAACGGACCCGCTTGACCCGCTCCAGCGCCTTGACTCGCCTGCCAGCGAGTTGCTGGACCAACTGGACGAGGAGTGAGCGAGGCTGACGCACGGAGGGCACCCGGTAGCTCAGCCCGCCCGCGTCTTGCGTTGGGCCTAGGTTGCGAACCTGCAACCGGAAGCTCATGCAGGTCCGTATCCGACTGCCAGAACTAGCCCTGAGCCAATGGGAGCCCAAAGTCCTCTAGCTTGATCTCAAAACAGCCTGGCGAGGTGTTTGCCTGGGCGTAGTGGTCGCGAAGCAAGTTGTCACAGACCTCTGGGGCAGTGGAAGCTTGGAGGCGATTGTCGTCCCACTAGCGCTCACCATTCTTGAAGACGTACACTCGATTGACGTAGTGGACCCGAGCCCATAGTGCTAGGAGGTCGAGGTCCCCGTCGCGGTCGATGTCCGCCCATGCCGAGGGCCCGACACCGTCTGGGGAGGGGTGGTAGTCCAGCAAGTCGTCGTAGTCGCCACTGAGAGAGCGACGGCGAACCATGAACCTGCTGGGAATACCCGTGTAGGACGTGGTTCCGAAAGACCAATCCAAGTCTCCGTCGCCATCTATGTCTGCGGCCGTCGCCCGCACCGTTCGATTGCTCGGGGCCATTTTCTGCGTAGCGAGCACGAAGGTGCCATCTCCCTGGTTGAGCCAGAACTGACTCTGCTCAGGGTTCCGAGCTATGAAGAGATCGAGGTCGCCGTCTCCATCCTCATCAGCCAAGACCACCTCGTTGGTTGCTCCGGTCAGAGTCATTAGCCTGGTCGAGTGGTGAGTCAGCGTGCCTCCACCGTCATTCATGAGGACGTAGAAGCTAGAAGACCCCGCAAGCACTAGATCAGTATCTCCGTCCCCGTCCAAGTCCCCCTGATCCGCGAAGAGATGCCCAAAATTGTGGATACCAACAAAGGACCCGAAGACTCCAGTGCCATCATTCAGGCTCACATAGAGCTTCTTGAAGATGACCCCAACAATCAAATCGAGGTCCCCGTCGCGATCAATGTCAAAAACCTCGAGGGTGTAGAAGTTTGTGGAGGAAGTAACGTCCCCGGCCGGCAGCAGGACCAGTTGGCCGCTGTCGGTCATCTTTCCCGTTCCGTCATTGAGGAAGATGCGTGTTCCGTGGTAGCCAGAGGCTTCGACGAAGTCTAGGTCTCCGTCGCCGTCGAAATCCCCGAGTGCCCCTGTCCGGCCCGCATGAACAGTGTCGCCGAACAACTCGAAGAGTGAGAAGTTCCCAGTGCCATCGTTGAGGTAGGTCCGGTGCATTTCGTAGGGACCGTTGCAAACGAAGTCAGGAAAGCCATCGCTGTTGAGATCTCCGACTGAGATATTGAACATGTTCTCAGACGTCGAAATCAGCGCGTCCGGGGAAGGCGAAAATGACGCCTCTCCCCAAGTTGCAGCGGCAGGGCCCTTCAGGAATCGGGTCGATTGAGGGACGCCTGCTAGCGGCAGCGCAGCGACCACTAGGTCACAACCGCCATTCTCGGTGAAGTCCCCGCATATCACATGAGCGCTTTCGCCAACTTGCTCGACGGGTAGCGAATCGGCCAGTCTCCCTACCTGGTTGTAGTGGATCCGAAGTCCAGCAGCGAAGTTTGAGGTCACGAGCAAATCGAGCCGTCCGTCAGCGTCAAGGTCTCCTAGCGAGACGGACGTTGTGGAGGAAGACTCCAGCACCTGCCAGAAGTTCAAGCCACCTTTTCGGGAGACCCAGACCTCAGGGCCGTCGCCACCCAAAAAGACGAGATCCTCGCGTTGATCGCCGTCGACATCGCCGACGCAACTGGCGGTGGTGCGCCCGGCCCCAACTGCGATCGCCCCTGTGAAGGTCCCACTCCCGTCGTTCAAGTAGATCTGGTTGGAGTTGTCCGCAGAGACTCCCCTCCCAAGAAAAAGATCTGTGTCGCCGTCGAGGTCAGCGTCGAGCAACTCTAGAGTCCCGACGTCGCCAGCGCCGAGCGATTGCCCAGTGTCCGAGAAGACCCCGCTTCCGTCATTCAACCAGACCCGAGCGGGACCGCCGGCTGCGCCGAGCACCAGGTCTAAGTCACCGTCTTGGTCGAGATCACCCACTTGGGCTGCGGTGGCGTCCAAGCCCGTGGCGATTTGAGCTGCCTGCAAGACAAAGGAACCCGCTCCGTTGCCGAACCACACCCGGGTAGCGACGCCATCCTGGTTGGCCAGAACGAGATCTAGGTCGCCGTCTCTATCTAGGTCGCCAACAGCCAAATCGGTTGCGCTAGCGTTCAGGCTCTGCACAAGCGTGAACGATCCGCTGCCGTCGTTGAGCAGGACCTGCCCAAGCTGGCCTGGCCATGCAGTCAAGACAAGATCCAAGTCACCGTCGCGGTCGAAGTCGCCCGAGCGAAGTGCGCTCGCCTCAGTCGCCGGGAGATCCGTTCCGCGGACGAAGCCAGGGACGAAGTCTGCCGGTGCGGGGTAGAGGGATGCGCTCACGCCGCTGGCCACACTCGTGATCGAGCCGGTTCCAATGTTTGCGGCAAGCGAGAGTCCTGAGGGGCGATTGGCAGCTGCGCTCGAATCCGCTAGGAAACCACGAGTCCTTATCCGTGCGCCGGGTCCGAGTAAAACGCTCAACTCCTCCTGCGCGGGGCCCGCGACCACAGTCGCGTTCTGGCCTAGGCTGTCATTCGCCGTTCGCAGCGTAAAGTCACTGGAGGTGACGCTGGCCGCGTTGATAGGCATGGAGAAACGCAAGCGAACCTGATCTCCACCCGAGAGAACCCCGTCTCCGTTGCTGTCGAATGCCATGGCGTGCAGCAAGCGTGGGCCCGACACCAACTCAAGAGAGAGTTTCGCTGCAGCGCCCCTGAGTCCTGCGGCATCGGTGGGCTCAAGCGAGAGCTCATAAGCCCCAGGCTTCAGGGCTCTCGCGTCCCACGAGTAGCTGCCCGTGTCCGGCACTGTAGCAACGACGACGGGCCCTCCACTCGAGCTCTCATAGCTGACCTGTACAGTGCCTGCCTCCTCGTCAATCGTCTGCCATTTCAACTCGACGAGTCCCGCAACCTGCTGGCTCGTGATCGGAGAAATCGTGCTCAGGATGGGCGCCAAGTTCGTGGCGACTGGTGGGCTGAACGGAGCACCTGGCCCGGGAGGAAACTGCGGAGAGACTGGTCCCGGTTGATTTTGCGGAACCGAATTGCTCCCTCCAGGTGAGTTGGGGTTGCCTCCAACGACCGAGCCACTCCTGGAAGACCCACCCCCGCCAACTGTGAGTATGGCTCCAACTACCGCGTAGGCACATCCCGTTGAGAGGGCGGGAAGAATTAGGGCCACAACAAACAGAGCGTGCGCCGGCACTCTCCCAATGCTGTGGCGCACCCTGAACCACCTTGATCTCATCAATAGGCTCCTCGCGAGGCAGGGTAGACTCAAGGCCCCTGCGTCACAAGGGTTGGGCGTCCTCCCTGGCGGCGAACTGCTCGCAGAGTGGCGGGATCCTCGGCGTTCTACCGATCCGTCAGGGCTGAACTTCGAAACAGCCTGGCGGCCAGTTCGCCTGGACCCAACCGGTGAAGGACGGGCTCGTGGCCGATCCCTACGAGTGGCCAGCCTTCAAGATCATGCCGGAGGACTTCGGGACGACGATCACGGTCGAGAAGCCCGAGGGCGCCTACTTCGGAGGCCACCGGAGCACACCAGACGGCGCCGGCAGGTTTGGCCTCGAGCCGTGGCAGGGCACCCTCGCAAGCGAGCAACGGGAAGCCGAGGCGCTGATTCGCAGTCGCCTGCGAGGAGGTGCCGAGGCGCCACCTCCCCAGCCGAAACGCGACCGGACGCGCACGCCCGCGAGCGTGACCTTCGAGGTCGGAGTTCCGCCAGGCTATGAGGATTGGCCAGTCGAGAAGGTCCGTCGCCACTTCCGCAAGCTTCTCGACCGAGAGGTCGAGCTGATCCACGAAGAGCGACTCCGACGCGGCAAGCGGCGCTACATGGGGCTGCCGGCGATCTTCGCCCAGGACCCGCGGGACGGAGCTGGCTCGACGTGGCCCAGCTTCTCGCTCAATCCCCGGATCGCCTGCGCCGGCGACGTCGAGCTGCGGGCCGAGCTGCTCGTGGGGTTGCGCGAGTGGCGCGCGGCCCACCGGCGGGCCTACGAGGCCCTGCGCGATAGGCGTCGGAGGCGAGTGAAGTTCCCCGCAGGCACCTACGGGCGCATTCGCTTCCCGCGAGCCTGCGTTCCGGCGAAGCCGCCCGACTCTGTGGCGGCATAGCTCTTTGCTTCAGTAACGAACTGGCGAAATCTTCCACCTCGAGGTTGCGCGCGTCGCGTGGCGGGCCTCGAGGCTGCCGGTGCGTACGCAGGGCTGAGCCCGCTTGCAGATCTTGCCGTCACACCGCTCGTCACACGGCGATCTGGCGTGGCGGCGTGGTCGCCGCGGGGGGGTCGAGCGGGAAGAGGTGCTGGCTGGGACGTCACGTCCCTCGGACGGGTACAGTACTAACTCATGTATACCACGTGCTCGGGACCTACCCACTTGGAATACGCTCAAGCGTTGTTCCATGCACTCAAGCGGTCTGGCCTGTCGAAAGCTCAAGCGATGGAAGCGACCAAAGCTGCCATGCGGGACAGGGCGCGTGCAGGAGCATACGCTGGAGAATTGGTGCCGCGCGTTCCCAACAGGATGGGACAAAGGAAGCCGTAGTGCTCGTCGCCAAATCAGAAGTAGATTCAATCTGGTCCAGAATCGCAGGCTGCCGTTGGCTCGCCCGCGTGGGGACTGACCCTTCGCTGGTCCTTTCGTTTCCTATAGACCCGATCGGGTCAGTGGAAGCAGCCTCAGCGTCAGCCTTGAGCACTGAATGGGAGGCGGTCACAGCGGAAGCGGCCAACACCCTAAGCACTCATGTAAGCCAGCGCTCACGCACCGCCTTCAATGAACAGTGGAATGAAGTAGCTTCGCACGCGCAGGCCTGCATTGAGTCCGAGAGATCTGCAATTGAGTCGGCATTGGACAGCCTCGGCCTGAGGCCAGAAGTCGTCGACTGCGTCTCTTGGGATCTGCTTCACTGGGTCCTTGAGTCATACTTCCACGAAAAAATCGGCTCTAGTGTGTTGTTCTTCGATTGCCTGTTCTGTGTCTACAGGAGCGGCCACCTACCTTGTGGTTGGCGTGGCGCTTGGCCAAACGGGGTCTTGCAGGTCCTCTAGCCGCCTTCCGTCAAGAAGAAGTCCACCAAGAAGAAGCCCACCAAGAAGAAGCCCACCAAGAAGAAGCCCACCAAGAAGAAGCCCACCAAGAAGAAGCCCACCAAG
>MDTG01380387.1_pt1 | contig 11791 bp, 10 predicted proteins | sample 811421 | NCBI WGS metagenome assembly MDTG01 (sample SAMN05326645, study PRJNA326480) | marine metagenome | isolation source: seawater | place: Pacific Ocean: South East | collected 2011 | reverse complement strand
GCGCGCGACGCCGGTCAGGCGCCCGGCCCACACCTCTGCCAGCAGCCCGCCCGCGCCGTCGCGCAGCCGGATCTGGCGCGCGTGCTCGGGGTCGACCTTCCACTCGGCGTGCTTGGCCGGGTCGGCGCCGGCGACGCGCTCGATCCGCCAGCCGCGCAGGCGCGTCAGGAGCGCGTCGGGCAGCCCGGCTCGGGCAGGGATCCCCCCGTGGCTGGCCACGACCCAGCCCTCGCCGCGTCGCTCGAGGCGGAGCTGGTCCGCGCCGCGCTGGAGCTCGATCGCCGCGACCTTGCTTGGGTCGAAGCGGAGCAGGACCTGGCCGACCTCGTCGGCGCGCGGGCGCGTCAGGTGCACGACCAGGCGCGCGCCGCAGAGGACGAGGATCAGCGCGCTCAGCAGGTGGACCCGCCGGCTCACGCCGCGCCTCCCTCGGCCAGCGAGCGGCGCAGGGCGGTGGCGCGCCGCCCGCGCTGGAGCTCGAGCCAGCTCAGGCGACCCAGCCCCAGGGCGAGCAGCAGCAGCGGCCAGGCGAGGTTGATCACCCAGGCGTAGCGATCGCGACTCAGCCCGAGGTAGGTCTGCTCGCGCCCGCCGAGCAGGGGCGCCGTCTCGCGCGCGCGGATCGAGGCCAGCGAGCCGTCGGCCAGGGCCCACTCGGCCAGGTTCAGGAGCAGGTTGCGGTTGTTGGACTGGCCCAGGTAGGCGGGGCGGAGGAAGTCCGTGTCGCCGACCACGATCAAGGTCGCCTCGCCGCGCGGCGAAGCCAGGGGGCGCGCGAGGGGGTCCTCGCCGCCGCCCGCCTCGGGCAAGAGCACCGGCCCCGGCTTGCCCGCCCACGGGCTGACGAGCTCGGCCCGCCGCGCGACCGCCAGCGAGCGCGGCTTGCGCTGGGCCGGGTCGAGACGGAGGGGCTGCGCCGGGTGCACGTTCAGCGCGCCCTCCAGCGCCCAGGCCGGCTCGGTCGTGAGCAGCACGCTCCCCTCGGCCTCGAGCGTGACCTCCGCCGCGAAGGGCAAGAGGAGCTGGCCCAGCCCGGCCGCGATCGGGCTCTCGGCCGAGGTCTGCGCGCTGGGGAGGAGGAAGTAGGGGTAGCGCGTCTGGACCGTGCCCTGGGCCGTCTTGATCGGCCACACCCGCGGCGAGACCTGGGCCACGAGCCCCGGCCCGAGGCGCACGCCCCAGGCCGCGAGCGCGCTCCCGAGCGCGCCCAGGCGCAGGGGCTGGCGCAGCCAGGGCTGCCCGCTCGGCGCGGCGTGGCTCTCGGCGAGCAGGATCAGCCGGCCGCCGCGCTGGAGGTATTGATCGAGCACGTAGACCTCGCGCTCGCTGGGCGGGATCGGCGCTGCGTAGAGGAGCAGGTCGACGCCCTCGGGCACCTCCTTCTCGCGGCGCAGGTCGAGCTCCTCGACCGAGGCCAGCCCGGCCAGCGCCTCGAGCGCGTCCTCGTACTGCCCGCTCCCGCGCCCGGCGACGGCGGCCCGCGGGCGCGAGCTGAGCAGCTTGCGGATCGCGAGCGCCAGCTCGTACTCGAGGTTCACCCGCGGGTCGATCGCGACCGGCACCGCCGCGGGGGGCCTCCCCTCGTAGAAGCACACCACCCCCGCGTAGACGGTCTTGACCGTCATGCCGCCCTCGCCGTCGGGGACCTGCAGCTGGAAGCGCTCGACGCCCTGGCGCTCGGCGTCGGCCTGGAGCTCGGGCGTGGCGGGGTCGATCACCTCGAGGCGCACCCGCTCCGCGCCCTCGGCGTCGAGCGCCTCGAGCAGGTCGAGCACGCTCCGGATCGCGGGCTGCGTCGCCTCGGGCAGGCGCGTCTGACTGAGGTAGGCCCGCACCAGCAGCTCGCCCTTGACCTCCGAGACGAGCCGCCGCGTGGCGGGGCTGAGCGAGTTCAACCCGCCCCGGGTCAGGTCGAGGCGGCGGTTGAGCGCGCGCTGCCCGCCGAGGTCGATCCAGAGCACGAGCGCCACGAGGGCCAGGCCGGCCGCGAGCCAGGCCTCGCGCTTGCCGTGCACGCGGCGCTCGACGAGGAGCACGTTCAGGAAGAGCGCGAAGGTGGTCACGCCGCCGAAGTAGGCCAGGCTGCGCGTCTCGAGCAGCCCGCGCGCCAGGGACTCGTAGTGCGGCCCGACCGCGAAGCCCGCGCCGGCGAGGACCCAGGAGCGCGGCAGGTAGAGCGCGGCGCGCTCGATCAGGAGCGGGTCGCCGAGCAGGTTGAGCAGCAGGCAGGCCAGGGCACCCACGAGGAAGGCCACCTCCTGGCTCGAGCTGAGCGCCGAGCCGAGCATCCCCAGGGCGAGGAAGGTCGCCGCGAGCAGGAAGGCGCCCAGGTAGCCGGCCAGGACCTGCCCGGGGTCGAAGGCCGAGAAGGGCGAGAGGGTCAGCGGCAGCCAGGCCCCGAGCAGGAGCGCGAGGGCGACGACCGCGAGGCCGGCGAGGTATTTGCCGAGGACGGCCTGGGTCGGCGAGAGCGGGAGCGAGAAGAGCAGCTCGAGCGTGCGGGCGCGCTTCTCTTCGGCCCAGAGGCGCATCGCCGCGGCCGGGGCCAGGAGCACGAAGGCGTAGCGCAGGCCGGCGAAGTAGTCGCGCAGGTCGGCCACGTTGCGGGTGAAGTAGCCGCGCAGGCCGAGGACAGCGCCCGCGACCAGGAACGCGGCGACGAACACCCAGGCCGCGGGGCGACCGAAGAACGCGCCCAGCTCGCGGCGAGCGAGGGCGAGGATCTGGGTGAAGGCCGGCGGACGCGGAGCCGGAGCCGGGGTCGGTGCCGGGGCAGCGGGGCCGTGATCGGGACCGGAGTCCACAGAGGTCGAGTCCTTGGAGTCCGAGCTCTGCTCTCCTTCAGCCGACGCTCCAGGCGCCTCCGCTCCGGCGACAGCCTCTGTGAATCTCGGTGTTCTCTGTGGTTCATGACCGGGCTCATGGCTCGCGAGCCCCGAGTCCGCCTCACCCACCGCGCCCTCGCCCTCCGAGGGCCCCACCTCGTCCTCGCTCACGAGCGCCGCCCGAGGGTCAAGGCCGCGAACACGTCCTCGAGCGCCACGCGCTGCGGCGCCAGCTCGACGAGCACGCGCTCGGAGTCTCGCGCCCAGGCGAAGAGCCGCGCGGCGAGGTCCTCGACCCCCTCCTCCGGCCACACCCGCACGCGCCCGCCGCCGAGCCCTTCCACGCGGGCCACGCCCGCCACTCCCTCGACCGCCGCGCTCAGCTCCTCGCCCCCGCCCTGCACGGCGACCTCGACCGCGCCGCCCGTGATCCGCTCGCGCAGCGCGCCGACGCGGTCGTCGGCGACCACGCGTCCCTGGTGGATCACGACCACCCGCTCGCAGGTCGCCTCGACCTCCGAGAGCACGTGGCTGCTGAAGAGCACGGTCCGCTTCTCGCCCAGCTCCGAGACCAGGCTGCGCATCTCGAGCACCTGGTTGGGGTCGAGCCCGCTGGTCGGCTCGTCGAGCACCAGCACGGGCGGATCGTGCAGGAGGGCCTGGGCCAGACCCAGGCGCTGGCGGTAGCCCTTGGACAGGTCCGAGACCGCGCGCTCGGCGACCTCCTCCAGGCGGCAGCGCGCGACCACGCGTCCGATCGCGGCGCGCCGCTCGTCGCGCGTCAGGCCGCGCACCCGGCCGACGAAGTCGAGCAGCCCGGTCACGAGCATTTCGTCGTAGAGCGGGCAGTGCTCGGGCAGGTAGCCCAGGGTGGCCCGGACCGAGAGCGGGTCGCTGGCCACGTCGAAGCCGCCGACCGCGACCCGGCCCGCGCTGGGCGCGAGGTAGCTCGCGATCACCTTCAGCGTCGTCGACTTCCCCGCGCCGTTGGGCCCGAGGAAGCCGACCACCTCGCCTCGCCCCACGGCGAAGGAGACCTCGCGCACGGCCTCGTAGCTGCCGTAGCGCTGCGTGAGCGACTCGACTTCGATCACGCGCGCATGCTACCGAGCGAGAGGGCGGGGCGTGCAGGCTAAGCTATGGCCATGAAGCCTTTCCTCGCCCTCACCTTCGCGCTCCTCCTCTCTCTCCCGACCTCGGCTCAGGACGAGGTCGTTCACCTCCGGGACTACGACGTAAGCGGCCTCAACGAAGGCCTCGTCGCGAACCGGCTGACCTGCGACCTGCACTTTCACTTGACGAAGAAGGGCCACGTCAAGTGGGCGACGGTGGTCGAGCGGCTCCCCGAGCTGCGACGGATCTTCGAACCAGCCGGCGTGCAGCTCCGCGTCGCGTCGGCCCGACTGATCGAGATCCCCGCCGCCTGGCACAGCCTGAAGCCCCACCGCGGGGACCCGCCCGCCAAGGAGGCCACCACCTTCTACGGCAAGTACGGAGCCTCGAGCCGCCTGGCGCCCGCGACCGAGCGCGTGTTCCGCGGGGTGATCGGCAAGGAGGGACCGGGGGCGGTCTCCAGCGTGCACTTCGTCAGCATTCGCAAGGTCGACACCGGCTGGTGGGAGCGCGGCTCGGACGGCGCCTGGCGCTACGAGACCGCGGGGACCAGCGCCTGCTCCTTTCCGCCCTACATGTTCGCGGACCGGATCCCGGCGCGGCTGCGCGGAGTGATCACCCTCAGCAGCGGGAGCGCGGCGAGCCGCACCCTGGCGCACGAGCTCGGCCACAAGCTGATCAACGTCTCCCACGAGGGCGTCGGCCGAGACCCGCAGGGCGAGCAGTGGGGACCCGACGACCTCATGATCTACGGCCGCGGAACGCGGATCCCCGCCGGCGCCGAGGGCCGCTTCCAGCGTGAGCGCCTCCAGAAGAGCCCCTTCCTCTACCGGACCGTCGCAGGAGAGCGCCGCTTCAACCCGCCCTACAAGGAGGGCGGGCACTACTGGGACCCGATCTACGCGGGCCTGTGGGCCGAGGAGCCGCCCAAGCGCGAGCGCGCACGGGTCCAGCAAGGGATGGCGGACCGGCTCCCGAGCGACGCCGAACCCGATCACGCCAGCCCTCGGGGTGGCCCCCGCTAGGCGCTGGGCGCCTCCCCCAGGGCCCACGCGCTGACCGCGGCGCAGGCCGCCTCGCGGTCGCCCTCCTGTACGTGGCTGAGCAGATACTCCGGCTGCGCCGCGCCGGGGACCTCGCCGCCCGAGGCGACGAAGGCCGTGAGCGCGAGCGCGTAGCTGGCGTAGCTGGTGGGGGCGCCGGGGGCGCCGACGCCTTGCCACATGGACTCGGCCAGGACGCGCGCTTCGCCCGCCTGCTCCTCGTTCGGGTTCGCCAGCCAGGCCTCGATCAGCTCGAGCCCCGCGTTGAGCGAGAGCACGGCGGCCGGGATCGGGACTCCGCGGATCCGGTTGCGGGTCACCGCCGCGCCGTAGCGGACCAGGGCCTCGGTCGAGAGCTGCTCGAGCTCGCGCAGCATCCCCGCGTCGTCGGGGATCGGGCGCCGGGACCGGTGGTCGAGCAGCTGCGGGGCGTCGGGCGACTCGAGCGCCCGGCGCGCGGGGGCGTAGCCGACCAGGGCCGCGATCCGCAGCCGCTCCGCGGGGAGCTCACCCACCCGCAGCCTGGCCAGCAGGTAGGCGACCTCCTCCTCTTCGCCGCCTCCCTGACGGAAGCGGCGCTCCAACTCGCGCAGGTGCTCGTCGCGCATCTCAGCGCTGCGTAGCGGAGAAGACCGACACCGAGGCCGTGACCTGGCCGTTGACGACGTCCGTGTCCCACACGTAGAGCCGATCGCCCGAGGGCGAGGCGGTGATCAGGGCCGCGCCCTGGAAGGCGCGTCGCTGAATCGGCAGCGGGCAGTTGGGTGAATTCTGCGACTGAGCCTGCGCCACCGGCAGGACCTGGCGCTCTCCCTGGGGGGTCTGGGGCAGCAGCTGCACCACGAGGTTCAGGGCGAGCAAGGTCGCGATTACGAGCAGCAAGTTCCGGTTGTTCGACGCCATCGTGTGGCCTCCCTTCGAGCCCGGAGCTGATCACGCCTGGCGCTCCAGGGCCAGCAATCCCAACGACTTATACGCCATCCCTGTCGGATGCCCCTGCACAATGGGGGTCAGTTGGGGCACTCCCCCAGCGCTGGGGGGTCGGGATCGTGGGGCGCGCTAAGTCGTTGAGTTTTCGAGACCAACATCACTTGCTCGTTATCAACAGAGGTTTTTTCCAAGAGACCCTCCAGGGCTCGTATGAATTTTCCGATCCACTACTAGACCTGGGGTACTGGTCCTTGGGCATGTGGGGGAGAGACCGATGAACGAGCGGATGGCTGGAATCCTGCGGGGCGCGACCAAGAGCCTGAGCGTGCGTGAGCTGCGCAAGGCCAAGATCGAGAACGTGCAGGTGATCGAGCGCTCGCGCTTCGTCGAGCTGATGCAGAAGCTCGAGGAGGCCGAGGCCGAGCAGGCGCAGGCGCCCAAGGGCAAGAGCGGCAGCAAGGACCCGACCCAGCGTCGGCTCGAGCGCCTGCTCCACGAGAACGCCAAGCTCGGCAAGGACAAGAAGGAGCTCGAGCACGCCAAGGGCCTGGTCGAGGCCGAGCGCGGCCGCCTGCAGGCCGCCCTCGACGAGGTGACCCAGGCGCTGGGCCGCGAGGTCGGCAGCAAGCTGCAGGAGGAGGACCTCAAGGGCCTGCTCAAGGAGCGCGCCAAGCTGCGCCAGCAGGTCGCCGGGCTGGAGACCAACCTCAAGAAGCTGCAGAACAGCGCCCGCGACCGGATGGACGAGGAGCTCTCGCGCAACGCCGAGCTCGAGCGCAAGTTCGACGCGGTCTCCGCCGAGCGCGACGAGCTGGCCCGTGAGCGCGATCGCTTCGACGTCGAGGTCGAGGGCCTGCGCCACGACCTGGAGCAGTTCCGCGACGAGCGCGACCGGATGGTCGACGAGCGCGACGCCATGGCGACCGAGCGCGACGCCTTCCGCGAGGAGCGCGACAAGATGCGCCGCGAGCGCGACGCCTTCCGCGAGGAGCGCGATAGCTACCTCAAGCGGAGCGCGACCCTGGGCGAGGAGCTCGCCGCCCTGCGGCGCGAGCTCGAGAGCGCCCGGACCGAGGTCGCCGAGCTGGCCCACGCCCTGGAGGCCGACGCGGTGCAGCTCGCCGAGCTGACCACCGAGAAGCGTCAGCTCCAGCAGCAGGTCGCCGAGTTCGTGGCCAAGGAGGAGGAGGCCGCCAAGGCCGAGGCGGAGGCCGAGCAGGCCGAGCCCGCCTCCTCGCCCAGCGTCACCGCGCGCCCCAGCTATGAGCGCCGCTCGCCGAGCGCGCGCACCAAGCAGGGCAACAAGGACTTCGGCTTCGGCTTCGGCTTCGGCGGCAAGGGCCGCTAAGGAACGCTCTGGTGGCTTTGCTCGATCGCAGCTTCGGTTCGTCGACCCGCGCCCGGGACCTCCCGCGCGCAGCCGTCGAGATCATCGCCCGCCTCTCGGCGGAGCGGAACCGGCTGCGCGACGAGGTCGCCCGGCTGCGCGCCGAGCTGCGTCAGGCTCCCTCGCTGGACGACCTGGCCCAGCTCCGCGCCGAGCGCGACGCCCTGGCTCGCCAGCTGGCGGGCGCCCACTCGCGCCTCAGCGAGCAGAGCGGACAGCTCCGCCGCCAGCGCCGGCAGAGCGAGGACCTCGCGGCGAGCGACGAGCTCGGCCGCCTGCGCGAGACGGCCGAGCGCCTCGAGCGCGCGGCGGCTCGCCTCGAGCAGGCCAGCCGCGCCGCGGCCCGGCCGACGAACACGACTCCGGCGCCCAGCGCGGCGCCCCACGGCGCGCCTGCACCGCCGGCGCGCCCACAAACCACGACCCGTCCCATGCCCCGTGGGGGAGGCATGTTGGCGGGCCTGCTGCGGGCCAACGTCGAGCTCCGTCAGCCCGCCGGTGAGGCGACTCACGCGGCGGCGGCGGACGCCTCGGGCGGCCTGCGCCGAGCCAGCTCGGGGGCGCGCAGCCGCGTGACCTCGGGCGCGCTCCAGCGCGCTCACTCCGAGCGCGCGCTCCGCCCGACTCCGGCACCGGCCCCTGCGCCGGCGCCGGCGCCGGCGGCCAGCTCGCAGAAGCGACGCCGTGGGGGCGGCGGCTTCTTGAACGGGCTGATCGACCAGAACCTCGGCCTGCGCCGCCCGGCGTAGACCGCAAACGACTCCGACGACGACGACGACGACGAACCTAGATCAGGGGGAAATGATGGAGAGCAACAGCAGCGCGGGCTTCGACCGCAACGACTATCGGAAGGAAAATGAGTCGATCCTCTACGTGGGCATCGACCTGGGGACCTCGCGGACCTCGATCTCGGCCAGCAATGGCGTGCGTGAGACCGTGGCGAGCATCGTGGGCTACCCCCGCGACGTGGTGAGCAAGAAGCTGCTCCAGCGCGACGTGCTCTTCGGCGACGAGGCCGTGGCGAACCGCCTGGCCCTCGACGTCTACCGCCCGCTCGAGCACGGCGTGATCAAGCACAGCGACCAGGCCGGCGCTCCCAGCGAGGAGGTCGAGGGCAACCTCGAGGCGGCTCGGGCTCTGATCCAGCACGCGGTGTCCCTGGCCCGCCCCAAGCCCGGCCAGCTGGTCTACGGCGTGATCGGCTGCCCCGCGCAGGCCTCGATCCACAACAAGCAGTCGATCATCGAGGCCGCCCGTGAGGTGCTCGACTCGGTCGTGATCTGCAGCGAGCCCTTCTCGGTCGCCTACGGCCTGCACCGCCTGCAGCACTGCCTGGTGATCGACATCGGCGCCGGCACGACCGACCTGTGCCGCATGAAGGGCTCGATGCCCGACGAGGACGACCAGATCACGCTGACCCAGGCCGGCGACTTCCTGGACCACCAGCTCTACGAGCTCTTCAAGAGCCGCTGCCCGGACGCCAGCTTCAACTTGAACATGATCCGCGACATCAAGGAGACCCACGCCTTCGTGACCGAGGCCGCCGAGCCCGTCGTGGTCACCTTCCCGGTGCGCGGTCGTCCCCAGAAGTTCGACGTGACCGCCGAGGTCCGCAAGGGCTGCAGCCGGATCGTGGAGCCGATCTGCGAGGCCGTCGACCGCCTGGTCGCGACCTTCGACCCCGAGTTCCAGGACCACCTGCGCAACAACGTGATCCTGGCCGGCGGCGGGAGCCGGATCCACGGTCTGGACCGCGCCCTCGAGGACGCGCTGCAGGCCTACGGCGGCGGCAAGGTCCGCGCCGTGCAGGAGCCCGTCTACGCCGGGGCCAACGGCGCGCTCAAGATCGCTTACGACATGCCCGTCGAAGCGTGGGAGCAGCTCCGCTAAGAGTGAAGGTCGTCGCCTACGCGCGCACGACCTTCCTCGAGCAGGAAGAGGGGGGATTCCTCTCCCTCGAGGAACAGAGCACCGCGCTGGAGGCCTTCGCCTCCAAGACCGGGCTCGCGCTGGAAAAAGTCCACACCGACTACGGGTTGACCCCAACCCAGGACACCCGCGCAGGGCTCGTAAACATCCTCGACGACATGGAGGGCAGTGACTGGGAGGCGGTCTTGATCGTCTCCCCCTGCCGCCTCCGCGGCCTGATCAGCACCTTCTCCTTCGACCCGATCGAGGAGCTCCGCACCGGCGGCAAGCGGGTGCTGGTCGCAAACGAGGACACCGCCAAGCAGCTGAAGGTGATCGTCGAGCGCTACAAGGCGACCCAGCCCAAGCGCGAGGCGGCCCGCAAGAGCAACGAGCAGGAGCGCAAGCGAGAGATCGCCCAGCGCCTGCTCAAGGGCCGCGAGGAGGGCGCCCGTCAGGGCAAGCACCAGAGCGGGCCGGCGCCCTTCGGGTATCGCCGGGACTACAGCAAGCGCGCCTCCGAGGGCGTGCTGCTCGTCCCCGACGAGGCCGAGTCCGAGATCGTGCAGCTGATCTTCCGCGAGTATCTGCGCCTGCGCAGCATGAAGCGGCTGATCAAGCTCCTCGACGAGAAGGGCCTCAGGACCCGGCGCGGCAAGCGCTGGTCCCGGGCGGGCGTGTCCTGGATCCTCAAGAACGACACCTACATCGGCCGGGTCCACTTCGGTGACATCCGCGTCAAGGGGCGGCACGACTCGCTCATTGCGCCGATCACGTTCAACAAGGTCCAGCAGCTGATCAAGGCCAACAACAAGCGCGGTCGAGGCACCTCGACCAAGCCCAAGGCCAAGAAGAAGGCCACGGCCAAGCAGAAGACCACGACCAAGAGGTCGACCAAGAAGGCCGCCGCGCCCCAAGAGCCGGCCGAGCCAACCCCGGTCGCCGAGCAGACCCCGCCCGCCGAGCAGCCCGCTCCGCAGGCCGAGTCCAAGCCGGCGCCCAAGGGACCCAAGCGCGATACGCGCTCCCGCCGCCGCCGGCGCGTGCCGGCCGCGACGGTCAGTTATTGAACTTCCTGAGGGGGAAGTGGGGAAAAGAGAGGGGGGAGGACGCGAGTCCTCCCCCTTCGCTTTGGTTCTGAGGCTCCCCAAGCTGACGGACCTTCGCTCAAGCGCGCGCGCGCTCCTGGGGGCGCCGCCGCTGGCGTGGGCCGCGCGCCCGCAGCACGTCGGCGGTCCCAAAGGCCGCCGCCAGACCCACAGCGCGGACGAGGGGCAGAAGCGCGAGAAGGGAGTCCGCTACAGCCAGGACGCTCAGCACCGCTCGTCTCCTTCCACGGCTCTACTCTGCCACGTCAGCGGGCTTCAGTCGCTGCTGTCTATACTCTGGCATGTTGCTGCAGCGCGACGAGGGCCGCGTCGAGGTGGTCGCCGAGCAAGCGGCGCTCGCCGAGCGCTTCGGGCTCGAGCGCCTCGAGGACGTGTTCGCGCGCGAAGGCGAGGTTCGGCCCGAGGGGATCAAGTCGCTCGTGCGGATCGACGCCGAGGGCGAGAGCCTCTACGTCAAGCGCTACGAGTTCCGACCGGCCCGCGAGCTGCTGCGCGGAGCGCTCAAGCTCAACCCGCCGATCTACTCGGGGCCGCGCGAGCTGCACAACCTGCTCGCCATGGCGGAGGCGGGGTTGCGAGTGCCGACGCCGATCGCGGCCGGCGAGGCTGACGCGGGGGGACGGCGGCGCTCCTTCGTGGCCTTGCGCCAGCTGGCGGGGCACCCGCTCTCGGAGCTCCCAGCCCCCGCGGACCCGCTCGCCCGCCGCGCGCTCCTGAATCAGCTCGCGGACCTGGTCGGCCGACTCCACCGGGCCGGCTTCTGGCACCGCGACCTCTACGCCTGCAACGTGTTCGTGGCTCCCGAGGGGCTGGGCCTGCTCGACTGCGAGCGAGTCGGGCGACGCGAGGGGCTCCCGCGGCGCCGCTGGCGGATCAAGGACCTCGCGGCGCTGGACTACTCCCTCGAGTGGCCGAGCGAGCGCGAGCGCCTGCGCGTCCTCTACCGCTACCTCGCCGGCGACGCGCCGCTTTCGGCCTGGGCGCGCGCGGTCCGCCGCAAGGCCGAGCGGATCGCAGGGCACGGCAAGAAGGGACCCTAATCCCGGTCCCGGCCTCCGGTCCCGGCCCCTGGCCCCGCCCGGCCCCGGCCCCGGCCCCGGCCCCGGCCTCCGGCCCCGGCCCCGGCCCCTGGCCCCGGTCCCGGTCCCGGCCCCCGGTCCCGGCCCCGGCCCCGGCCCCGGCTTCGGTCCCAGCCCCGTCACCCACCCGTACACCAACGCGCCCCGCCCAAAGGGCGAGGCGCGGTGGTGCGTTCATAGTGGTGGTGGTTGGTTGAGTCTTAGATCGGGTCGGTCGAGCCGCCCTGCTGCTGCTGGCGGCGCTGGCCGCGGCGGAAGCGCCGCCCGGGCCGCTGCCCGTCCTGGCCTTCGGCGCCGCCGCGGTTGCGGCGGGCGCGACGGCGGCCCTGCCCCTCGCCCTTCTCGCCGCGCTCGGCGCGCCGCTTACGGAAGGCCTCGCGCGCCGCCTTGCGCTCGG
>MDTG01088969.1_pt1 | contig 11791 bp, 11 predicted proteins | sample 811421 | NCBI WGS metagenome assembly MDTG01 (sample SAMN05326645, study PRJNA326480) | marine metagenome | isolation source: seawater | place: Pacific Ocean: South East | collected 2011 | reverse complement strand
CTATAGCTCCATCTCTTCCAGATTTTCCTCCATGACCAGCATTCATTTCAGTTTTTAATAGGAGTAAATTATTGTCAGTTTTATAGTCTCTTAATTTTGCAGTGAATTTTGCAGGCTCATCAAATAAAACTCTATTATCACTTAAGCTAGTTGTAATTAAAATATTAGGGTAATCCATTTTCTTAATGTTATGGTAGGGTGCATAAGAATAGATATAATCAAAGTGTTCTTTATTGTCTTTTGCATTTCCAAATTCATCAAATTCTCCAACAGTTAATGGCAAGGAGTGATCGAGATTTGTAGTTAATGAGTCTACGAAAGGAACTGCCATTACCAATCCCAAGAATAATTCAGGAGCCTCATTAACAACAGCACCCATCAATAAACCACCCGCAGATCCTCCCATGCCAATAATTTTTCCTTTAGAGGTATATTTTTTATCGATTAAGTGTTTTGCAACAGCAATATAATCTTTAAAAGTATTTTTTTTGTTAAGCAATTTTCCTTCTTTCCACCATTTCATTCCTCTCTCCATTCCACCTCTAATGTGAGCAGTTACCCAAATAATATTTCTATCAATTAAACTTAATCTTGTAGATGAAAATCCAGGTGACATTGAACTACCATAAGATCCGTAACCATATAAAAGTAGATTTGCATCACTATCAATTTTTGTATTTTTATGTCTAGTAATAGTTATTGGTACCATTCTTCCATCATAAGAAGGGCACTCTAATCTTTCAACAATGTAATCATTTGGATTATGACCTGATGGAATCTCTTGTTCCTTGACTAGCTTTTTGTCTTTTGTTTTTAAATTGTATAAAAAAGTTTTGCCAGGGGTTTTAGGTGAAGAATATGAAAGATAAACTTCATCTGTATTTTTATCTCTTTGTTTTAATGAAATTCCAGGAACAATTACTTTTTCATCTACAAAATTTAAATCTTGTTCCTCACCAGTTTTAGGATTTCTTATAATTAATTTTCCTAAAGCGTTTGAAGTTTCAGACCTAATTATCCAGTCATTTAAAAAAACCAGACCACCAATCAAAGCCTCTTCCTTTGCTGGTATAAAAACTTTCCAGTCTTGATTATTAAGATCTTCACAATAATCTATTTTAAAGTCTTCAGCCTCTTCATTAGTATGCATATAAAATTTTCCATCCCAAGAATTGACAGAGTAAATTACACCTCTTTTTCTTTTTTTAATAAGTTTTGGTTTTGGACTTTCTTCATCAACAGAAAAATAATATTGTTCTGATGTGTTATGGTCAGATGTTGAGATAAAGTAATATTTTTCGTCTGAGCTTAAACCTATTCCAACAGTAAAGGCTTCACTTTTTTCTTCAAAAATTAATTTATCGTCTTTAATAGATGTTCCTAATTTATGTCTAAAAATCTTTCTAGGTCTATGATGTTTATCTAGTTTTGAATAATAAATAAATTTATCATCTAAACTAAAAGTTATACCTCCACTTGTTTCTTCAATTTTATCAGTTACAAGTTTATTAGATTTAATATCTCTAATATAAATTGTATAATATTCAGATCCTTTTAAATCTAAGGAATAACCAAGATATTTATCATTATAGCTTACTTCAAGATCACCAACCCCAAAATACTCAGTTTGTAGTTTTTCTTTTTCTTTGTCTCCGTTCCATATTTCTTCTATTTCCTCAAAACCAATTCTTTTTCTAAGTTTAATAGAATAATTTCCTGCAGCTGTTGTTTTGGTCCAATATTCATACTCCTTATCTTTATAGGGCAACGATTCATCATCTAATTTTATCCTTCCTTTAATTTCATCGAATAGTTTTTTTTGAATATCTTTTGTGTCTTTTAAATGATGTTCTGTAAATGCGTTTTCTTCTTCAAGATATTTTCTAACATCTGGCAACAGTTTTGAGCTATCTTTTAAAACTTCCAAAATATTATTTTGATGAATCCAGCTATAATTATCTTCCCAAGTAACATTGTGACAAGATTTTAATTCTGGTTTCTTAGTTAAGTGTGGTATTTTCATTTTAGATGAATTTTATTATTTTTACTTTAATTGCTTTTGTAGTTATTTATTTATTATTAAGACTTATTGCAAGAGCACCTGCTAAAAAACTATCTAATGCATTTAGAGTATTAATTTTCTTAGGATCATTACTTCTGGCGATTTTATTAGCTTTTGGAGGCAGATTTTTATTTTCTTTGCCTTTAATTTTATTAAGTTTGGGAATAATTAAGTTAAAAGGTTTAACACTTTATCAAATAATCGGACTATTTAGACTTTTACAGTATTTAAGATCATCAAATAGATTTTCATTTAATCAAACTGGAAAAGGGACAAACAATTCTACTTTAAGCGTTGATGAAGCTTATAAAATATTAAATTTAGATAGAAGTAATAAGGTTACCAAAAAAGATGTACAAAAGGCTCATGCAAAAATACAAAAAAAAATTCATCCTGATATTTCACCAGAAACAACAAGATTATCTAGTTTAGTAAATGAAGCCAAAGAAATTGTTTTAAAAGATATTACTTAACTAATTTAATAAATTTATTAAAAATCTTTTTTGGATTAATTTTGTTTTTACCAAGAGTATTGTGAGTGACAGTTTTTTTTCCATCAGGAATAATCGCATGCATATGTTTGCTATAAGTACCATACATTAAAGGTGTATCCGTCATTAACACAATTGTTTTAATTCCTAGAGCTGCGGATAAATGACTAAAACTCGAGTCATTGCATATAGCAATCTTACAATTACTTATTATTGGCAAGATTTTTCTTATTGGTAAATTATCTAATTTATAACACTTGGTTTTAAATTTTGACCTCATTATCTCTTTTAAGATTTTTTGTTCTTCAGTATTTTTACCTGTCGCTAAGAAAAATCTAGATTTATATTTTTTTAATGCAAGCTCCATAAATTCTATAAATTTTTTTGCAGGAACTCTTTTTGTTGGACCTGACCCGCCAATACCTAATAGAATATTCTTTTCATAGGATTTAATTTTTAATTTTTTTCTAATAGCTTTAATTTCTTTTTTATCAATATATATTCTAGGATCTGGTTTAACCTTTATATTTAATTTTTTTTTTATAAACTTCTGTGCTGTTTTAATTATATGTTGGTTTTTTTTGTTAAAAACAGGGTATTGATAGATATTTTTAATTCCTGCAATTTTTGCGATCAAATTAAATCTAGCTGATGAATTAAAAATGAAAATACTATCAAATTTATATTTTCTTAGTTTATTGGCCAATTTAAAAAAACCAATAATTCCATCATGCTCTAAGTTTTTATTATTTCTTAGAAGAGGAATAATTTGATTTATATATTTGGTCTTCCGTAGGTACTCATTTGCTTTGGAACTTTCTTTAACTAATAAACTAACAGGAGATTTAAATTTTTTTGATATAGCCTCTATAAATGGTAAAAAAATTACCATGTCTCCAATTCCCATTCTATTTTGAACTGCTAATATTTTCATTTTATTTTTATAATCTTTACTAAAGATAATTTTAATATAAATTTTACTTATGAGTAAAATTAATGGTATTTATGCGGCGGGACTATCTATATTAGATGAAAATTTAGCCTTAGATGTAAAAAAAACAATTAAACATGCAGAAAATTTAATTGATAAAGGGTGTCATGGAGTAGCTATTTTTGGGAGCACTGGACAAGCACAACTTTTATCAGTTTCTGAGAAGATAAGCCTTTTAAATGATTTATCCAAAAATAAATACAAAGACAACTATTTGATTGGAACTGGTTTAAATTCATTAAATGAAAATATTAATTTTATTTCAATTTGTAAATCACTAGGATTTAGAAATTTTTTAATTATGCCACCTGCATATTATAAGTATGGACATGACGAGGTGTTTAATTTTTATTCAAGAATTGTTAATACTCATTCTGATGTTCAGATAGTTCTATACAATTTTGAAAAACTTTGTGGTTATAAGTTTAGCCCAGAATCTGTACAGAAACTTGTAAAAAATTTTCCTTCACAAATTATTGGAGTAAAAGATAGTTCTTATAATTTATTTGAAACATTAAAAATTAATAACTTTTCTATACTACCGGGATCAGAGTCTAAATTATTAAAAGGTTTAAAACTAGGATGTTCTGGAATTATAACAGCAACTTGTAATGTAACCAGTGAACTTGCTAGAAAAGTTTATGATGACTTTCAGAGTAAAAAAGAGCAAACCGAAAATGAAAAATTATGTAAAGTAAGAGAAGTGTTTGAACAGTTCAATTTAGTTTCAGCTCTCCATACTTTGATTGGTACTAAAGAAAGTGAGTATAACAATATTTTACCTCCTATAGGTATTTTAGATAAAGAAAAAAAGGAAAAACTTATTCTTGAATTAAACTCATTAAATTTTAAAATTTAGTTTTATGAAATTAATTGAATTTTTAAATACTCTGGTCAAAGATGATGGATTTTTATTGATCGATGCCAATATGAATAAACATATGATTGGGCGTCCAAAAAAAGAGAAACCTATAACACTTAAAATTTTAGATAAAAGTTTACATACTAAGCTTTTACTTTTACCTGATTTATATTTTGGTGAAGCTTATACAGATGGATCAGTAGTAATTGAAAATGGAACCTTGACGGAATTTTTGGATATAGCTTTAAAAAATATAGGAAGAGATGAGACCAATTCTTACAATGCTGTAATAAATAAATTAAGAGGCACTTATAGATTTCTTACGAATTTTAATTTAAAAAAAAAATCTAAATCTAATGTAGCTCATCACTATGATATTTCAGAAAATTTATATGATCTGTTTTTAGATGCCAGCAGACAATATTCTTGTGCGTATTTTAAAAATGACAATGATAGCCTGGAGCAAGCTCAAAGTAATAAAATTGATCATATAATCAAAAAATTAAATTTAAAACCAAATCAAAAAATTCTTGATATAGGTTCCGGATGGGGTTCGCTGGCAATAGAAATAGCAAAAAAATCTCAATGCGAAGTTGTTGGAATTACTTTGTCAGAAAACCAACATAAATATAGCGTCCAAAAAGCAAAAGAAAACGGTCTAGAAAATCAAATTCAGTTTAGGTTAACAGATTATAGAGATTTAAAAGAAAACTTTGATCGAATTGTAAGCGTTGGTATGTTTGAACATGTAGGTAGAAAATTTTATAAAACTTATTTCAATCAAGTTTCTAAATTATTAAATGAAGATGGTGTCGCGCTAATACATACTATTGGTTCAGTTAATGCGCCTAGAGACCCTCATCCTTGGATAACAAAATATATATTTCCAGGAGGATATACCCCAAGCTTTAGCGAAGTTTCAAAACATATTGAAAAATCTGGCTTAATTTTGTCAGATCTAGAAGTTTGGAGAATGCATTACTCTCATACTCTAAGAAACTGGAAAGAAAGATTTTTAGGCAAAAGAGAAGAGGTGTTAGAAATGTTTGATGAAAAATTCTTTAGAATGTGGGAGTTTTATCTTGCTGGTTGTGAAATGGCATTTAAATGGGGAGATCAGGTTGTATTTCAAATGCAACTGATAAAAAAACATTCTGCCGTACCTAATACTAGAGACTATATTTATTGAAAATTTGTTGGTAGTAAAACAAGTATCTAATGAAAAAAAAGAAAAAAATAAAAAAAAAATTTTCAAAAAGAAGAATTTCTAAAAAAAGATCAAAAAAATCAATTAAGAGAAAAAAAAATGAAAAAATAAAAAGAAAAAAAAATAAAGTAGTTAAAAAAAAACTACATAAGAAAAAAATATTTCAAATAAAAAAAATTAATAAAACAAAAGATTCATTAATTCTTAAAATTGTAAAAATCCAAAATAAAATAACCACTTTTCCAAAAATAAATTTTTCATTTTTTTCTAATTTAGATAAAAAAATTGGAGGTTTTTTTCAAGCAATAGAAAGAAGAATTATTTCATATAAAACCTTAAGAGAAGAAGAGAAGCAAAAAACAATTATTAAAAAGTTAGAAACTGAGGAAAAAGAAAAACAACTAAAAATCAAACAAGATTATGATGAAGAGTTTAAAGCATTAAAATTAAAAGAAAAACAACTAAAAGAAGAGCAAAGACTAGAAAAAGAAAGAGCCAAAGACCTAAAACTGTTTTTAAGAAAAGAACAAGCTCTTATAAGAAAAGAACAAGCTGAAAGACAAAAAAGATTCCTACAAGAAATAAAATTAGAAAAACAAATAGAGAAATTTAGAATTAGAGAAATCAAAGAACTTGAAAAACTTGAAAAAATTTCATTACAGGAACAGAGAGAGGATTATGCTGGTTTACAAGACAGAATAGAAAAACTTAGAGAAAAATATCAACAAATCAGAGACCAAAAAATTAGAGAAAGAGTAGAAGCTTTAGGTGTTGAAATTCAAGATGGTGATAGTCGTGAAACCCTTCTTGAAAAAGAAAAGCAATATAATTTAGATAGACAGAATATAGAATTAGCACTTGAAAGCTTTTACAGAAGTGCAAACAGTTTAGTATTTCAATTAAATAAAAGATATATAACTAGACATATGTCAATTTTTAGATGCATTGATAGAAGATTTGAAAGTGGTGAAATTTTTATAAAGTGGGATGAATCCCAAGATAATGAATGGTTAATTTTAATTTATATAAAAGATAATTCTCCAAATAAGGGGATTGTTATTGAGGATAAAACAAATCCAGAAAAAAATAGCTCTTACGAATTTCAACCAAATGAAATATTTAGAGCATCAGATATGATGGTAGACTCACTTACCCAATTAATTGCATCAGTTAGATCAAAAAAAGAAAATTAAATTTCTTCAATATTTAAAATTTTTTCTAGTCTTGATATAATTTCACTTCCACTTGACAATGGATAGATCTTCTTAGTTTTTATGAGATTTTCTAATGCTTTTTCATATTCTTGTTGTTGAATATAAATTCTAGCACGTCCAGATAGCGCACCAAAATGGCGAGGTTCTAAATCTAGAGTTTTTTCAATATCCTTTAATGATAAATCATATTTATTCATCAAAAAAAGTACAGTAGCCCTTTTATTCCAGGCCTCTGACCAATTAGGATCTTCAAAAATTATATTTGTAAAAATTGTGTAGGCATACTTATGCTGACCATTTTCCATAAGTTCAGTTCCTAGTTCTAATTTATCTGTTAGTAATTCATTATTAGGGTGAAGCACCCATAATTTCCAAATGTTATTTTCAATATCTATAGCTTGTTCTGAATTTTTTGAATTTTTTAATTCTACAAAATATTTTTCTAATTTATTTTTGTGGTAAATTTCGGAAGAATTTAAATCAAATGTCAATAAATTTATAAATAAATAAATATAAAAAATAATTTTATAATTTTTTTTCATAAATTATTTTTTTTTAATCTTTTGAATTTGGTCCCAAGCACTATTAATTGCTCTCATTTTGTATTTGCTTTCGTTTATGACTTCTTGAGGCACACCTTTGCTCATTAATAAATCAGGATGGTGTTGCTTACTTAAAATAAGATATTTTTTTCTTATTGTAGATAAGTCGTCATCAGGTTTGCTTTCTAAAACAATATATGGATTTAATTTATCAGATGATTTCCTACTTTCTTGAATTGCTTTAAATTGAATTTGATTGATATTAAAAATTTGAGCGATATGTTTGATCATCATTAATTCATTGTGACTTACTTCACCATCTGACTCTGCAATATAAAATAAAATGTTTATAACCTCTTCTAAAACATTTAAATTTCCTTTATAGATTTCTGAAATTTGTTTTGCGTATGGCTCATAACCTTCACTTTCTTCTTTTGCTTTATTAAAAATTTTTCCTACTTGATCAATTTCATTGTCTGGGATCCTAAGTTTATCCTTTACAGCAATTAATTCTTCTTTGCTTACATTTCCATCTGCTTTACTAAGTTTAGCAGACAATACAATTAATGAGAGAGCAAATACTTGCTGTGGATTAACAAAACTTTTAAAACCTTTGTTTCTAGATCTTGATACCTTAGATCCAATAATTGATCCCAATAACATACCAAAAGGTCCACCTAATGATAGACCAATCATACCACCAATTAAACTTCCCCAGATAGACATAGTTTGTTTTTTTAATATAATTAAAATATTAAATGATAACAACTTTTTTAGTATTAACTTTTCTATTTTTTATTATTCTATGGATAGTCTCATGGATTAATTATTATAATAAACTTGACGATAGGTTGGGTACATCAATTTGGAGATGGAGTTATGATTATCCTGTAATAGGCAGAAGGGATATTTCATTTATAGATGATAAAAAATTTGTATTGTTAAGAAGAAAAAAAAATAAAATAATTACCTACATGTATCTAATTGTTTTTTTAGGTTTTTTAGTTTTAATGTCTTTTGTAAGCCAAATACTTTTAATTATTCAAAGTTAATCAGAGACTTGATAATTTTTAACAATATATTCCCATTTACCAAGTCTATTATATTCAACTTTAAATATAATATTCTTTTCTCTACTATACCAAATATCAAAATCTAACTTTTTGTCTGGTTTTAATTTTTTGTCTGTCGATTTTAATTTAAGATGCTCAACTTCTATACTTTCACCATCTATGTTTATAGTTTCCTTAGATATAAATGTTACTTGCTGTTTTTTGATGCTTCCTGAAAGAGGGCTAATTTGGCTATTGGTTGTTAAAATTTTACTATTCCACCAATTTCCAACAACATTATTTTTATCTGCCAATCCTTCATACGATGTGCCTATTATTTTAAAATTATTTAATTTTTTATCAAAATTTAAATCAACAAATTTTTTTTTATCATTTTGTAAAGTTTTTGAATTAAATTGAATCAGTTGGTCATTCTCATATCTTTCTTTACTTTTACTTTTAATTGAAAAAAATTTTACCCCAAAAACTTTAACCTCAAATTCAGTATTATTTAGCACTTCTAGAATATTTTCATTATTTATAAATTCATATTTGCTAAATCCAATAATTTCACCATTTCTGTAGACATCCATTTCTATTTTTTTAAAATTTTTATAATGATCAGCATGTGAATAAGATATAGAAATTTTTACGATTAAAATAGCTAGCCCAATTATATGAATAGATAATTTAGTTTTCATAAATTTAATATTATATAAATAATTCTTTTTACGATATATAAGATGTCATTGTATCATGTTTTTATCTATAAAAAAAATTCCTAAAACTGACTGGAGCTCTGAACAACCATTTAATTTTAAACCTAAATTTTCAACTTTTTTTTTTCTTTGTTTTGGATTAACTTTATTTGGTCTTGGAGAAGGCTTATTGATAGTATCTTTTACTGGAGCTTCACCTTGGAGTGTACTTGCACAAGGTATTTCTTTAAATATAAATTATTCTATAGGAACTATTACATTATTTATAAGCATATTCGTTTTAATTCTATGGATTCCACTTAAGCAAAAACCAGGCGTAGGAACAATACTTAATGCATTGATTATTGCTGGGATGATTGATTTATGTATAAACTTTGTACCAACACCAGAAAATTATATTTCACAAATAGCTTTAGCCATTGTAGCTGTTTTGACAGTAGGATTAGGAGGAGGAATTTATCTTGTTGCAAATTTAGGCCCAGGACCAAGAGATGGTTTAATGATTGGTTTGCAGCAAAAAACCAATTTTCCTATAGCAGCTGTTAGAGCATTTATTGAAATTAGCGTTGTTTCTGCTGGATGGTATCTTGGAGGCACAGTTGGTATCGGAACTTTATTATTTGCATTTGGAATAGGACCGGCAGTTGCTCTAGGATTATATGTTGTTGATAAAATTTTTAATTAAATAAAAAAAAACCCTCGACTATGCGAGGGTTTTTTTAAATTAATTTAGTGAGTGAAATTTTATTACATCATTCCACCCATACCACCCATTCCTCCCATTCCTCCAGGAGGCATTCCACCAGCCGCGCCAGAATCTTTAGGCTCTGGTTTGTCAGCCACCATAGCTTCTGTAGTTACCAGCAATCCTGCTATTGAAGCTGCATCTTGAAGAGCGGTTCTAACCACTTTTACCGGATCTATTATGCCTTCTTTAAACATATCTACGTATTGTTCAGTTTGTGCATCATAACCTTGTGAAGGTTTGTTTGCTTCAAGTAACTTTCCTACGATTACTGATCCATCCACACCTGCATTTTTAGCAATTTGTCTTATTGGTGCTTGGAGTGCGCTTTTAACTATCTCTACACCTGCTTTTTGGTCATCACCTTTAACTTTAACTTTATCAAGGTCTAGAGAAGCATAAAGTAGAGCACATCCTCCTCCAGCAACTATTCCTTCTTCGACAGCTGCTCTAGTAGCATTAAGTGCATCTTCTACTCTATCTTTTCTTTCTTTAACCTCAACCTCTGTAGCTCCTCCAACTTTAATTACAGCTACTCCACCAGCAAGTTTAGCTAATCTTTCTTGAAGTTTTTCTCTATCATAGTCAGATGTTGTTTCATCAATTTGTTGTTTAATTTGTGTACATCTAGCTTCAATATCAGATTTTTTGCCACTACCGCTGACAATGGTACTATTTTCTTTATCAACTTTTACTCTTTTTGCTGAACCTAAATCGGTTAACTTAACATTTTCTAGTTTTATACCTAGATCATCTGAAATTAAACTTCCACCAGTTAATATTGCAATATCTTCAAGCATTGCTTTTCTTCTGTCACCAAAACCTGGAGCTTTTACCGCAACAACTTTTAGACCACCTCTCAATTTATTTACTACTAGTGTTGCTAAAGCTTCTCCCTCAACATCTTCAGATATAATAATTAAAGGTCTACCAGCTTGAACGACAGCTTCTAAAAGAGGAACCATTGGTTGTAAATTTGTTAATTTTTTCTCATGCAACAGAATAAGGGGATTTTCTAATTCAGTTGTCATTTTTTCGGCATTAGTAATAAAGTATGGAGATAGATAACCTCTATCAAACTGCATACCTTCAACTACATCTAGCTCTGTTTCAATACCTTTAGCTTCTTCTACGGTAATAACTCCTTCGTTACCTACTTTTTGCATTGCTTTGGCAATCATATTTCCAATTTCTTTATCACCATTAGCAGATATTGTTCCTACTTGGGCAATTTCGTCACTGTCTTTTACTTTTTTTGCTGAGGATATTAATTTTTCTTTTACTGTTTCTACTGCTGCCTCAATGCCTCTTTTCACATCCATCGGATTCATTCCCGCAGTAACATATTTGCATCCTTCAATAACTATAGATTGAGCTAAAATTGTTGCAGTGGTTGTTCCGTCGCCAGCTTCATCGTTTGTTTTGCTTGCAACTTCCTTAACCATTTGAGCTCCCATATTTTCAAATTTATCTTCTAGCTCAATTTCTTTTGCAACTGAAACACCATCTTTTGTTGTTCTTGGGGCTCCGTAAGATTTGTCAATAACAACATTTCTTCCCTTTGGACCAAGAGTTACCTTTACTGTGTTAGCAAGCACATCAACACCTTTTAACATTGCCGTTCTAGCTTCAGTGTCAAATTTAACTATTTTCGCCATTATATCTTCTCCTTATTTTATATTATTTTCCAGTAGAAATACCCATAATGTCTGACTCCTTCATTATGCTGTATTCCTTTCCATCAATTTTGATTTCCGTTCCTGACCATTTGCCAAAAAGAACTTTATCTCCAACTTTAACATCCATTGGAATAATTTTTCCATCCTCAGTTTTTGCACCACCACCTATAGCAACAACTTTGCCTTCTTGTGGTTTTTCTTGAGCTGAATCTGGAATGATTATACCG
>MDTG01442952.1_pt1 | contig 11792 bp, 11 predicted proteins | sample 811421 | NCBI WGS metagenome assembly MDTG01 (sample SAMN05326645, study PRJNA326480) | marine metagenome | isolation source: seawater | place: Pacific Ocean: South East | collected 2011 | reverse complement strand
TTCTTGTTGTTCTTCTTATTCTTCTTCCTACATTTCTTGTTGTTCTTCTTACTCTTCTTCCTACTCTTCTTGTTGTTCTTCTTACTCTTCTTTTAACTCTTCTGAAAGCTCTTCTTGCTCTTCTTCTGAATCCCTCCCTAATATTCTTTCTATAATAATGCGAGTAACACAGATACAACAGGAATAATACACCTACAACTAAAAGTATTTCTTGTACATTATTGTTATTTATGATGATATTCATAATACTAATTATATATTATGAACATTTTATAGTATATACGCTAATTTATTTTTATCATTACATATTGTATGAAGGAAACAATTATTAAGTTTGAAAAAGGGCCTAAACTAAAAAAATATACTGCTTACGTAAAAAACAAAAAAACGAAAAAGGTTAGAAAAATACATTTTGGACACAAAGATTATCCCCAATACAAAGACCGCACTCCTTTAAAATTATATGCTAACCGTAATCATAATACACGAAAGAGAATGAACCGATATTACAAGCGTCATTCAGGAACTCCTCACCGAAAAGACGCTATAAAAAAAGAAATTAAGGCCAACGACGGATATTATACACCAAAAATTTTAAGCCATAAGTTTTTATGGTAAATGAAAACTATTTTGCTAATTAAATTTTATTAAAATAAAATTTTTGTATAGCATACCTTCTTTCATTACGAGTTGCTTTCGGATGTTTATACAAAAAGGTCCCATATGAAATATATTTCTCGTTATCATAAAGGCGTAATGTTTTAAAATCATGAAACGAATTAGACTGTTTGATGGAAGTTTTTGCTTTATACAAGTTATTTGGAAGTGATTTGCTTTGACAAATCGTCATTATATATATTATAATGGCGAGAAAAGTAAATTAAAAAAGACGTTGAAGAATTTTTATCAAACTCTTGAACGTCATATATACAAAAAAAGCTCCCTACGTGATTCGAACACGTGGCCTTCACATTACAAGTGTGATGCTCTACCTCTGAGCTAAAGGAGCAAAAAGCTATATTTTTCATATATTAATATTTATACAGCTACTTAAATATCAAGACTTATGGTGTTTTTAGCTGAAGTCTGACGACGTTTACTCTTCTTGGGAAGAGCACCATCAGTTTGTAGTTCTTTCAAATCGGCGATACTAATAGTGCTACTTTCATTTTGATTTGTATCCGTAGATACATCTGGAATATCTTTCATCTGTGAAGGCGAAGCTTCTTGAATGTTGATTGTTTTGGTTTTTAGTCCAGATAGTATATCATTTATATCTGACGGTCCTTTCATTTCAGGCCGTGCTGAACGTTGTGGCTCAGGAGCTTTACGAGAGCTGCGCTCAGGTCCACTTCCCATTCCGCCTTCGCGAATATTAATACCATCATTAACTACACTACTGCGAGCAAAACTGGCACTGTTATTTCCTGGTCTGGCTCTACTATTATTCAGATAATCAGGAGATTGTGACTGTGTAGCCATAGGAGGAGGGGGGCCACCTTGTTGGTCAGGATTCATAACTCCATTCATAAATCCAGCAAAACCAGGGTTACTCTGTCCCATTGAATTTACAGCAGCACTTTGAAATTGTGACATTAAATCAGGATTTTGTCTCATAATATCGTCCATGTTAGGCAAAGCTGATTTAAACATAGTATTTGTCATATGAACCATCATAGCACTTCCACCAAGCTGGAATAATAATTTTAATTCAGGAGCCATAGTGGCTTTCGACTTATATTTGTCATGTAATTCAGCGAAAATTTCGTCATAATCATTAATATTTTCACTAACCTGCTCTCCCCATCCGTCAAGTTTAATATCAAAAGGGTCAAAACGTCCATTTAAAAATTCAATTCCATTGATCATTGCCATCATCATGTTACCTTGAAACTTAATAGAATTTTGTTTTGCTTTTTCATCCATAATAGTCTCATATTCTCCCTGCATTTCCATCAAAGAAGACTCCATCGAATATTTTTTTGATAGCTCCACACCTTTTTTCTCAAGAGCTTCTAGCTTACGTAAAATAGTGAACTTTTCTCTAAGAAGCTCTTCTTTCGACATTTGTGGTTTCGGAGGAGCGGTAGAACCGGCTTCAGGATTAACAGGAATGTCATTGAATTTGGCGTAACCATCCCAAGTTGTTTGTTCATCCTCTATATTTGCTGTGTCTTTGCCAATTTTAATAGTATCGGTGTCACTAAATTTTACAGACGGTAATTCGTCAGGTCCATCTGTAAATAATCCTGATTGTGGCATCTGAGTTGTGCTAATACCAATATCATCTGATAAATTATTTAAATCTTGTTCCAAATCAGCAAGATCTTGAATATCAATATCTTCTCCTGCCTTTGGAGAAGCTGATGTCTCTTTTACTTTCTCATTCATTAATAATTCAATTCCGCCTCCGAAATTCGATGAGGATTTTGGCATATCGTCATCAATTGCTCCTAAAGAAATATCTATAGTTTCAGGCTCCATACTACTTAACTAGAACTTATAATTTTAAGTAATACGAATAATATATATTACGTCTTATTGTGCTCTATGAACCAAAGACCTTGAAGAAATGAGTCAGATAAATCATCTTTTTTTTTGTTATTCAAAAAAAACTGGTACCATTCAGTGTAATTCTTTTCTTTGATTAATTGACTACATTTTTCTACTCCAAGGCGTTTACGTTGATTATATGTAAGCACTTCTTTACTAACATAACTCTCTGTATTTGTATCTCCAATTTCTTTTAATTGCTCCTTATTTTCTTGAGTTCTCACAACTTTTAGTTTGTTTACAGAAGAAACAAATTCTATAGATATATTATCGTCTTTCATAATGAAATATTGTGCTATCATTCCTTGAAGAGTTTTCATGCGATTAGCGATTGGACTAATCTGATTTTCAATAACAACACAAGTGATATTTAAATCACTGGTTAATAATTGATCAAACACTCTTTTTAGAGAACGTCCTATTGTTATCAAATCAACGTCTGAGGCATTTGTCACACAAACAGGATCAAAACATCTATTTTCAAAATAGTCAATAACTTCACCTGTTAACTCTTTCTTTTTAATCTTAGGATCGTAAGAAATACTATAATTGTCTGCTAAAGCTTTTAGCTTAGTAATATCCAACTTTTTTACAAATGAACTTTTGATTTCACTTGATGGAATAATATACTCTTCCTTCTTCGCATGTTTTAAACAATAATATTTACCGTCTTTTGTGTATTTTGCCTCACTAATACAAGATTTCCCTTTTGTTTCGATTTGACATTTATGTTTTTCACTCTCAATAAGGCTTACGACATCCCATTTATAGATATGGTAATCATCTAATAAACAAAAAGCCAAATTTTTTATCCCTACATCAATACTTAATATTGCCATTTTCTATTTCTATATATAAAAAATATTATGTTTCTATATCTCTATTATGTCAATTCAATTACTTATGTTACCATATATCATGTGATAACATAAATTTATTTTTCAGTAGGTGGAGTAATATGAGGTGAAATCATCCTTGCTTGTAATTCAGTTCGCGATAAATAAGGACTTTTCAAATCACTATTGCTATATCCAAAACCTGGTTCACTTGTATCAAAAGTGTTCTTATACAAAAACGGGACATTAGAAGACGGTGTAGCATCACTTGTTACATGAGGAGATAATCCTAAAGTATAACAGGCTTCTTGATTATTAAAGTTCATAATATCACTTGCGTTTTTGGTTAAAAACTGACGATATTTCCAATTACTGGTAATTTGATTTTGCTGTTGAATACGTTCATTTACAGCAGCTTCAGGTTGGTAAGAAGCATAATTACGACCATCTTTCATAATAGGAGGATAATTGAAATGAATATTATTTGACCCAGAAAAACATGTGCCCCAAGACATTATATAATATATTATAGTTGAGAAAATAGTATTTTTATTATTCGCTTTCAAGAACTCGCAATATATCAGCTTTCTTCATCTTAGAAGCATCACTAACAAGACCCTTTGACTGAACTATTTCTCTCAACTTGGTCAAACTCGCCTTTTTATAGTCCATTACCACATCAAGGGTTTTTACCGCTATATCTATATCATCCGCATCATCCTCTTCCTCATCAACATCAATTGAAATTGATTTCATTGTAAGTGGATCATCGACCTCATCAGCTGAAAGTTCAGGTATTTCTAAAATATCGTCATCGATCTTTTCTATATCTACTGGTTGAACACTTAAAACGTCTTTTTCTTCGTCGCTTTCTTCTTCGTCATCACTATCCTCTTCTTCATCACTTTCTTCCTCTCCTTCATCACTTTCTTCTTCATCGCTTTCATCATACTCAATTTCACTTCCACTGTCTTCTTGTTCGCCATCAGATACATTTACCATACTTACAGCGCGAGTATCATTACTTGAGAGCATCGCATCGACATTTTCTGTATTACCATCAGTATTGAAAGAAGAACCTCCTATATCTAAATTATTAGGCAAGGGTGAAATATTTCGAAGCATATTCATCTGCTCGCTAAGGGTAGCCACCAAGTCAACCATAGTGTTTATCTTATGATTTTGTTGGTTGATCTTTTGAATAAAATACAATCCTAATACGCTAATTAAGATTAAACATACGGCTAAAGTAATTAAAATTGAAGGAGTGAAAAATACGTCTACAAGTGCCATTAATACAAATACCCTACATATTTTTATAACTTTATCAACGAATAAGTAAATTTTGTCTTCTTTCTTTTATTCACTTTCTCGAGTATTATGAATGATTTCTTCTGGATAATTCATATCACTTAATACTTTTAACCCACCTTTTACATTTGATATTCCTGGTTTTAATAAATAAGTATAATTAAAAGATGTTCCCTCTTTGGTGTCTGTAACCTCAGTATTCATTTTGTAATTCTGAATTTCCTTATGTTTACTCAATTCATCGCATATAGAAATATAATGTGTCGTTAAAATACATTTCACATTCTTATTTCGTATTAAGTATCGCATAAACGCCGTGGCACTCAATACAGCTTCTTCCGGATTTGTTCCAGAATATAATTCATCAAATACACAGAAATGGCGTTCCTTCTTATTCGTTTGAATAATATCGATTATATCTTTACACCGACGAGCTTCTGCTTGAAATAAACTGTCGCGACCACTTGTATCGGGTATATTCAAGTAACAATGAATATGTTCAAATGGTGTTAAATTAGCACTTTTATAGTATCCACATCCAAACTGTTGTGTTATGAGGATATTAATTAGGGTTGTTTTCAAAGTTGTTGTTTTTCCTGATGCGTTGGGACCAGTAATAATCATGCTTTTATTTAATTTAATATCGTTCTCTGTTTTATCAGAATGAATGTGTGAAGCATAGTATGCCTTTTTGAAAGCAGTTTTCTTCTTTTTATTAAAAGTGGAATATCCAATGCGTTTATCTTGTATGTTGTAAATCAGTCCTCGCATATTTTCAATAAATCCATGAAATCCAAATGAATAAAGAAACATACTGTTACATTCATTGCTGTCATAAAGAGTATAAAAATGTTTCATTAACATTCCGATTTGCCCTAAATTTTTTAGGCTTATCTGTTGACTATTAATCATATCTAAGGTTGTTTTGAATTTTGCCAAGTTCTCTTTATTTTCTATCAGTGTCTTGTTGAATTCCTCGTAATGGTTTAATTTAGACGAACAAGAGAGAAACTTATCCATTTCACTAATTGTTATATCAATATATTCACGCATAAACAAAAGCTCATGGTGGATTTTTTTCATATTGTTGTAAAATCGTAAACATGTCAAAACATTTTGATACATAGAAAACAAATAGATAGCAGTTGAAAAAAGCAAATATATTTTCTGCTGCACATCTACTTCTTTAAAACTTGTAAATAACCTACAAATAGCATGGTTTGCCGCTACAACTTTTAATATCTGCATATATTCATTCATCGTAATATCAATACCTCTGGCTTTCAGAATGAACAAAGGAACTATGATAATAATAAATGGCACAAGGAGAGCTAGAAATGGTGAAGCAAGACTGTACATGCTAATAAATTGAAGAACTGCTTCAGAATAATTATAGTTTTTCCAGTATGACCATTCAATATAGTGATATTTACTTTTAAAACCAAGGTCTCCTTTTATTTCTTTCCAAACACGTATAGCTTCATTAACTTTCTCATGGTCTTTTACGTCATCTATTTTATACTCTTTCAGCAGTCTCTGCGTATCTTTTAAATATTCAATATTTGTTGTATATTGTCTGGGAAATTCTCGTAAAATAATACGCCCCGCCTCAGTAGAAGGGGAAAATGTGGTTTGATAAATAGGTTCACATGTTTCGTCTATCGTTTCAACGAGCTCTAAATCCTTAACAATTTCGTTTTTAAGTTCAGTTTTTGTTTTAATATAATTAATAGGTAATTGAAAATGTGTAGAAATATCAAGAGTATATTGTAACCAGTTTTCTTCCTCAACATTTTCTTTTTTTGTAGATGAACCGTTATTTACATCATCTGATGTATTGTCATCTTTATTGTTTTTATTAAAAGAAAATAGGAACATATGGATATATCCCAACCAGAAAAAAAATAAAAAGTATATACGAAACAATCACTAAATGTTCGTATAAACTACAATAAATATTATCCAACATTATCCATAAAAGTCATGGGAAGCTCTTCTATTTGTGTAGAATAATATTGTTCAATTTTTCTCAATTTGTTTACATCCCTACGTGTAATAAGATTAATACCAACTCCTTTTCTACCCCATCGTCCACTTCTTCCAATTCTATGTAAATAAGTGTGAACTGAATTTGAGATATCAAAATTGATAACAATACCTACTTGCTGGACATCTATTCCTCTTGCCGTTATGTCGGATGATATTAAAACACGCGTATTTCCTCTTCTGAAACTGGAAATTGCTTCTTCACGACACTGTTTATTCATATCACTATGTATACACGATACGGGAAATCCGTCAAGTTTCATAGTTTCAGTTAGATATTGAACAGTGCTTACATTATTACAATAAATTATACACTGTGATACGGCTATCGACGAATATAAATCTTTAAGTGTCATATACTTATGCTCATCAGTTTCAAGAGCAACATAATATTGACTAATACCATCTAATGTAAGAGCTTCTTTTTTTACCATAATATGAACAGGGTCAGATGTAATTTCTTCAAGCTGTTGAACCATATCGTATGACATTGTCGCTGAAAAAACAACAACCTGACGTTTTTTAGGTAGCCTATCAAGTATATAATATACATTATCGCGAAATCCATATGAAAGCATCTCATCCGCCTCATCAATAACAAGTAGTTGAATATTTCTTATCAATAAAGCACGTCTTTTTATCATATCACATACACGCCCAATACAACCTACAACAATATGTGGAACATTAGTTTTCAATTCTCTCATTGTATATTCAACACTTGTTCCCCCAACTAAAACTTGACTTTTTAACTTCTCAATAGAACTACCTATCGAGACTATAACTTCTTGAATTTGATAACTCAACTCCCTCGTAGGTGTTAAAATAAGAACTTGAGTTGTATCATCTTGATACTTTATTCTTGATAATGCTCCAATAACAAATGTAGCCGTCTTACCAGTTCCCGATTGTGATTGAGCAATCATATCTTTCCCGTCAATCATAGGTATAATACCCTTTGACTGAATAGGACTTGGAAATTCAAATCCATGTGAATATATTCCTCTAAGAATATCGTTATTTAACGGTATATCGTCCCATTTTTTAACTTCGGAAACTAAATTATCACCTTTATGACAATTATCTATATCATTTTCTTTTGATGGTTCTTGTATTTTCTCAGAATTATCACTCATACTGATGTTGTAATGTATTGTTTAAGTTGTTGATAATATAATCTTTGTATCGAAAGATAATTTATCGGAAACATACATAAATAATTATTATATAGTATATTACATGACCGTAAAATATACATTAACCGACTTTCAAAAAATTAATGCGGAAGGATTTGATGTTGTTTTACCAACAGACGTAGTTGATCAAATCAATGACCTCGTAAAACATGTTGGGTCACCTAACTATATTCGAACACCAATATTTCATAAACCACCTAAGCCGATAGGTTCTAAAAGAAGACACCGTGAACAAAAACAAACCATAAACACACAAGAATTATGGGACAAAATGACAAAACATACTGTCGTATCAAATGATGAAGAAAGCAATAAAAGTGAATTGTCAATTCAATCTATTCGTTCCTATTTAAACAAACTTACCGATAAAAATATTGATGATATTAGTTTGAAACTATGTGATATAGTCGATAAAACTACTGAAATGAATGATGTTGAATTGATAAAATCATTTGCGAATGCTATCTTCGAAATAGCTTCTTCTAACAAATTTTTTTCCGCTGTTTATGCTGATTTATATAGTATATTATATACCAGGTATGAGATTATGCAGACACTACTTGAAGAAAGATATGAGATGTTTTTTAATAATTTTGACGACATTCGATATGTATCTCCTGACGAAAATTACGACGCATTTTGCGATATTAACAAAGAAAATGACAGACGAAGATCTATGTCAACTTTTTACTTGAATTTATATTGTAACGGTGTATTTCCAATTGAAAAAATAGAGAAACTACTTGTTCATATTATGAATAAATTACTTTCATCAATCCAATTAGAAAATAAAACAGCAGAAGTAGAAGAATATACTGAAAATATTGCTATTTTATATAATCATGATATGGAATATAATGACAAACTAAAGTTGTCTAATCGCATGAATATTCAGCAAGTAGTTCCATTTATAGCAAAAACAAAAAATAAAACTTATCCCAGCTTGTCAAGCAAATGTATCTTCAAATTTATGGATATATGTGAAATGTAACTGAAACAGTAACAATTGCGTAATATCATTATATAATATTTAATACAGGATTGTATAATGGATAAAATAGACGGAGTTTTCTATATTAATTTAGAGAGGCGCACAGACAGACGTGATCTTATGGAAATGGACTTAGCAAAAGTTAATATCAATGCAGAACGTTTTGTTGGTATTCCATTTGAACCCGGAATTGTTGGATGTGGAAAATCACATCTTGCTGTTATGAAACTGGCCAGAGATAGAGGATATAAAAACGTTCTAATACTGGAAGATGATTTCACGTTTCTTGTAGATAGAAAAACATTGGATGAATCATTAAATCTTTTTTTTAACGACGTTGGAGAAAATTATGACGTTTGTATGTTATGTTGTCAAAACCTTGAAGAAAAAGGTGAAAAACCATATCCTTATTTAAGCAGTGTTCATCACGCAAATAATGCGTCAGCTTATCTTATCAATGGAACATATCTGGACGCTATTATTGAATTATATGATTGGGCATTTCCATTATTAGAATCAACAGGTGAGCATTGGAACTACGCAAATGATCAGGTATGGACAAGAATTCAAGAGGAAGATAGATGGTTCTGTTTTAATCCTCGCATTGGTAAACAACGTTCAGGATACAGTGATAACGCAAAAAGATTTATGGACTATGACACTTAAAAAGTAAAATAATCTAACCTGATATATATATGAAAAAAGATGTTTTATGTGTAAATAACTGGAGATGGGGAACAGTTGATAAAAGGATTGTATATGGAATAGCAACAATGTTTTTTGCTCTGGGCTTGCTGTTGGATACATGGAATAATTGGGATGAACCATGTGATAGGGATAGAATGATATTAGTGACTTTTAATCTGTTTGGGTTTCTTGGTATGCTTATCTTTCAACTATTAAATAAGTGGATTATTGGTGTAGTTAATGTCACGTTTATTGTTCTATTAGCAATGGTTCCCTTTACACGAGCTATTCACAATTATAAACCTTCTAATTAAATTTTCAAGGAATAATGATAACATATTATAGACACAAAAGTTGATATTATGTTATTTATTTTAATTTTCTCATTATCTATATATATGGTTTATCCAACATTTGATATTTATAGTATTCAAAAAAGATGTGATATCGATTTAACTCAATTTTATGAAACATATAATATACCCATAAACAGCAATGAATTCAAAGATTTTTCTGAAATGTCCATATATGATAAAGAAAAAGCGACCTTAGATACTATGAAACAATCAATAAACGCAAAACTTGCTCATATTGTGAAAATAGCAGGTAAACGCACTATAAATGAATTCGATTACGCACACGATGTTATTCACCTATCAGAAATTCAGCAAAAAAAATTATGGATCGTAAGAACATACATATTTTATGAATTACTCACTTTTATCACATTATCTTTTTCAAATGAACAACTATATAATGAAATCTATGCCGACAGAAATAAATATCCTTTCCGACCAGACATTCCTTCTGAACTGAATAACTTTAAAATGGGTATTTTCGGTAGTATTACACCCACTTCTGATATTGACATTGGATTTCAATATTCTGGAACTACTTTGAAAACGCCGGGTTTAGCATATATGGTTTCACGTTTTGAAAATTCTTTTTTAATTTTTACAGGGATTAACAGTCTTAGTTTTGACATTGAAACTTATGCTGATATGATGACTATTCCTAACACGAAACAGGATAAGGATAAATATCCAGATTACTTCTATTTAGATACAAGCAAATTTGAAAAAAAACATTTTCAGAAAGTTCTTGTATGTGCTGGGACAAGTATTTTACGAAACGCGGTTCTTGCTGAAATGGACATTCAGGGGCGCACACTATCCAAAGATGAGATAAATACTATATTAGACAAATTTGATATGGAGAGAGTAATTTCAATTAATAAGATATTTGAAAATTTTTACACGGATGTGAAAAACGAACTATCAAACACGTGGCTCGAAAATGCCAAGTCACTTGTATTAGATTACATGACATCAGATTATAATGAGGGAAGATACAAGTATTACGGTCTTGTGGATATAGCAGAAAAAAGTAAATTTAAAGGAACATCACACATTGATACACTATCAACGGATGAAATATGTGAAATCATGGTTAACATTGGTTTCTCTCTTACATATCGTATGGAAAGTTATAACTGTGCTCCTACTGTTATTCATGTTGTGCGTATTCTTCAAGCAGCCAAAGAGAAAGCAGAAAAATACAAAACACTTACACCAAAATCATACTGTGTAGGAGAGGTTCAGTATTTAGACCCGTATTGTTCACTTGGAAAATATGGTTATGCTCTTAGTTGTATGGAACAATTAGGGTATATTTATAGATTTACCGAAACATACTGTATAGAAACAAAACCAAGCTACAATAAATCTAAATGCGCTAAAAAAATGGGTAAATACATGGGACGGTTTGAAAATGGATTTTTTTACTTTACCCAGTATTATACAGGAAAAATCAGTAGAGGAGGTCGTTTTTTAATGAAAATACGAAAAAACAAAAAGACAAGAAAAAATAAAAAAAGGACACACGCGAAACATAAAAATCGTAAAAAAAAATCAACAAAACAAAAACTAAAAAAACATTAGCACTGAATGTAAGAAATTAATAAATCAACTACTATAAAATGTTATGTATAATAGTTGATATGTATTCTGATATTATTTTGTAGGCAACTCCCCTGTATCATTTATTTGCTGAAAAAAAGGAACTAACACATCTTCAACAGAAACCATTGAAAACCATTTGTATTGACGATCTAATATTTGATTGATCTGTTCAGGGGACTTGCGCAATGTTTCATCTACTTTAGAAGCGATT
>MDTG01179007.1_pt1 | contig 11792 bp, 14 predicted proteins | sample 811421 | NCBI WGS metagenome assembly MDTG01 (sample SAMN05326645, study PRJNA326480) | marine metagenome | isolation source: seawater | place: Pacific Ocean: South East | collected 2011 | reverse complement strand
TTAATATTAATTATCAGATTTTCAAACAAAGTATCGCAAAGAGTTATAAATGAATGGTCAGAGAAAGTAAATGATAAGTCAATAAGTACAATGCTCTTCTCTATAAGTCCTATGGTAAGAGCCATTGTTTGGTGTATAGGAATAATTTTATTCTTGCAAAATATTGGTGTACAAATGACCGCTATTTGGGCATTATTAAGTGCTGGAGGAATTGGTGCTGGATTAGCACTTAAAGAACCAGTTCAGGAATTTTTTGAATACATAACGATTCTTTTAGACAAGCCATTTCAAAATGAAGAATTTATACATATAGATGGAATTTTAGCGAGAGTTGAAAGAGTCGGAGTACGATCAACGAGATTAAGGAGTATTAATGGTGAGATAATTGTAATGAGTAATAGTCGATTAACAAGTGGTGTTATATCAAATTATGCAGAAATGAAACGACGTAGAATGGTTAATAAGATTGGAGTAATATATGAAACTAATTATGAAAAAGTAAAGTTAATACCAGATTTGTTAAAAAATATTGTTGACGATACAGATAATGTGACTTTTGATAGATGTCACTTTATAAATTTTGGTGATTTCAGCCTTGATTTTGAACTTGTTTATTACATCTCAGGTAACAATTATAAAGAGGCAATGAATGCCAAACAAGAAATAAATTTGTTAATAATTAAAGCATTTAATGATAATAAAATAGAATTTGCATATCCAACTCAACTAGTAAAATTAAATAATGAAGAAATAACTGATACTATTTAAATTCCGACCCTATATCTAATAATTTACAAGAATACTCCCATAATTCATTTGATAATTTTAATTTCATCGAATCTTTGCTTAAATTACCATAAGTAAATATCCTTTTGTTTAAACCAATAATATTATTGCTAAGATATTTAAAATCTTTTAGATTATATTTATTGTCTAATATTAAAGAAGATAAAATCTTACCAGCATTTACATTACTCTCAGTAATCCTTAATAAATCCCTCGCTATAAAAGCAAATATTTTTTGACCTATCTCATTGTATTGTCGACTATATCTAAAGAAACCTTCATTTGACTTAGGGATTAAAAGTCCAGGTGCCCAAGCTATTACTGTTAAATCACTAATCTTTTTAGATAATCTTCTGTAAAGTTCTTTTGAAAAAAGTATATTGCAAAGCTTACTATCTTTATAAGCTTTATCTGCATTGAAAGAAGAAGATCCATCTAACATAAGAAATCCTTTTCCTGACTTAAGTCCCTGTAAATCTCCTAAATCAGCCTTTTTCCCAACTTTACCGCCAGGAGATTCAGGATTATGAACCTCAGAAGCAGTTACTATGATTCGAGGGGAATTTTTTATATTTAAATATGGGAGTAATTTAAAAATCATAAGCTGATTAGACAAATGATTTACAGCAATAGTCAATTCAAAACCATCTTTTGACCACCAAGGTGTATTTGAGCCTGTATATTGTAATCCAGCATTAAAAACTACTACGTCAAAACTTTCATCATCAATACTTAAATCTTTAAAATAGTTTTCAATACTAGAAATGCTTGATAAATCTACGACTGGTAAAGAAAGTTTTAAATCTATTTCATCTACTCCTTTCAATTCATCATTTATTTTATTAATTGTCTCATCAGATCTATTTTTTGTGTGACAAAGTGCTGTGATTTTTACATCATAATTTAATAAATTTTTTATTGTTTCATATCCAATTCCAGAACTTCCTCCAGTTATTAAAATTTTTTTCATTTTATAACACTAGCATTGTTTTGCCTTTCATTTTAACTCATCATTTTCTAAGTAATCCTCAAGAGAATTAAGTTCAATCAAATAGAGAAGATTATCAGACTACATCGCTTAATAAATTTTGTTATTCTTTCAAAGCGTATAAATACAACAGGTAACTAAAAATCACCATGCCTTCATTGAATGGACTCTTCCGGTTATTCTTTTTTAAGGCCGACGAGGAATGAAGAATGTTAGTTTTTTGGGGAAGAGTTTTCTCAAAAAGAAATAATATTATGATTTATATAAATGCATTTTCTAGTATTTACGTAAGAAAATGAATAATTCACTCAAAGATGTATTAGTACTTGGTAGCGGACCGGGAGCTTTATCAATTGCAGCAGCACTTGGTAATGAAAATTTAAATGTGGAAGTTTTATCTGAAACAGATCCGCTTAAACCATGGCCTTTTACTTATGGAATATGGGGTGAAGAAGTAGATCAACTTGGTCTTTCAGATTTACTTGAACATAGATGGACTAATACAGTAAGTTTTTTTGGAGAAGGTTCTTCAAATGAGAAAGATAAAAAAAATAAGCCGACTAGGCACAATAAAGACTATGGATTATTTAATAAGGAGAAATTACAAAAATATTGGATTAATCAATGCGAATCTGCTTCGGTTAAATGGCATATTGGAAGTGCTGTTGATTTAGTAACTGATTCAGTAACGAGTACAGTAACCACCTCAAGTGGCATAAAAATATGCTCAAGAGTAGTAATTGATGCGACAGGTTACAAACCAGCTTTTTTAAAAATACCCAATAACGGTCCCATAGCAGTTCAGACCTGTTATGGAATAGTTGGAGAATTTAGTTCACCGCCTGTTGAAAAAGAACAATTTGTACTGATGGATTACAGATGCGATCATCTATCTCAAAAAGAAAGATTAGAACCTCCAACTTTTCTTTACGCGATGGATTTTGGAAATAATAGATATTTCCTTGAAGAAACATCTTTAGGGTTATCTCCTCCACTATCTTTAGAAGTTTTAAAATTGAGACTCAATAAAAGACTTAAACACAGGGGTATTGAATTAACAAAGTTAGAATATGAAGAACTTGGCGCATTTTTACCAATGAATATGCCAATACCCTCTTTAGATCAACCAATTTTAAGTTTTGGGGGTGCCGCAGGTATGGTTCATCCTGCTTCAGGTTATCTAGTAGGAAGTCTATTAAGAAGAGCGCCAATTGTCGCAAAAGCAATATCAAAGGCAATTCAAGACCATACTAAATCTCCGGAACAAATTGCAAAGTCAGGATGGGTAGCACTTTGGCCAAAAGAATTAATTAGGAAAAAAGCGTTATATACTTTTGGATTAGAAAAGTTAATGAGATTTAAAGAAGATCAGTTGAGAAACTTTTTCATAGAATTTTTTAGATTACCTGAAGAACAATGGTATAAATTTCTAACCAATACGTCCTCATTAAAAGAACTAGTCGAGTCAATGTGGAATATGTATAAAAAAGCCCCTTGGCGAGTGAAAAGAGGATTAATGGGTATGCAAGGTAGAGAACTTAAATTACTGTGGAAATTTATAAAGCCATAAATATAAGAAATTGAGAAATATACTTATCACGGGTGCAAGTAGAGGTATTGGTAATGCAATTGCAAAAAAATTAATGAAAGACGGACATAATATTAGCTTAGGTTTAAGAAATCTAAATACTGTTAAAGGAACGATTCTTGACCCTAAATTAACAAATAGCAAAAATATATTATTAAATTATTATGAAGCCACTGATACAGAGTCAATAAAAGATTGGATAAATAATACCCATTCTAGTTTTGGAAAAATTGATACTTTAATTCATTGTGCTGGAATAATTAGAACTACAGGATTCATTTTTAAAGATCATGAATATAGAGATATAAAAGATTTGTGGGATATAAATGTAATGGGAACATGGTATCTTTCACGATCAATTTGGGAGGATTTAGAACAGAGCGGAAAAGGAAGGATTCAAGTTCTTGTATCAATGAGTGGCATTAGGTCAAAGGGCAAATTAGCTGCCTACTCAATGAGTAAATTTGGTCAAATGAGCTTATGTCATACAATGAAAAATATTGGCTGGGATAAAGGAATTAGAGTTACTGCAATTTGTCCAGGTTGGGTTAATACAGAAATGTCCAAAAATATTAAATCTATCGAAAAAAAAGAAATGATTCAAGTAGAAGATATTGCTCTTCTAAGTTCAACTATTCTAAAACTTCCAAACAGTTCGGTTCCATTTAATATTCCAATTAACTGTTTATTAGAAAATTTTTAAAAAACATTTAAAAGAAGAGAAGAAGAGTAACTAAGTAGCAATGCAAAGAAGAGAGCTTTTAATCTATTAAGCCAAGTTGAAAAAAATGGTAGATCATCGCAGTCGTAACCTCCAAAGTTTCCAAGAATGAAAACAGTCCATAATGGCAAAGAGCATAAAAAGATAGATATTCCAATACTTTGTAAAAATGGAATATTAATTTTCATCAAAAAAAAGTTTATAAAAATAAATATAAATATTGAAGCTGATAAAGCAATATTTACTTCATCATTTATACCTAACAAACGATTATTTTTATAATTCATATAATTTTTACACGACTCTATTTCATTAAATGAGAATCGAAAACATTCTGTATCAGGAATCCTACAGGATTTATACTTTCTAAAAAGCCTTACTTGTAAATTCCTTGGATTGTTCACTTTAATTGACTTAATTATTTCATCAGGTCTAAGTGATTTAAATTTCTTTTCTAAATTTTTTGCAATACCAATCATACATATATCTTTATTTCTAATTAGATAGACATATCCAGCCATATGCTATCTCCGAAATAATTTATATTCTGATACAAATCTATAAAAAGTCAAATAATTGTTTATTAATAAAGAAATTTAGTTTAAGAATATATTTGATGATAGTATATTGAAAATATTAAAATTAAATTCTATTTATTTAATTTTTTATTATGTTTGGATTAATTTTATAAATTGAGAAGAGAACACATACTATATAGCTTTAGAAGGTGTCCATATGCAATGAGGGCAAGATGGGCAATAGCATATTCTAATATTTCTGTTCAGATAAGAGAAGTTGATCTTAAAAACAAGCCTAAAGAACTTCTAGAAATATCGTCAAAAAAGACTGTTCCTGTTTTAGATTTGAAAGATTTTGTCATTGAGGAAAGTATAGATATAATTTTATGGTCATTAGAAGAAAGTTTTGACAAAAATAAGTTTTTAGATTTCTATAAGAGGAATCATTACTTAATAGATTCCTTAATAAATGAAAATGACAATTTATTTAAATATCATCTTGATCGTTTCAAGTATTCAAATAGATATAAAGATATTAATATAAATTATCATAAGACTGAAGCCTTAAAGATACTTAACGAATTAAATAAAAGAATAAAATTATCATCATCAAATAATAAAATGGGTTGGTTAATAAACAATGAAGAGTCTATTGCTGATTGGGCTATTTGGCCATTTGTAAGGCAATTCATAAACTCCTATCCAAGCATATTTGAAGAAAATGCTCATCTAGAAGAACTTCAAAAATGGGTAAATTACTTCATTAATCAAGACTTATTTAGTTATATCATGTTAAAAAATAAAGTTTGGGTTAAGAATGATCTTCCAACATTCTTTGGTAAAAGATAAGAAATAAATTACTCCATAAATCTTCTTTTATCAATAATTCTTGATAATTCTAAGAAATAACCTGCTGTGCAAAATTTACCTAAATTCCTTTCTCTATTTCCAACATCACTTCTAAGCTCTGCCGTTTCAGCCATTAGTAAATCCAGTTCATTCTGAGGAAGTTCATAAAGTTCTTTTAATTCTATTTCTCGTCCAAGCAAGTGACTTTTAAACCATTTTTCTTTAACTTCTTGAGTAGGGATTTGATCAGCAACTTTCCAATTCATAGATTCTTAAATTTTTAATCTTATTTATAATTTTATTATAAATAATTAGGCCATTTTTGATACCCTTTCTGTAAATAAAAATATAAATATAATTAGGGAACAGATTATCAGGCCGCATATCCATGTCCATTCAATTAGACCAACTTTATTAATTATTATCGGCGCAACTACTGTAATTAAGCCTCCAGAAAGAATAGGCTGCAAAAATAATTGTTTAATTGAAAAAATAGGAAGAGTATCTGTTTTATCCCTTGGATCGGCAAGTCTTAAAAGAAGTAGTCCACTTGCGGCAACCCCTGTAGCATTACCAAACTCCGTCAAAGATCTTTCAAACCATTGTTTTTTGAAAAATATTCTTGCAAAGATAAACATACCAGCTAAGTTCCAGACCAAACCTGCAATACCTAAAATTGCAATTGGCATCCAATCTCTTGTAAGAATAGGTATATTCAAACCAGCCATAGCAATTGTAATTAGAAGATCAGTTGATATAATTCCTATCTCTCTTTGGAAAATTGGAGATATTATTCCATCATTATTAGTTCTTTCTAATACGAATCTTAAAATAAAGGATCCTAACAAAGCCAACGGGAAAACAGGGAAAACATTAATGACTTCCTCTATTAATTCTCCGAACAAAGGTGATACATACCTCAATAGACTTAACATCGAAAAGCCAATAAGAACAGATATGCCTGCCAAGCCAAGATTTACAAATAACTGTTTAATTTGCTGAATAAATGTAAATGGATTCTCTTCATTTTCAACTTCAACTTTTTCATTAATACCTGTAGATATCCAACCTTTAATTCTTCCAATAATAACTAAAAAACTTCCAATCAAAGTAGAAGATAGTAAACCCAAGGTTGCCATAGCAAGACCTAAATCAAGCCCACTTTCAAAACCAAGTTTATTAAAACTTTCGCCCATAATTGCAGCCGCACCATGCCCACCTTCAAACCCAACTTCAATCAAGCATCCCATTAAAGGATCAACTTTAAAATAAGGACCAAGTATTGCTAGAACAACAATTCCACCTACAAGATATTGACCAAAGCCAAGAAAAAAAGCTAATAGAGCTTGAGAAGCCACCGGTTGCCATAATCCTTTTGCATTAGGTATTGGTCTGCTAAGCATTAGTGTCGCAAAAACAAGTGTGAGAAGAGGTGTTGGTAAATTCACCCAGATATTTGTAACTTTTTCAGGCAAAATAGGAATTGGGCCATAAGGACCAATACACAATGCAATTAATCCAAAAATTAATGCAATTGGTATTCCTACTCTTTCTAATTTCATTGCAGAGTCAAGCCTTCTTCCAAAACCAAGCAAAATACATATAGGCACTAGTAAACCCAAAGCAATAACTAATGATGAAATCGCACTTGATTTCGTATGACTTATAAGAATTTCAAAAACTTCCCTCATCTAATTTATTTTTGACAAGAGCTATATTTTTATAATTAATTATCCTACCAATTAATTAATCTTAATACAAACTATTTTAATCTTTAAATTAACAATTAATAAAATATATATAGCAAATAACCATAATTTTTTCAAAATAAAACCCAACAAATAAATCATTTAGAATGATTTATTTGTTGGGTTGGTAAACAAATTTAGAGTTTAAATTTAAATTACTTCAGAGTGACAGTAGCATTGTCTAAGTTACCAATTGCACTAGCAACGCGTTTAAAATCAAATCCCATTGCACGAAGTGCGTGCCAAAGATGACCTTGAATAAAGAAAAATCCAAAGTAATAATGAACATTTGATAGCCATGCTCTGGAAGTATGAGCACCATCAGCCAAGTTAACTGTATCTATCCAATAAGGTGATATTCCAAATTTGAGAGATAGAGTTTCTCCAAAGAAGGCCTCTGGATAAACAGTTGTGTTTGTTGCACACCAGAAAGCTGCAACGATGGCCATCCAGCCAATTCCAGCTAAAGAGAAAGATAAAACTGCCTCTGCGCCGAGAAGACCAGCTCCTTTAAATTTCGTGAATTCTCCAACTTGCTTTGTAGCGATGTGGAAGGCTCCCCCAGTTATTAATAAAAATGCGAGGAAAGCGTGACCTCCCATAACATCTTCAAGGCTACTTATCGATAAGAAATCAAATTGATGATTCCAAATTGCTGAAAGATTTAAGTTGTATTCAACTTGTCTAACTGCACCAAGAACAGGATCATAGATTCCGTGAATTCTTGCCCACTCAACAAATTGAATATTTGCTAATCCAAAAAGAATTAAGTGGTGGCCGAGAATAAATGTCAAATTATCAGGGTTGTCCCATTCAAGTTTGAATTTTCTTGCCTGCGTAACTTCAGAATCTTGCATATCACTACTAAAAAGTAATGAATGAAGAAGGCCTCCTGCTCCATATACCATTGATCCAACAAGATGAACAACAGCAACAGCAATAACTGGTGTGGGGTTGCCCATCATTACACCAGCTTCATCAAAACCAATTCCAAGAGTGGCTAAGTGAGGTAGTGCAATAAGAGGTTGATGTCCCATCGGGATTGAAGGGTCATACCTCGCTAATTCAAATAAAGTGAAGGCACCAGCCCAGAAAGCAATCAAACCGGTATGAGCGGCATGAGCAGCTATAAATTTACCTGAGCGGTTGGTGACCCCAGAATTACCAGCCCACCACCCATAAGTGACGTCTGGATTACCATAGGTCTGCATTAGAAGATCAAGCTAAGCGCTTCAAACCTACTTCAATTTTTGACTTACTCTCACCTAAATTGATGAATTTATATATTCTGTAAATACTTCGGTATAAAAAATTCTCACAAAAAAAGAAAAAAATTCTCAAAAAGAGGTGTTTCTTTTTTTTTAATTTCTAAAAAAATTAATTTTTTTAGGATTTTTTTTTAACAAAATTGAATGGAACTTTAAAAATAAATTTAAGCTTGTATAAAAAATCAAATTTTATGCCTATTATAAAAAAAACAAACTTAATAAGTGTCTATACTTTTAATTTGTTTTTTATTATTATTATTATCAATTTTCAAAAACCAATGGCACAACTTGAAAAATTTTTAGAAATAGCAAAAGATTTACGAGTAAGATTTGCCATTGCAATGGTTGGAAATATATTTATTCTTTGGTTTTTAGCTACTTATTTTAAACAATTCATACCAAATTTACCTCCTGAATTGTCCTAAATCATCATGTTCTTATTCTCTAACAATTAATTTAGTTAGGCAATCAAAACATAATTACCAATATTATTTAAAAAACTATTACAAATTATATTACGCACTAAAATAAATTTTATTAATTAATTAACAACTTAATCCTGGACAAATAAATGGAATATGAAGTAATTGGTGAAAAAAATCAAAGTCTTGAAATGCAGACAGTAGAACATTATCGATCTTTAGCGGATGGATACCGTAATTCTAAAAAATACGATGAAATGCTTCATCACTCTCCTTCCTTGAAACTATCTATAAAAGACTGCTCAGATGAAAAATTAATTGAATAACAAAATAATTAAATAAAAAATTTTATTTAAGCTGCCAAATTTGGCATATGTGCATCTTCTTCTTTCCAATAATTAATAATTTCTCTGCACCACCTAACATGATAAATAACTTCTGGAGACCAAGGCATTTGATTTTCATTAGAAGAGCTTCTCCAATGCGTGCCTGGTTTAAGATATCCAATCTCTCTCCATAACCTTAAAGTCTCAGTGGATATTCCAAGTTTTCTACTTGCTTTTTTTTCATCAACCCATGGATTTTCTTTCATTTTTAAATAATTTCCATTTACCTTTAATAACGTAATTTTTCGATTCATGTAAGTGATAGGAATTAAAAATAAGTAAAAATACAGTATTACTAATTTTAAAATAAACTTACAAGAAAATATATTTTACTCCCAGTCTCTAATTATATCTGAATTCGATGGAATTTTTAAACCTGAATCTTGAGATGGATGCAAGCAACAAAAATTACTAGTAAGCGAATAATCTGTTATTTTTATTGAATCTTTTTTTGCTAAATCAATCCATCCTTGTATCCATTTAGATTCATTATTTGCATCTTTCCAATAAATCTTTAATCTTATATTACCATCAATAACAGATACAAGATTAATCCATCTATCTAAATCTTGGCCGCCATAATTTATTGCAACAAAATGCTTATAACCTTCTACAAAATTAATAGAAGTCCATGCTTTTATCGGTGGCCACTGAATCATATTAATTGTTAAATCACAATTTCAAGAGTTTTAACTATTTATTATTTTTGGATACATTTACATATTCTTTCCTTATGTTGTCAAGTAAAATTCTTTTTCTTTTGAGTGTTTGATTTCTTATATTATCGTCATAATCTTTACGCTCTTTTTTGCTCATTAACATCCAATCCTTCATAGGAATTATTCTTTTTTTGTTTCTAATACTGCTTTTACCTTGTTTTTTAAGAATAACTAAGAAAAAGATAATCAAACAAATAAAAATAAAAGTTATATAGTTAGACATTTTTTTTACAATATATAAATTTCATCATAACAAAATTAATGAATGTTTTGTTTTAGATTACTCCATCACCAACTCTCCAAAAATTCAAACCTGCTGATTTTACTTCTTCTGGATTAACTATAGATCGTGTATCAAAGACCCATGCTGGAGCTCTCATTGATTTAGCTAAGTCATGCCAATTCAAATGAGAATATTCATTCCAATCCGTAAGGATAAGAACTGCATCTGTCCCTCTCACAGCATTATTAATATTATTTGAATACATCAATTTATTTTCATCGAAATGAGAATGTTCATTTAAATCATTAAAAATTTTTTCTTTTGTAACTTTTGGATCATGTATGGAGAGAGTTGCACCTTCTTCTAGAAGATTTGTGGCAATGCTAAGAGAAGGTGATTCACGGGTATCATTAGTGTCAGCCTTAAAAGCAAATCCCAATATTGCTAATCTTTTTCCATTAACAGTTCCAAATAATTTATGAAGAATGGTTTTGTAGATCCGCTCTTGTTGCCAGACATTTAAATCTACAACTTTTTTCCAGTAAGACGCAACTTCATATAACCCAAAGTGATTACACAAATATACGACATTCAAAATATCCTTTTTGAAACAACTCCCTCCAAAACCTGGTCCAGCCTCCAAAAACTTCTTTCCTATTCTATGGTCAGCTCCTATTGCTTTTGCAACTTCTCGAACATCAGCTCCAGTAACCTCACATAAAGCAGAAACTGCATTTATTGAACTTATTCGTTGTGCAAGGAATGCATTAGAAATTAGCTTAGATAATTCACTACTCCATAAATTTGTACATAATATTTGTTCACTTGGAACCCACCTTTTATATATCTCAACCAAGGATATTATCGAATCCTTATCATCTCCTCCAATTAAAACTCTATCAGGATTTTCCAGGTCCGAAATTGCAGTACCTTCTGAGAGGAACTCTGGATTTGAAAGTACAGAAAATTTTTTTATTTCTTCAGAGTCAAGAGAATCTTTTTGAGGGGATTCAAGTATTGATTTTATTGCAGCAGCAGTTCTTACTGGAAGCGTGCTTTTTTCTACAACGATTGTTTTTCCCTTGGCATATTTCGCCACGAGTCTCGCGCTCTCCTCGACAAATCGAATATCACTTGCTTCTCCAGCTCCTAAGCCCTTAGATTTAATTGGTGTATTTACAGAGATAAAAACCATATCTGCTTTAGAAATATTTTCGCTAATATTTGTAGAAAAAAAAAGATTTTTGTTTCTTACTCTTTTTACAATTTTAGCTAGTCCAGGCTCATATATAGGCAATTTAGAAAAGTCATCATCATTCCACTGATCAATTCTATCTTTATTAATATCAACAACATTAACTTCAATATCATTACATCTATCTGCAAGAACAGACATTGTTGGTCCACCTACGTAACCAGCTCCAATACAACAGATATGACGTATTTTGTTCATTTTATCCTTAGAGAATCAACATTTATTTGTTGTATTATTTTTTATAAATTTTATCAATTCAGAATGATCAAATAATGAAAAAGAAATTTCAGTTGAGTCAGATTTTTTGTTTGCTCTTAAAGA
>MDTG01086256.1_pt1 | contig 11792 bp, 7 predicted proteins | sample 811421 | NCBI WGS metagenome assembly MDTG01 (sample SAMN05326645, study PRJNA326480) | marine metagenome | isolation source: seawater | place: Pacific Ocean: South East | collected 2011 | reverse complement strand
GGAAGCTGGTGCTCACTTTGGGCATCAGACAAGAAGATGGAATCCAAAGATGTCTCGTTACATCTATTCTGCTCGGAATGGGGTTCATATTATTGATCTCGTTAAAACTGCTGTTTGTATGAACAGTGCCTATAAATGGACTCGTGGAGCGGCAAGAAGTGGTAAAAGATTCCTTTTTGTAGGTACAAAGAAACAAGCTTCAGAAGTTGTCGCTCAGGAAGCTACTAGATGTGGAGCGTCCTATGTTAATCAAAGATGGTTGGGAGGTATGCTTACAAATTGGACAACTATGAAGGCAAGAATTGATCGATTAAAAGATCTCGAAAGAATGGAATCAAGTGGTGCTATCGCAATGCGCCCTAAAAAGGAAGGTGCAGTTCTTCGCAGAGAGCTAGAAAGACTTCAAAAATATTTAGGCGGATTGAAAGGAATGAGACGTTTACCTGATGTTGTTGTTTTGGTTGATCAGAGGCGAGAGACAAATGCAGTTTTAGAGGCTCGAAAACTTGATATCCCCTTGGTATCAATGCTTGATACCAATTGTGATCCTGATCTTTGTGAAATTCCTATCCCATGCAATGATGATGCGGTGAGATCTGTTCAACTTGTTTTGGGTAGATTAGCGGACGCTATCAACGAAGGAAGACATGGATCTAACGATTAATTATCAGTTAGCTTGCTTCAATTGAATCTTATCCACTTTCACTTTCTATTCTTAAATTAAATGACGGAAATAACAGCTAAACTCGTCAAAGAATTGCGAGACAAAACATCTGCAGGAATGATGGACTGTAAAAAAGCCCTAGTTGAAAACAAGGGTGATATGGAAAAGTCTATAGAATGGTTAAGGCAAAAAGGTATCGCTAGTGCTGAAAAGAAATCAGGAAGAGTCGCAGCTGAAGGAGCTGTTGGGAGTTACATCCATACAGGGGCTCGAGTAGGAGTACTTCTAGAATTAAATTGTGAGACTGATTTTGTAGCGAGAGGAGATTTATTTCAAGGCCTTTTGAGAGATCTTTCTATGCAAGTTGCAGCTTGTCCCAATGTTGAATATGTAAGCGTTGATCAAATCCCAGAAGCAATAGCAACTAAAGAGAAAGAAATAGAAATGGGAAGAGATGACCTATCTGGTAAGCCAGATCAAATAAAAGCGAAAATTGTAGAAGGAAGAATAGGAAAGAGATTAAAAGAAATGGCCCTTCTAGAACAGCCATTCATTAAAGATAGTTCAATAAATGTTGAAGAGCTCGTAAAACAAGTGGCTGGTAAAATTGGAGAAAATGTAAAGGTTCGTAGGTTTACTAGATATACTCTTGGAGAGGGAATTGAAGTTGAGGGTCCCGATTTCGCCGAAGAGGTTGCATCTATGACTTCTAGTTAATCTTGTCAAATCATAAATATTTATTAGAGTCAGATTTTGATCCTCTAGATCAATTAGGATTGCTTAAAAAAAAATGTAATAAAATATCGCCGCATTTATACAGATCCATTTCTATTTATCTTGATGAATTAAGAAAGTTACTACCTCAAGCTTTAAGAACAGCATTATTGTCACTTGTTGTTGATAGACTTGGTGACGATTTTAGCTTTTCAACGGTAAAATCCAGAAAAATATTTCAATTAAAAATTGATAAATTAGTTTCAGATAACATATCAATTCTAACAATTGAACATTTAAATGAATTATCAAAAAAAATTAATGAAGAAAATATCATTCATATAAAAAATGCTAAAGATGAAATAGAAAAAGCTATTAAAAGTAAGGACAAAATAGAAAAACCAAATGAATTTAATGTTGTTAATTCAATTAATTTAAGTACTATTCCACCATTGGATAATCTATCAATCACTGAAGGTTGGAATAGAGAGTTGAAGTTTCCATATTCAATTGATGACACCGAATCTTACGGAAAAAGTTCAATTCCTGAAAGTGATTCATTTGTTGAAAACAGTATCAATGAAAATGAGTCTTTAGGTCACGAAGATAAGAATCTTGATAGTTTAAATTTGAAAAGTGATGATATTGAAATCTTACATTCAATATTTGCCTTGGCAGACGATTCTAGTCTAAGTGATTTAGATTCAAGCAAAAATGCTTACAATAACTTACCTGAAACGTTTGGAGATTTTAAAAACAATCGTTTGTTGCCACAAACTTCAATAGGTTTGTATGAGTGGATGATATCTATTGATACTGCTTTAGTTCGTCGATTACGTGACTTTTCACATTCCATTAATACGGAGTTGTTAAAATCAGGCTTAGTGAACACACTTATTCCAATTAATATTTTAGATGCTGCTTTAGCAGGTCAGTTGATTTCCTCTAAGTCAATATCCAATATTCTTTCTTTAAAATTACCTACTAATAATCCAATGGGTTCTGATGGATCAGATATTGATTGCTTGTTAATTACCCCCTTTGACATGGAATTTGATAATCCTAGACTTAGAAAATATCGAACTCGTATCAAATATTATCAAAATGTTCTTTTGGGTATGATCAAACAACAACGATATTGGCAAAGTCGTTCTATAGCAGAAGAGGTTAACAACGAATGGTGGAAGGACACAAACAAAATATAGGTAGCAATGATTCATTAGCAACTCCTGATTGCCAATCAGCTGACCTGAAAACATGGATACGTTCTTTACAACAAGCCTTAACAGTTGAAGTTGATCATGGATTTAGGGATATTCAAGGAAGATCAAATAAATTTTCTGCTTTTGTAAGAAATTATCTACAAACGTGTCCCTCTGTGTCAGTCCCTAAAAATGAAATTTGCAGGTTAAACGAATTAGCACTTAAATATGAAAAATATCCAACAATGTCTACTGAACTGAGACGTAGGATAGTAGTTCAAACAAGACAAGCTCTGCATGATTTATATAAATATGATCAGGTCATAAATACTTCTGATTACCCAACTCTAAAAATTAGAAAGTCAACTAGCTCTAGTTTCCTTGATAAGAGTTCTTCTTTAGGCTTATTATCTTTAAGCAGTTTGATCTCAAATATTAAAGGTGTTGGTGTAAAACAGGCTGAGAGGTTATCTAGATTAGACCTAATTATTATTCACGATCTTATAAATTATTTCCCTCGTGATTACGTCGATTACACTTCGATGAGAACAATAAATAAAACTGAAGCAGGTCAAAAAGTAACCATAGTAGCAAAAGTTAGAAGATGTAGTTCTTTTAAAAGTCCAAAAAATCCTAATCTTGCGATTCTTGAATTATATATTAAAGATAATACAGGTGGAATGAAAGTTACTAGATTTCTTGCTGGTCATCGCAATAGCAGTTTTGCTTATACTAAGTCTCAACAAAATTTATATCCAGTTGGTTCAACTGTTGCTGTAAGTGGTTTAGTTAGGGAAAGTAAATATGGCAAATCAATTACTGATCCTCTAATAGAAATTATTGAGAGTCCTAAAAGTTTTTTGAAATCTAGAACTATTGGTCAAATTTTTCCTGTTTACTCTCTCACTGATGGGATTAAGGCTGACAGGTTTAGGGATTTAATACAATCAATTCTTTATTTGACATCTGAGCTCAAAGATTCAATTCCAACTGATACGTTGAATAGATTAGATCTTCCGTCTAAGAGAGAAGCATTTTTTCATATTCATAAACCAGATGATTCAACAACTTTAGCTAGAGCAAGAAGAAGGATTATATTTGAAGAGTTTTTATTGCTTCAACTGAGTCTTCTTTTGAGACGCGATTTGCATAAGAAATCTAACTCTCCTAAGTTAAATATTAAGCAAAATGCCAACAGCCTTGTTGGGAAGTTTCTAAAAATACTCCCTTTCCCTTTCACAGATGCTCAAAAAAGAGTCTTAAGGGAAATTGAAATAGACATCGCCAAACCTGAGCCCATGTCACGTCTATTGCAGGGTGACGTTGGAAGTGGAAAAACTGTTATAGCCATTTCAGCTCTCCTAACGGCTGTTCAATCTGGATGGCAGGGTGCTTTTATGGCTCCAACTGAGGTTCTTGCTACACAACATTTTCAAACCCTCAGCAAATGGATTCCTCAGCTTGAGTTGAATGTAGACTTATTAACTGGCTCCACATCAAAGTCTCGTCGTAAGCAAATTCTTACAGATTTAATTAATGGTTCTACGAATATTCTTGTTGGAACTCATGCTTTGTTTGAAGATCCAGTTGTCTTTGAGAGGCTTGGTCTCGTAGTGGTTGATGAGCAGCACCGTTTTGGGGTTAAGCAGAGGAACAAACTTTTGAATAAAGGCTTACAACCTCACTTATTAACTATGACGGCAACCCCCATTCCTAGAACCTTGGCTCTTACTGTGCATGGGGATCTTGATGTTAGTCAATTAGATGAGCTTCCACCTGGGCGCACCCCAATCGATACTCAGCTCATATCACCAAAAGAGAAACAGTATGCCTATGACTTGATAAGAAGAGAAATAAATAAAGGTCATCAAATTTATGTAGTACTACCTTTAATTGAGGAATCCGAGAAACTTGAACTTAGTGCAGCTGTTGACGTCCATTCTCAGCTGTCTACTGAATTTTTTTCAGAATTTAAAGTTGAATTACTTCATGGCAAGATGAAGAGTCTTGAAAAACAAGAAGTTATAAAGAATTTTCTAAATAATGAAAGCGATATACTTGTCTCTACAACCGTTATTGAAGTTGGCGTTGATGTGCCAAATGCGAGTGTGATGTTGATAGAGAATGCTGATCGTTTTGGACTGGCTCAATTGCATCAATTAAGGGGACGTGTTGGAAGAGGGGCCTCAAAGTCATACTGTCTTTTAAGTCATAACAATAAAAATAAATTATCCAGACAAAGACTGGAAGTTTTAGTAAATTCCCATGATGGATTTGAAATTTCTGAAATTGACTTGCGTTATCGTGGACCTGGGCAGGTCTTAGGTACAAAACAATCAGGATTACCTGATTTTGCTCTGGCATCATTAGTTGATGATGCCGATGTTCTTACACTCGCAAGGGAGGAGGCGCGAAAAATTTTAGATTCAGATCCTCAACTAACAGATAATTTAATGCTTCGCACCTTAATCAAAGAACAATGGGACAAACTAAAAATTGGTAACAAATTAAACTAATTGCGTTTGAGAAAAATATGAGTATTGATGTCTTGATTTTTAAGGATAGAATTAACTAAAGAATTTCTTTAAATTTAAAAATTGATATTCATATTTTTTATTAATTATGAAAGTAAAACCGTGGAACAACATAAAAATAAATGAATGTAATGAACCATTAATATCTATACCTCAATCAATATTCCGATTAACACCTCACCCTTATATGTCGTTAGGCGCTCCATATGCAAATGGAGCAGATCCATGGGTCTTACGAAAAAGTGTTTTAAAAAAATTAATGAAAGCTCAGCAATACCTTTCTGAGACCAATCCTGAGTTGCAATTAGCTTTGTTTGATGCCTGGAGACCTATTGCTGTCCAAAAATTTATGTTTAACTACACCATTTATGAAACTTGTAAGTCCAAAGGGATTGATATTGATGATTCCACTAACAAGGGGGCAATTGCTGAAATAATCGATGAAGTATCTCGTTTTTGGGCAAAACCAACACATAACCCTTCACAACCGCCTCCACACAGTACTGGTGCCGCTATTGATTTAACTCTTGCTGATATGAAAGGTAATCCGTTAGATCTAGGGGGGGAAATAGATTTTATTGGAGATAAATCTAGACCTGACTTTTATCAAAAGAATTCTTCACTTATGCCTTTTTCACAGCAACAAATTTTTCATAAAAGAAGATGTCTTTTATTCTCCGTTATGGCGCAAGCTGGGTTTGTTCAACATCCGAACGAATGGTGGCATTTTAGTCATGGAGATCAATTGTGGTCTTGGGCAAAAAAGCAAGGTAATGCTATTTATGGTGCCGAATCTGATTCAAGTAGAGACATGACTTTCTCATTGCCTAGCTTTGTCACATGATCTCCAAGACTTGTTGATGTTCCAGTGTCTCTCCAGCTTAGGAATAAAGGCTCTAAAGTTTTTTCTAATTCGTTGAGAGGCATTTTTTGTAAATACGGAGTTGCCAACCTTTTTAAATTAGTACTCCCACCGAGCCACAGTTGGTATTGATTTAAGCCACTACCAACAAGAGCTAGCTCTGCCATATAGGGGCGAGCGCATCCATTTGGACAGCCTGTAACTCTTATTAAAATTGATTTATTTATATTTAGGCTTTTTAATTGATTATCTATGCGGTTTAAAAGGTCTGGCAAAAATCTTTCTGCTTCTGTCATTGCAAGTCCACACAATGGAAGAGCTGGACATGCCATGGCGTGCCGAGCAAGTCGATCGGGATTCCCTGGGTCTGAAAAACCTAAGTTAGCAAGAGCTTTGTAAACACTTGCTTTTTGGTAGTTGCCGATGTTACATAACAAAAGATCTTGGTTAGGAGTTAAACGAACATCTAATGCAAACTTTTCAACAATATTTCTAAGTTCTTTCTTTACTGTACCTATAAGCCTACCCGATAATAGTGGTAGCCCTACAAACCACATTTTATCTGATTGCTTATGCCAACCTAAATAGTCTTCGAGGATCGTCTCCCCTTCGTACTTAAGCTCATCAATTTTTTTTGTAAAATAATTATCAGTTAATTGTTTCTTGAACCAATCAACACCCATATCGTGCAGAACGTATTTAAGTCTTGAATGTCTTCTGGTTTTTCTATCACCATAATCTCGTTGGAGCGCGAGAATAGACTGTACTAGCTCTAATACATCCTTTCCCTCCACATAACCAATGGGGTCAGCTATCCTAGCAAATGTTGTATCTAAATTATGAGTTCTTCCCATACCTCCTCCCACGTAGACATTACATCCTTCTAAAACACCGTTTTTATTGGTAAAAGTTACTAAACCTATATCATGAGTTAATATGTCTACAGAATTATCTCCAGGGACAGTCGTCGCACATTTAAATTTTCTGGGTAAGTAGGTTGAACCATATAACGGTTCATTAATATCACCACTAAAGACGGCATTGTTCAACTGTTTCTTTCTATTTTTTTTGACCTCAGAAGATGGTTTAATAGCGTACTTCAGTTCACCATCAACCCATAAATCAAGATAAGTAATCTCCGCCTTTTTGGGCGATAAAACATCTGCTATGTCATTTGCTAATTTCCTGGCAGCTGGGTACGAGCCTTTTTCATATGGAGCTGCTGGGGCCATAACGTTTCTATTTATGTCTCCACATGCGGCCAGAGTGGACCCCATCGATTTAACTATTGTCCCTATGACTTCTTTTAGATTGTCTTTTTTTATCCCATGCATTTGAAAGCATTGGCGAGTGGTAGCTCTAAGTGTTTGATTCCCTAATCGATCAGATAGATCATCTAATGCTACGAAAAGTGGGCCTGGAACATAACCAGCTGGATTTCTTAGCCTCAGCATCATTTGCCAATCTTTGCCAGTTCCTCCTTTTTTTCTGTGTTCACGATCATCTTGTTGATAACTACCGTGAAATTTCAATAGTTGTACTGCATCATTTGAAAAGTGATCACTTTCATTTACTAGCTCACTTTGTAATGGTTCGCTTAGGTAATTACTGTCAGCTTTGAATTGTTCAAATTTTGCTCTGGGTGAATTATTAGCTATGCAGGGCGAGGGTACAGTTTGTTTTAATTCTGTATTGTTTAAGCTTTCTTTTTGTTCAAAATTCATCAGAGCTTCAATAGCTCCGTTGCTAAATCCGGCATCTTTCAAGTCTTTTTCGATATTTTTTGGTGTTTCATTTGATTTAGTATTTTTTATTGCTTCGATTTTTATACCCTTTGGCAATGATCTGTTAATCCTTTTTGCTTCTTCTTCTCTTAGTTTCTCTTCGAATTTTTGTTGGATAGCTATTTCAGCTGAGCTAATGTTTTCTTCAGCTTCTTTTCTGGTATTGCCAATTTTTTTTACTACATCACAAGTGCCAAAGGCATCCCTCAATTTGCCTCTCGGTACGGCCACTCTGAGGTAAAACCCTGATCTCCCTGGTATCTCAATAATCTTAGGCAAATGGTACCTACAATGGTACCTACAGTGTATCATTTTCAATGCTAATCAGTGTCTTATTGTTCAAATGAAATTATCACCGTTTAATGCTGAGCAAATTTAAAGTTAAATTGTTTGTAGGACACAGAATGTAGAAGTTATTCAAATTTAGATCTAATCTTTAAAAGAGTAAAAAAGAATTTTCTTGTCTACTTATCTATTAGAAATTGGAACAGAGGAACTTCCAGCTGATTTCGCTGAATCTGTTATTTCTCAGCTTGAGTTGCTTGTAAATAATGACTTAAATTCTTCTCTAATCAAATTTGGTGAAATAAGAGTTACCACTACTCCTAGAAGAATTGCATTAATAATTGAAGGAATTGCTTCTTTCTCTGAGGATTGTGTTGAAGAACGTAAAGGCCCTCCTGTCTCTCAAGCTTTTCATAATGGAAAACCTACTAATGCAGCAATAGGATTTGCTAAAAGATATGAACTTACCCCTGAAGAACTTGAGGTCCGAGAAACACCAAAGGGCTCGTTTGTGTTCGCTAAATTAATAGAGAAAGGAAGGCCAGTCACAAGTTTGTTGGCAGATTATTTACCTGTATGGATAAGCAAAATTCAAGGTAGAAGGTTTATGAGATGGGGCAAAGGTAGTTTTCGCTTTTCAAGACCTATTCGTTGGATTGTTTCAATGCTTGACTCAGTCGTTTTACCTTTTGAAATTGAAGGATGTGATCCTGAAATTTTAATTAGTAATATTTCCAGACCACATAGGCTGGATGGTTCAGTATTGCAAATAAAGAATGCAAAAACTTATTTTGATCAATTAAATAATTTTGGTGTGATGGTTGATAGGGAAAGTCGACTTTCATGTATTAATGATTTAGTTTTTAACTATCAAACAAATAGTGAGTTTAAGCCAGATTTGTCAGATCAGCTTTTAAAAGAGCTCACAGATTTAGTTGAGTCACCTTTACTCATTAATGGGAGTTTTGATGAATCTTTCCTAGATTTACCTCCTGAGGTGTTATCCACGGTGATGAAGGTTCATCAGAGATACATTCCTTTGTTTAACGCTAATGCCAAGTTTGATCCATTATCACTTGATTCAAAAAGTATTTTACTACCAAGTTTTCTGTGTATTAGTAATGGACTCGCTTCAGCAAAGGAAAATATTATCTTAGGTAATGAGAAGGTTCTCAAGGCAAGGTTCTCTGATGCTTCTTTTTTTATAAAGTCGGATTTATTGATTAATAGTTCATCACGAATTGATAAATTGAAAAATGTTACTTTTAGTGAAGGATTAGGCTCTCTGTTTGATCGGGTAAATCGAATTAAATGGCTTACAAAAATATTAACAACAAAACTTAATTTTGATCAAGAGAGTATTGAGAAATCAATTAAAGCAGCCCATTTCTCAAAACATGATTTAGTTAGCAATATGGTTGATGAATTTCCAGAGTTGCAAGGAATAATTGGATCTAAATATTTACTTTCTGAAGGAGAATCTAGAGATGTGTGCCTTGCTGTCCTTGAACATTATAAGCCTAAAGGAGTTTCAGACTCAATTCCAACAAATAATCTTGGCAATGCTGTTTCATTAGCCGAACGCTTCGAACTGATTCTTAGTATTTTTGCTAAGGGTGAAAGACCTACTGGTTCATCTGATCCATATGCCCTGAGAAGGGCCGCTAATGGAATATTATTAATTTTATGGAGTAATGATTGGCAATTAAATGTCAATGAGATAATCAACAATTCATTGATATATTGGAAGCAACTATTCCCTAATCTTTCTTTTGACATTAATAAACTTTCTAATGATTTAATTGAATTTTTCCGATCTAGGATTACTAGTTTACTCGAAGAGAAAGAGATTGATTTTGATATTGTTCAGGCAATTGCTGGGGATGAGATTTCAACTATAAAATTATTAAATGATCCCACAGATGTTTATTTTCGTTCATTATTGTTAATGGAAATGAGGAATAAAAATACACTGAACTTGTTGCAAGCTGTTGTGACCAGAGCCTCTAAGTTGGCAGCTAAAAATACTATTTCTGACGATGTAATTGACCCTTTTAATTTTGTCGATCAAGCACTCTTTGAGAAAGAGTGTGAGAATCAAATGTTTGATATTCTAGAAAGATTAAAACCTCTTGCTATTAATTGTGATCGTCATAAATATAAGTTATTAGCGGATGGTCTGGCTTCCAGTGCTGTAATTTTGTCCAATTTTTTTGATGGAGAGGGTAGTGTTATGGTGATGTCAGATAATCTTAAACTCCGAAATAATAGACTTAATTTATTATCAATACTAAGAAATCAATCTTTTATTATTGCTAACTTCAACAAACTAAATTGAATAATATAAAAATATTATTTCTTACTAGTTTTTATACCGCCTTTAATCGAACTAACCGCTAACATTTTGTTTACTTCATTATCATCTCTTACAGCACTAGGCACTGGTTTGTAAGTGCTTGGTGCTAGTGCCTTACCTCTTAAAACTGATCCTATTGTTAACAGGGTAAGTTTTAATTGTTGTAGCGGCTTCATTGCAACAACAGTTTTGTATAAGTAACTGTCAAATGTCAGTCTCTGGACATCCATATCAGCACACATCTCTACAAAAGCTTCTCTTGCCCCGTCACTTGTGTAGAAAATTCTTTGGAGAATATCTAAAACTGTATAAGTTGTTCCATACTTTTTATCCCATTTCTTTAAATATTTCTTGAGATCATTTTCTGTAGGTATTATTTCCCCATTTTTACTTGATTCAACAATTTGCTCTGCACACATCCTACCGCTTTTTGCAGCAAAATAAATCCCTTCTCCTGAACTTTTGGTTACATATCCAGCGGCATCCCCAACTAAAGCCATTCTTCCAACGACTCTCCTTGGCCTTGGATGTTCAGGAATTGGGTGCGCTTCTACTTTTATTACTTCTCCATTTACAAGCCTTTTTTTTGCTCTTTCTCTGACACCAATCTGGAGACTTTTTATTAAACCGCCATTTTGCTTCATTGTTCCAGTACCAGCTGCAACATGGTCGTATTTAGGGAAAACCCAGCCATAGAAATCTGGCGAAACATCAGTACCTACATACATTTCGGCCCTGTCTTCGTAATACTTCATCTCCTCTTTTGGGAGCTTTATCCTTTCTTGAATCGCTACAGCATAATTGTAATCACCTGCATCCATGGCCTTGGCTACTCTGCTTGTTGCACCATCAGCTCCAACAATTAAATCAACCTCAAGTTGTTTATTTTTTTCTTCTGTTTGGTCGCTAAGTGTCTCAGAATAATGAAGGGTATATGGTCCTTGTTTGTTTGTACCAGTATCTATTTTTGATACCAATCCATTTACTAATGTCGCGCCTAAATCAGCGGCACGATTTCTCATGAATGAGTCCATGACCTCCCGCCTCAACATACCGATGTATTCTTTATCGCTTCCTGGATAGATGTCATCAAGAATGATGTCCACTTCTCTATTCGATGGAGATATCATTTTCATGTTCCTGACTTTTCTATCAATAATTGATTCAGGAAGATCAAACTCAGAAACCATGCACAAAGGTATAGCTCCTCCGCAGGGTTTGGCATTATCAAGCTTTCTCTCGAAAATCCATGTTTTAATTCCTGCTTTAGCTAAAATTTCTGCAGCGCATGATCCACTCGGACCACCACCAATAACAGCAACTCTTAACATCTTTGGATGAAAAATTTAGTTCTTTATATATAAAACTTACATCCTTAACTCATAGAAAGT
>MDTG01338776.1_pt1 | contig 11793 bp, 9 predicted proteins | sample 811421 | NCBI WGS metagenome assembly MDTG01 (sample SAMN05326645, study PRJNA326480) | marine metagenome | isolation source: seawater | place: Pacific Ocean: South East | collected 2011 | reverse complement strand
TTACGCGGTCGTATCAAGTCGATTCATAAGCGCTTGGATAAAGTGCGCAGCCAGCGGGAGCAGAACCGGCGCGCCCGCGCCCGTGCAGAAATCCACAGCGTATCGCTGGTGGGCTATACCAACGCGGGCAAGTCGACCCTGTTCAATGCGCTGACCAGTGCCGAAGTTTATGCAGCGGACCAGCTCTTTGCTACTCTGGACCCGACGCTGCGACGTTTGGAAATCGAAGACGTAGGGCCGGTCGTCATGGCCGATACCGTCGGCTTCATTCGTCACTTGCCGCACAAGCTGGTCGAGGCTTTCCAGGCAACGCTGCAAGAGGCGGCAGAAGCCACGCTGCTCGTGCATGTGATCGACGCTGCCGACCCTGATCGCGAACTCAACGTCGAGCAGGTCGATAACGTGCTGAAAGAGATCGGGGCGGATAACGTGCCGGTGCTCAAAGTAATGAACAAGATCGACAAGCTGGACAGCGCACCGCGTATCGAGCGCGACGGCCACGGTGTTCCCGACGTGGTTTGGCTGTCTGCTCAGCAGGGCCAGGGGCTAGAACTGCTCCATGAAGCCCTCACCGAGCGACTCGCCAACGACGTGATTGGTTTTTCGCTCACTCTTTCCCCAGAGCAGGGAAAGCTGCGTGCCGGTCTGCACGAGCTCAATGCCGTGCGCGAAGAGAGCTTCGACGAGCAGGGGCGCTCCGTATTGGATGTGCGCTTGCCAAGGCGCGACTTCAATCAGCTGATGGCTCAGCTGGGTGAGCGTGCCAATACCTATTTACCAGAAGCATTACGCGAATCTGACGAATGGTAGCCCATCGAGTACCTGCCCGTAGTCATTGGCTGTAAAGGTATGGTACAAGATTGATATAGCAACAATATCAAAAGCACCCGGCCTTGCATTCAGTATCAAGGCAAAGTGCAGGTGAACACCTTAGTGGAGACGAAGTATGGCCTGGAATGAGCCCGGTGGTGGCAACCAGCACGACCCCTGGAGCGGTGGCGGCCGACGTGGTAACGGCGGTGATCGCGGTGGGAACAATGGTGGTGGAAACAACGGCGGCAATAATGGTGGCAACAACCAGGGGCCACCTGACTTGGATGAGGCGCTGAAAAAGTTCCAAGACAAGCTCAACGGCATGCTGGGTGGCAGCGGCAAGAAGAGCGGCGGCGGTGGCAGCGGCAAGAGTGGCGGCGGCAAGCCGCGTAACTCTTTTGCACTGCCCGGTCTTCTGCTCATCGTGGCGCTGGCCATCTGGGGAGCCTCGGGCTTCTACCTCGTGGACCAGTCGGAGCGTGGCGTCGTGCTGCGTTTTGGCGAGTACCAGGGCATCGTCGAGCCGGGCCTTCAGTGGAATCCGCCGCTCATCGATGACGTGCGCATGGTCAACGTGACGCGCGTACGCTCTGTTTCTCAGACTCAGTCCATGCTGACGCGTGACGAAAACATCGTCGAAGTGGAAATTTCTGCCCAGTACCAGGTCGCCAATCCGCGTGATTTCGTGCTGAACGTTCGTGATCCAGCGCTCTCCATCGAGAACGCCCTGGACTCGGCGCTGCGTCACGTGGTTGGTGGTACGGACATGATCGATATCTTGACCTCTGGTCGTGAGATACTCGGTAGCTCCGTCGCGAGCCGTCTGCAAACGTATCTGGATGCCTACGGCGCCGGTATTCGTCTACAAACCATCAACATCGAATCCACGTCGGCGCCTGCGCCCGTCATCGATGCTTTCGATGACGTTATTCGTGCCCGCGAAGATCGTCAGCGGACGATCAACGAAGGTATGGCGTATGCCAACGCGATCATCCCGGCCGCACAGGGTCAGGCGCAGCGTATCGTCGAGCAGGGGCAGGGGTATCGTGAGTCGGTCGTGGCAGAAGCGCAGGGTCAAGCCAACCGCTTCAACGCGCTGCTGACCGAGTATCGCAACGCGCCTGAGATCATGCGTGAGCGTATGTACCTGGATGCCATCGAAGAAGTCTTCGGTGGAACGCCAAAAGTCCTTTTGGACGTGAGTGAAAATGCGCCGTTGATGTATTTGCCGCTCGATCAGATGCGCGGTAACAGCGGTAATGACAGCCGCTCAACGAGCGATGACGGTAGCGACAGCAACAGCGATGCGATCGACCCGCGCGTGCTGGAGTCGCTGCGCGGTAGCCAAAGCAACGCTTCCTCATCGTCGTCATCGAGCAATAACCCCATTCGCAGGGAGGGCCGCTAAATGATTAATAATCGATCCCTGCTTATCGTAGGTGGTTTGGCCGCCGTGGCGTGGCTGGCGAGTAACAGTCTGTATGTCGTGGATGAAACCGAGCGCGCGGTGAAACTGCGCTTTGGTGAGGTCATCGAAGAGAATATTCAGCCCGGCCTGCATGCGAAAATTCCGATTGCGCAGACCATTCGCAAATTCGACGTTCGCCTTCTGACGCTGGATACGGATACCAGCCGTTATTTGACCCTTGAGCAAAAGGCGGTCATCGTCGACTCTTACGTTAAGTGGCAGGTCGTCAATCCGACTCGCTACTACGAGGCCACCGCTGGCGATGAAATGATGGCGATTCGCCTGATTCAGCCGCGAGTGGATGAGAGTCTGCGTAACGAATTCGGTCGTCTGAACCTTCAGGAAATCATCGCCGAGCGCCGTGATGACCTGATGACCGGACCCACCGAAGAGCTGGACCAGCTGATGCGTGAAGAGCTGGGCGTGGCGATTCGCGATATTCGTATCAAGCGTATCGACCTGCCCGAAGACGTATCGGCAGCAGTCTTCGAGCGTATGCGCTCAGAGCGTGAGCGTGAAGCCCGTGAGTGGCGTGCTCAGGGTCAGGAAGAGGCCGAGCGGATTCGGGCGAATGCCGATCGCCGCCGTCAGGTACTGCTGGCCCAAGCGAACGAGCGTGCCGAAACCCTGCGCGGTGAAGGCGATGCCGAAGCGGCTGCGATCTTCTCGGAAGCTTATAGCCAGGATCAGGAGTTCTTCGCCTTCTGGCGCAGCCTGAACGCCTACCGCGAAAGCTTCGCTGGCGACGGTAACCTGCTGGTGCTCGAGCCGGATAGCGACTTCTTCCGCTATCTACGCAGCGCCGTTCCCGACAGCGCCGAGTAATGCGCCAACCCCGTCAAGCACTGCGCTTGGCGGGGTTCACCTCGCGCATAAACGTGATAGACTTTATCTACCGGGCGTCGCCCGGTTTTTTTGTGGCCCTCGTTTCGTGAACGTTCCACACAGCGCCCGGTAAGGCGGTGGGTGGTGTCGTTAGAAAGGGCCTTCATCGTCTCGCAGGATTGTTCACATGACCATCGCTGACCGCTGGCTATTGCCCGACGGCATGGATGAGGTGCTGCCGCCTCAGGCAAGCCGCATGGAAGAGCTGCGCCGTGCGCTGCTTGATCTTTACCATTGCTGGGGCTACGACCAAGTAATGCCGCCGCCGGTGGAGTTTTTGGACTCCTTGCTGACAGGTACCGGCACAGACCTCGACCTTCAAACGTTCAAGCTTACCGACCAACTGACGGGCCGTATGATGGGCGCATCTGCCGATGTGACGCCTCAAGTTGCGCGTATGGACGCTCACTCCCTAAAACGCCAAGGCCCGGTGCGTCTGTGTTACTGCACCAATGTGCTGCGCGCAAAGGCCGACCAGCATCAGGGCGGCCGAAGCCCCGTACAGGTTGGTGTGGAGCTGTTTGGTCATGCAGGCTTAGAGGCTGATAGTGAAATTATCCACTTAGCATTAGCAAGTCTGCATGCGGCGGGCGCTGATGAAATTCACCTGGCGTTGGGCCACATTGGTATTTACCGTAGCCTTGTAGAGGCCGCTGCACTCAGCGATGAGCAAGAGCGTGCGCTATTTGAGGCCTTGGCGTTAAAATCACCGGGTCAGCTAGCAGAGCAAGTGAACGACAGTGTGAGCGATCCTGTGCTGGCCGATATGCTGATGGCCTTGGGTGAGTTACATGGCGATGCCAGTGTGTTGGCCCAGGCCCGCGAGCGCTTTGCAGGTGCGCCTGCGCCTGTAACTGCAGCCCTCGACCAGCTAGAAGCGCTTTATAAAGGTGTTCTGGCGCGCTTTGATGTCTCGCTCTATTTTGATCTGGCAGAGCTGCGCGGCTATCAATACCACACCGGTATGATGTTCGCGGCTTACGTGCCGGGTTATGGCCATGCGCTGGCCAAAGGCGGGCGCTATGATGATACCGGGCGCGTGTTTGGCCGTGCACGGCCTGCCACCGGTTTCTCGATGGACCTGAAACAACTGGCATCGCTGGCACTGGCTTCACCCAGCCGGGGTGCAATTTGGGCTCCTGCCCAAGAAGAAGAGTCGCTTAACGCTGCCATTGTGGCGCTGCGTGAGCAGGGTGAACGCGTAATTCAAGCGCTGCCTGGGCAGCGTACTGGGCCGGCGGAGCACAGCTGTGACCGCCGTCTTGAGTTTATCGATGGTCGTTGGCAGACAACGGCCCTGACACAAGAGACGAGTGCATAATGGGTAAGAATGTCGTAGTCCTGGGTACCCAATGGGGTGATGAAGGCAAAGGCAAGATCGTTGACCTGCTCACCGAATCCGCCTCTGCTGTGGTGCGCTTCCAAGGTGGCCATAACGCAGGCCACACGCTGGTCATCGACGGTGAGAAAACCGTTCTTCACCTGATTCCTTCAGGCGTGCTGCGCCCTGGTAAAACCTGCGTGATTGGCAACGGTGTTGTGCTCTCGCCGGAAGCGCTGATCAAAGAGATCCGCGAGTTGGAAGCGAAGGGCGTGCCCGTGCGTGAGCGCCTGCGTCTTTCTCCGGCGTGCCCGCTGATTCTGCCTTACCATGTGCGCCTAGACCAAGCTCGTGAGAAAGCCCGCGGTGTTGCCAAAATCGGTACTACTGGTCGTGGTATTGGCCCGGCGTACGAAGACAAAGTGGCTCGTCGCGGCCTGCGTTTGGGCGATATGCTTCATCGCGAGCGGTTTGCCTCCAAGCTCGGTGAAGTGCTCGACTACCACAACTTTGTACTGGTGAATTACCACGGTGAGCCGGCGGTAGACTTCCAGGAAGTGCTGGATAGCGCCATGCAAATGGCCGAAGAGCTGCGTCCGATGGTCAGCGATACGGTCAGTATGGTTCATGACCTGCGTAAAGCCGGTGAGAATATCCTGTTTGAAGGTGCTCAAGGCTCGCTGCTGGATATCGACCACGGTACCTACCCCTATGTGACCAGTTCGAACACCACCGCGGGTGGTACGGCGACTGGTTCTGGTGTCGGTCCGCTCTACCTGGACTACGTGCTGGGTATTACCAAAGCCTATACCACTCGTGTCGGCTCCGGCCCGTTCCCCACCGAGCTGTTTGACGATCACGGCCGTCACCTAGCTGAGCGTGGCCATGAGTTTGGTGCTACTACGGGCCGCCCGCGTCGCTGTGGCTGGTTTGATGCCGTTGCCTTGCGTCACGCGGTACAGATCAACTCGGTATCGGGTATCTGCCTGACCAAGCTGGACGTACTGGATGGCTTGGAAAATATCCGCGTGTGTGTCGGCTACCGCAGCAAAGATGGCGACGTGCTGGATAACCCGGTGGATTCAGAGGGCTACGAAGCGGTAGAGCCGGTCTATCACGATCTGCCAGGCTGGAAAGAGTCCACGCTGGGCGCTAAGAAGGTGGAAGACTTACCGGCTAATGCCCGTGCATACATCAGCTTCCTCGAAGAGCAGGTAGGCACTAGCATCGATATCATTTCTACCGGTCCCGATCGTATTGAAACCATCGTGCTGCGCAACCCGTTCGAAGGCTAGGTCGTACACCTTCAGGTGATACTAAAAGGGCGGCTTGGCCGCCCTTTTTCGTGCTTAGAAATCGATGCCTCGCCGGGCCTGAAGGCCGTTGTTAAAAGCGTGTCGCACCTCCTGCATGTCGGTCACGGTGTCGGCCATGGCCACCAGCTCACGGTGGGCATTTCGCCCGGTAATGATCACGGTTTGTTCCTGCGGACGGTCCAGTAGCGCCTGTTTGACCGTGGCGATATCGAGATAGCCAAACTTCAGCATGTAGGTGAGTTCGTCCAACACCACGAGATACATCTCGGGGTCTGCCAGCATTTTCTGCGCTTCTTGCCAGACCTCCAGACAGGCGGCGGTGTCCGCTTCGCGATTTTGCGTATCCCAGGTAAAGCCGGTTGCCATGATAGCGACGCTCAAATGAGGATCGTCTTCCAGCCGATTGCGCTCGCCACACTCCCATAACCCCTTGATGAACTGCACCACGCCTACTTTGTAGCCATAACCCAGCGCGCGCGTGACGGTGCCCCAGGCGGCGGTGGTTTTGCCTTTTCCGTTGCCCGTGTTGATGAGCAGCATTCCGCGCTGCTCGGTGGCATTGGCGACTTTTTCGTCCACTCGCGCTTTGAGTTTTTCCATCGATGCTTTATGGCGGGTATCGCGATCACTCATGGTCTCTCCTCGTTGAAAGAGTACAGGGCTATGTCAGCAGGTTACGACAGAGGCGCACAATTTAACATCGCCCTGAGAGGTGTTTGTATAGCTTTTAAGCTTGATGTGACCGGCTTGCAGAGTTTTTGTCCAGCTTTTTCTAAGAGAATTGGCCGGTTGGGGGCTTGCTGCTCTAGAATGGTGGGTCATGTCTTGTCAGGAATAGTGTCATGCCCTCATTTGATATCGTGTCAGAATTCGATCAGCACGAAGCCGCCAATGCGGTTGACCAAGCAAACCGTGAAGTACAGTCACGGTTTGACTTTAAAGGCGTCGATGCCAGCTTCACGTTGGAAGGCGATAAGGTGCTGCTCGAGGCCGAAGTAGATTTCCAGCTCAAGCAAATGCTGGACGTGTTGCGTAACCGACTGATTGCCCGCGGTATCGACGCACGTTGCATGGACGTTAAAGACGCGGTGCTGTCTGGTGTGAAGGCGCGCCAGGAAGTAGAGCTCAAGCAGGGCCTCGACCAAGCAGAAGCCAAAGATGTGGTAAAGCGTATCAAAGGCAGTAAGTTGAAAGTACAGGCTCAAATTCAGGGCGAGAAGGTGCGCGTAACGGGTAAAAAGCGCGATGATTTGCAGAGTGTGATGGCACTACTGCGCGGTGAAGAAGGGCCTGATTTGCCGCTGCAGTTTGATAATTTCCGCGATTAACGATTATAAGAAATATTCATTGAGTAGCGCAGCGTTTGCGCTACTCGACTACTTAAAGCTTACAGGAGTTTCGCATTATGTCTGATCCGCAGCCGGTTTATTTAAGCGACTATCAGCCGCCCGCCTACCAAGTGACCCATACCGAGCTGACGTTTGATCTTGACCCCACCGCGACCCGTGTTAAAGCACGCCTTACCGTAGAGCGCCACGCCAGTGCTGAACAAACTACGCCGCTGGTGCTGAACGGCGAACACCTGACGCTGCACGCGCTCGCGATCAACGGCCAGGCGCTCGCTGAGGCCGATTACCAGCTCACCGATGAGACGCTCACAATTCCCAGTGTTCCGGCAGCGTTTACCCTGGAGAGCGAAGTCGAGATTTCTCCTAGCAGTAACACTGCCTTAGAAGGGCTGTATCAATCGAACGGCATGTACTGCACGCAGTGCGAAGCGGAAGGATTTCGCCGCATCACCTATTACCCTGACCGCCCGGATGTTATGGCTACGTTTAAGGTCACCGTGATAGGTGATGCGCAGCGGGAGCCGGTGCTGTTGGCGAACGGTAACCCAGTTGATCAGGGCACCTTAGAGAGCGGCCGGCACTTTGTGACCTGGGAAGATCCGCACCCCAAGCCCTGCTATCTTTTTGCGCTGGTGGCAGGCGATTTAACCAAGGTCGAAGATCACTTCACCACCATGAGTGGCCGTAACGTGACGTTACAGCTCTGGGTGGAGCAAGAGAATCTCGATAAGACCGACCACGCCATGGCCTCGCTAAAGCGGGCAATGACTTGGGATGAAGAGACCTACGGCCGCGAGTATGACTTAGATCTGTTTATGATCGTGGCGGTGAATGACTTCAATATGGGGGCGATGGAGAACAAAGGATTAAACATCTTTAACTCCGCTGCCGTGCTGACCCACCCCAATACCGCCACCGATGCGGCGTTTCAGAATGTCGAAAGCATTGTGGCCCACGAATACTTCCACAACTGGTCGGGGAATCGCGTGACGTGCCGCGACTGGTTCCAGCTCTCGCTAAAAGAAGGTTTTACGGTATTCCGCGATCAGTGTTTTTCTGCGGATATCAATTCAGCCCCTGTCAAGCGCATTCAAGACGTCTCGTTTTTCCGCACCGCGCAATTTGCCGAAGATGCAGGTCCCACGGCGCATCCGGTTCGTCCGGATCACTATATCGAGATCACCAACTTCTACACTCTGACCATTTATGAAAAAGGGGCGGAAGTTGTGCGCATGCTGCGTAACCTGCTGGGCTGGGAGGCCTTCCGCCGTGGCTCGGATCTCTATTTCGAGCGCTTTGACGGTCAGGCCGTGACGATCGAAGACTTCGTGGGCTGCATGGCCGAGGTATCGGGCATCGATTTAAGCCAGTTCATGCGCTGGTACTCCCAGGCGGGCACGCCGGAAATTGATGCCCACGGTGAGTACGACTACGCCAACGCCGAGTACCATTTGACGCTGCGCCAGCGTACCCCCGCCACTCCCGGCCAGCCCGACAAGCAGCCGCTGCATATTCCTGTGCGCATGGGCTTAGTGGGCACAAAGTCCGGTCAGGATCTTACTCTGACGCTTGAAGGTGAAAAGCTGGGTAAGGACGCGGTCATTCACCTGACCGACGATGAGCAGACCTTCATCTTCACCGATGTGGCAGAGGCGCCGGTTCCATCGCTGCTGCGCGACTTCTCCGCCCCGGTAAAACTGCACTTCCCATACTCTCGCGAAGATTTGGCCTTCTTACTGACCCACGACAGCGATGGTTTTAACCGTTGGGACGCGGGGCAAAGGCTCGCACTGTTGGCGCTGGATGACTTGATCGCCGCCCACCGCAACGGGGTAGAGAAGGTCATGGATAGCCGGGTGGTAGAAGCCTTTAGAACGCTCCTGACTTCCTCCATGGATGACAAGGCGGTACTGGCTGAGATGCTAACGCTACCATCGGAAGCCTACATCGCCGAGCAGCAGCCGATTGTCGATGTGGATGCGATTCACGCCGCGCGTGAGTTTGTGCGCCAATCCTTGGCCCAGGCGCTGCGTGATGAATTTATCGCCGTGTATAAAGAGAATAGCACTGATGAAGCTTATGCGCCGACGCCTGAACAAATTGCCCAGCGCAGTCTCAAAAACATAGCGCTATCTTACTTAATGTCCATTGAGGACGACGAGAGTGTGGCACTTTGTGAAGCGCAGTTTGCCGCTGATCATAATATGACCGATGTACGCCATGCGTTGACACTGTTAGTACACAGCGACCGTGATGATTTGGCTAACCCCGCGCTGAAAGCGTTTGGTGAAAAGTGGGCACACGACCCGCTTGTGATGGATCAGTGGTTTACGATTCAGGTATCGCGCCCTCAGCCGGACGTATTGGAGCGCGTAAAGTACCTAATGCAGCACCCAGCGTTCTCCATCAAGAACCCCAACAAGGTGCGTGCGTTAGTAGGTGCCTTTGCGCAAAATCGGGTCAATTTCCATCGCTTGGATGGCAAAGGGTACGCGCTGTTGGCAGATGTGGTGATTGAGCTAAACCGCCTGAATCCAGAGATTGCCGCGCGGTTAATCACCCCCTTAACCCGCTGGCAGCGTTTTGATGAAGCGCGTCAGCAGTTAATGCGTGCGGAGCTAGAGCGGATCAAACAAGAACCGCTGTCGTCCAACGTGTTCGAGGTGGTCGAGAAAGCGCTGGCATAACGTGCATCCAGTGAATTAACCATGGAGAGGGAAGACACCGGTGACAGATTCACAGCAGTGTTATTTACTGATTATTAACGGTCAGTCTGCCGGAAATCCGGCGCTACGCGAGGCCGTTGAAGCGCAGCGCAAGGCAGGGACGCCGATGATTGTTCGCGCTACTTGGGAAGGTGGCGATGCCGCCGAGTTTGCGGCCCAAGCCGTTGAACTAGGAGCTACCAGTGTGATCGCCTGTGGCGGCGATGGCACGGTAAACGAAGTGGTTAACGGGCTAATGCGCATCCCCCATGACCATCGTCCGAGCTTGGGCGTGGTGCCGATGGGCAGCGCGAATGATTTTGCCACTTCGGTGGGGTTACCTTTGAAGCCGGATCGCGCACTGGCGGATGCCGTTCGCTTGCCGTCTGCGCCCATCGATGTGATTCGTATGACAGCAGAAACCAGTGGCGAACCGTCGGTATGCTATTACATCAATATGACCACTGGTGGTTTCGGCGCAGAAATTACCTCCTCTACCCCCAAAACGTTAAAACGCATGTTAGGGGGAGGAGCCTACTCACTGATGGGGGCGCTCAAGGCGTGGCGGCATCGCAGTTATCGCGGCACGTTGCACTGGGGCGATCATGAGCAGGCCGCGTCACTGCTGCTGCTGGCACTGGGCAATGGGCGTCAATCGGGTGGGGGGCAGGTGCTGGCCCCTCGTGCCAAGCTTGATGATGGGCGATTGGACGTTCTGCTAGTCAAAGATTTTCATTCGGTGACGGAGCTCCCTGCGCTGCTCGGCGAGCTACAGCAGTTCCCCGCAGAAGGGCGTTATGTGCGCTACTTCACTGCCAGCCAGTTGACCGTTACCACTCGGTCCGATGATGAACCTTGGCCTCTGACCCTGGATGGTGAGGCAAAACGCTATCAACGATTCACCGCTGAAGTCGTCCCGCTAGCGTTGAAGGTACGCTTACCAGAAGGCTGTTCGCTGTTGTCTGCCAACGACCGCCACTAATGAATTCGAACCATTAAGGAGCATGACTCGATGAGCTACCGTGTATGGATGCCGCTACTGGCCAGTTTGGCCCTACTGCTGAGTGCCTGCGGCGACAGTCAAGAAGAGGCAAACGTCGTACCGGAAGAGAGCGCGGCCGAGCAGCCCAGTGAGACGCCAGCCGCTGCACCTGACACCAGTAGTGACGATGCTCCTTCGCCCTCCCAGGTGGAAGACGACATTGAACGTCAGGCGTCCGAGCCTTCCAATGTTCAGGAAGACCTGTCTTCCACCGTCAGTGAGTCAACTTCGGAGCCCCTGCAGGCGGACGAAGAGACGCTGGCCGCCGACCCCGGCGAAGCCCTTGACGAAGCCAGCGCAATGCCGGGTGAAACCACGCGTTCTGATGTCGATGACGTGATTGCCGAGACTGAGCGTCGTTTCGAAGAGGCACAGCGTCAGTTGGAGCAACAGTTTCAAGAAATCGAGCAGCAGTCGCCCGAACTGGCACCCATGGAGAACGATCCCATCGAGCCAAGCTGGGAGCGCGAAAGCAGTTTACCCGAAGGCTCTTCCGTGGAAGGTGGGTTAGAAGCGCAAGATGTGGATGCGCTCATCGAAGATACCGAACGTCAATTCGAAGAGGCCCAGCAGCGCCTAGAAGAGCAGTTCCAAGCCTTGGAGAGTGAGCGCCCCAGCAGTGACGATAGCGAAGCGCAAGAGGCCGAAAGCTCCTCGGATGACACGTTGGATACATCGTCTTAAGAAGTAAACCCCAACCTATAAAAAAAGGCCCGTATTCCGGGCCTTTATCCATTCGGTGCGGTTCAAGCAACGCGAATGTTGGAGGCCTGAAGGCCTTTTTTACCCTGAGTCACCTCGAAACTGACTTTCTGACCATCTTGCAGGGTCTTAAAACCTTCAGCTTGAATTTCGGAGAAGTGGGCAAAGAGATCGTCACCGCCGTCATCGGGA
>MDTG01021611.1_pt1 | contig 11793 bp, 16 predicted proteins | sample 811421 | NCBI WGS metagenome assembly MDTG01 (sample SAMN05326645, study PRJNA326480) | marine metagenome | isolation source: seawater | place: Pacific Ocean: South East | collected 2011 | reverse complement strand
GTCTCCGTCTCATTTCGCGGTATTCACTGAGGTAACGACCTGCTTGTCGCATCATCCAGATAGGTGTTGAAGACGCGTTTACTCCTGATAGGGTTTGTAGAATTAAAGGTGGGGTCATTCGGAACTCAAAAATAAAAATATTTTATATATATAAGTAGATGTTTTAGTGTTGCTTGTGAATAACAGTATTTGCGCAAAATATTTCCTTTGATCCACAGGCTTATCTTCGTTCTTTATTAGGTTTTTCTACTTTTTTTCAGCGACATGAGATTTTTATCCCACTGTTTTACCCTCGTAATTCTATAAGTATCCACAGTGTCAAAAACTCTGCGTTAGTGTGTTTAAGTCTAGTTGTTTGAAAGGCATATAAACTTTATCCCCATAGTGGAAAGAGTTATTCCCTGATTTTTCCCAATTTGCCCACTTTAAGTTTTCGTTAAAGTACAAGATTATTTTTAAGTCAAATAATTTGGGGTTAAAATTGAGAAGGTATTTGGGCAATAATTTTTGGTGACAAGGTAAAAGTGAAAGGATAATTTTCGCGGATGAAGCCACCACAGAAAATCCATATCCACCTCGTTTCTGATTCGACAGGTGAGACCGTTCACCAAATTTCAAGAGCCTGCCTTGCACAGTTTCCTAATGTCAAAACAATCGAGCATATCTGGACACTCGTTCGTAGCCAGCAACATCTGAACGCTATTTTTACCAGTCTTGAGAGTAATCATGGAATTCTTCTTATGAGCATTCTTGATGCTGAGCTGCGCAGCCAGATTGAAAACAAATGCAAAAGTTTAGGAGTGCCGCACGTGTCAGTTCTTGATCCTGTGGTCACTTTGTTTGGTGATGTTCTGGGACAGAGCTCTCAAAACAATCCTGGTGGACAACGTCAGCTAAACAGTGATTATTACAGGAGAATTTCAGCAATAGATTTTGCTGTAAGCCATGATGATGGGATGAATATGGGTGCGTTGAAGGGTGCCGACATTCTTCTTGTTGGTGTATCGCGATCATCGAAAACACCAACTTCGATGTACCTCGCCCACCGTGGTTATAAAGTGTCTAATTATGCGTTAGTCCCCGGTATACCTTTTCCAATCCATTATCTGGACGGGTTGAATATTCTTGTTGTTGGGCTGACTAATGACCCCAAACGTCTTAGTGTCATCCGACGCACCCGTCAGATTGCTATGTCCGATAATGCTAACCAAGATTATGCGGATTTAGAGTCAATTACTGAGGAGGTACGTCAAGCGCGTCGTTTGTTTTCGCAGAATCAATGGCCAGTAATTGACGTCACTCGACGCTCGATTGAGGAAACAGCAGCCGCAATCATTCAGCTCCATACTAACTGGAACGAAGGTCAGCATTAAGAAAATGCATCAGGAATTCTCTTTACCAATGGGAGCACTCGTTTTAGCGTCGAAAAGCCGTACGAGAAGGAAAATGCTCACTGATGCAGGTTTGAATTTCATTTCGCGGGGGGCGAATGTTGATGAGATTAGCTTACGTGATTCGGCCCGCGCCTCATCCATGACTTTGGCTGAAATCGCGATTATGCTTGCAGAAAAAAAAGCGCGCAAAGTGGCGCATGATAATGGTAAACACCCTTCAGGCTATGTCCTTGGTGCAGATCAAGTTCTTGTATGTGACGAAAAGATTCTTGGCAAGCCAAAGGATTTTGCAACTGCTAGTTCTCAGTTGCGTGTACTTTCTGGGAAGACACATCAGCTTATGACCGCCGCGGTGATTTATCTTAACGGCGAACGGATATGGCATCATCTTGAGACTCCCAGTCTGACGATGAAACCTTTGTCGGATAAGTTTATTGACGAATATCTCATGGCTGTTGGTGAAGCCGCTTTCAAAAGTCCGGGTTCTTATCAGATTGAAGGTTTGGGTGCAAATCTCTTCAGTAAAATTGAGGGTTGTTACTTCGCTGTGTTGGGCTTACCACTTTTGCAAATCCTTGCTTTTTTAGACAGTCACAACCTTGCTCTTCGGGATCAGATATGATCATCGTTGGTTTGACCGGCGGCATTGCCACGGGCAAGTCGACAACAGCGGATTTTTTCCGCGAAAGGGGCATAGCCGTTTTCGACGCCGATCGAACTGTTCATCAACTTCTTGATGTTGCCGGATTAGCAGTGTCAAAGGTAGTTGAGGTTTTTGGCGATGATGTTCTGCGTAGCAATGGTGCGATTGATAGGAATGTTCTGGGGCAGCGCATTTTTAAAAATGAATTTGACCGCCAGAAATTAGAGCGGATTCTCCACCCACTTGTGGCTAACGAGAGGGAAAATTTTCTGCTGCATCAGCGTCAGGTAGGGGCGCCAATGGTAGTGCTTGACATCCCGCTTCTGTTTGAGATTGGCACACATAAGCTGTGTGATTTGGTTATTGTGACTAATTTGCCACCCCATATTCAGCGTGAGCGGGCTATGTCCAGAAAGGGAATGACAGGCGATAGACTAACTGGAATTTTGAATAGTCAAATGCCACTCAGTGAAAAAGCATCTCGGGCTGATTTTGTCCTCGACACCAGAAATGACCCTGACATGGTGCGCCGGCAGTTGTTTGAGTGGCTGGATCAGATAATGTGTTAGAAATTTTCGTTCGTTAGAGCAGTAGCTTAAGGTAGATATTTGATGCGTGAGATTGTTTTAGATACCGAAACGACGGGTATAAATGCAGCCGATGGTCATCGCATCATTGAAATTGGCGCGTTGGAGTTGATTAATCATACCCCCACCGGCAATACTCTACACCTTTACATAAATCCTGAGCGTGATATTGAAGACGGCGCTTTTGCAATTCATGGAATCAGTCTAGAATTTCTAGCCGACAAGCCAGTCTTTTCTGATGTCGCAGAGCAATTTATGCAATTTGTCGGTGAGGACCAAATGGTGATTCACAATGCCAGTTTCGACCTAGCTTTTATCAATGCTGAATTGGCGCGGCTATCATTTCCGGGATATCCGATGTCTCGTGTTGTGGATACCCTAGCCATGGCACGCAAAAAATTTCCCGGGGCGCAGGCCAGTCTGAATGCTCTGTGCCGGCGTTTTGATATTGATAATAGCCACCGTAACCTTCATGGCGCACTTGTTGATGCTGATCTGCTGACCGAGGTTTATATTGAGTTGCTTGGTGGCAGGCAGCCTAATCTGTCACTTAATGAGGCGCAAACCCATTCAAGGGCGCAACAGCTAGCAAGCGACACATCTGTCGAGCAATTAGGTATCAGAACCCAACGTGATTCTTCTCACTTTTCAAGACTGCATGCCCCATCAGACGACGAACTTAGAGCACATGAGTCATTTCTGAGTAAAATTACCAATCCGATATGGAAACGCTAAATCCGAATCCAACTACTGTTTCGTATCGGAAGTTGCTTCCTGCTGTTTTGCAAGATTATGCTGGTATACAGCGACAAAATCGACGGGCTGAATGTTTAGCGGCATGAAGCCACCATCGCGTGTGGCATCGGAAACGATTGCACGTGCGAAAGGAAATAGCAGTCTCGGCGCCTCAATCATTACCATTGGATTGATATTTTGCGGTTCAATATCCGGGCAGGAGACAATACCGGCATAGGTTAATTCTACAAGAAACAAAGCTTTGTTATCCGCTTTGGCTTTTGCTCCAAGATTGAGCAAAACCTCAAATCGCGTTTCACCTAGTGGGTGCGCACCGACATTAACTGTGATATCGACGTCGGGTTGTCCTGGCGGTTCAATCAGAACTTCTGGTGCATTGGGATTTTCAAATGAAAGGTCTTTTATATACTGCGCGTGGACAACGATCTGCAGGTTGGTTACAGGCCCACCAACTTGACTAGTCTCTGACAAGTCAACCTTGTTATTTTTCTCATTCATGTCTCGACCTCCTCAAGGCGTCAGAAACTAACCAATAGCCACATACCATGGAAGGATGTTTAGCGGCAAGTAAACAGCCGAACAGCTGGTAAACGCCCTTATGGATGGTTAGTTTTTCCCGGGAGGTCGCTTGCTTTACTGTATTTTTCCTTTGCTTCACCCTCAATGATTATATTGCCATCCCGCTGTTGGCCAGACCATTGAGGTTCTTCGGCACGGTTGTTGAAATTGGTTCCTTTAGTGCTAGCAAAGGCGCGAAATCTAGCGTTTTTTAGAAGATAGCCCATGATGGCAATGCCTATAATTGAGCGCAGTCTAGGAACAAATAGCAAGAGGCCAATCCCATCTGTGACGTAGCCAGGTACCAGCATTAAAATGCTGCCGATGAGCATGGACAAACCTTCAGCAACAGTGGAGAGTGGAGCTTTGCCGTGTATGACCTGTTGTCTTAGGTTTGCCATCACCGTTGATGCCTGATTTCGCAGCAGCCACAAGCCAAAAATTGCAGTTATAAACACACCGATGAAGGCTAGAAGACCACCGATTTCACCACCGATAATGCTGAACACTGTGAACTCTGCCCATCCCCAGAGGACGATCATGATCAGGATTACCAAGCCCATTCATTTGTCTCTTCGTTGGTTTCGTCAAGAACGAGATTTTCCGGTACGGCGTGATATTGAATTAAATAGGCTGGCTGCCAGTCTTGTGCTAGATATTGAGACATTCAATACCCATATGCAACAAACTTAGGGTTTAATCCAGGGGAATGGCGTGGATTTTATTGATATCCTCATATTCGCGGTAATCGCGGTGTTGCTGGTCCTACGGCTTCGGTCAGTTCTCGGGCAGAAAACTGGTTATGAAAACCCATTAAATGGCAAAGATTCAGCCGAAAAATTTGATCAGAAAACCAGTCCCATGCATAACGAGTTAAAAGTGGCGGCGAATGACGGTCATGGCATTGATGCGTTGCAGCGCGCCGACCCTTCATTTAATGAGGCACAGTTTCTTGGAGGCGCAAAGGCAGCTTTTAAGATGATTTTAGCCGCTTATGCTGAGGGTGATCTTGCCCAACTAAAGAGACTGCTAAGTTATGATTTGTTACAGAGTTTTACGCAGTCAATTCAACAGCGAGTGAGTGATAGTGAATCGCTCTCAATCAAGATCGAAAGCATTTCGGATGTCAGAATACTGAACGCACAGGTATCTGATAACGTGGCGTCGGTTAAAGTAAACTTTCAATCAGCTCAGACACGTACAATTATAGATAGTGATGGTAATGTGATTGAGGATGAAGGTGACGGGAAGCTTGAGCTAATTGACATTTGGACTTTTGAAAGAGATTTGACACTGTCTGACCCAAATTGGAAACTGGCCGAAACTGAAAGCCAAGAGGATGAAGCATAGAATTTGTGATTCAGGATAATTATGCGAAAAAAAGACGAAGGCAATTCTGGAGACGATGACTGGATATGGGAAACTGTTACTAGCCAGATTAATCCGCTGAAATCTTTGCGCTATTCCAGCAAGACAGATAAAACTGTTGACGTCCGCAAGCAATACCTACCGTCTAAGATTGTGGATAGGTCTCCCACACTGTGGGCTGACAAAAACCCAGCAAAATCGAGAAAAATTGAACCGATTGATTTGCGGGAGGGAGATCACGCTGGCCTTGACAGGGCAACGAGGCAAAAACTTATAAGGGGCAATCTGCCAGTTGATGCTAGAATTGATCTGCACGGTTATAATACGCAACAAGCTGAGATTAAGCTTCTTAATTTCATTCACGAATCCGCTTACTTCGGCTATCGTTGCGTTCTTGTGATTACTGGCAAAGGCGTTCGGGGCGAGGGTGTTCTGAGACGCTACGTGCCATTGTGGTTAAAACAGCCACCTCTTGACGGTATTGTGTTAGCGATTTCTAATGCTATTCCAAAGGATGGCGGCACCGGTGCTATATATGTAATGCTGCGCCGAACTCGGACACCAAAATGACGCCCTTTGGGATAAAAATGCGGGCTCTTCGTGAGGAAAGAGGCCTTACTCAACAAAATCAGGCAGACTATCTGAATGTTTCAAAAGCTTATATATCCGCTCTTGAAACTGGATCACGTGGCCGACCCTCAGGTCTTCTTGTTGATCAGATTTGCGTTTGGCTTGGTCTAATATGGGACGACGCTGAAGCCCTGAAGGTATTGGCTTCTATGTCCCATCCGAAACCGACAATCGACGTTAGAAAATGCGCCGCCGATAAGGTCTATTTGGCGAATTTGCTTGCCCAAAACATTCATCGGCTTGATGACAGGCAATGCAATGAGGTAATAGCCAAAATCAAACGCCACCTGCAAAACAATGATGATTTATCTGGTTAAACAAATGACAGACGTGTCTTTTTTCCATATCTGGTCATGTTATATAAAGAGAGTATGGAACATCATTGTCTCTTTTGGCACGTTAATGCCCCCATGGAGAGTAAAGCCATGTCGTCGGAAATAGTGAAAGGGCATGTCCCAAAACTCTCCATTGAGTCAGTTGAAAGGCTTTCGACTGGTGATTTGCATGAATTATGCGATGCTGCCGAAGCGGCCATCATGTCTGGCGGTGGTTTTGGCTGGCTGTCACCACCACCAAAATCTGTGATGGAGGATTATTGGCGCGGAGTTTTAATGATTCCCGAGCGCCACCTCATTCTTGCGCGCCTAGATAAGGTTATAGCTGGGAGTTGCCAGATTCTGCGTCCACCGCGTAACAATGAGGCGCAGGCCTTCACGTGCCAGCTAACAACTTTTTTTATTGCGCCCTGGGCCCGTGGTCATGGCCTTGCTCAGATGATCGTTGCCGAATCTGAAGCACTTGCGAAATCTGAGGGATTTTCAATGATTAATCTTGACGTTAGATCGACACAGGATAGGGCCATCCAGTCTTTTGAGACTCGTGGATTTACCCGTTTTGCCACCAATGATTTCTACGCGCAAGTCAATGGCGATTTTGTACCCGGTTTTTATTATCGCAAGGAGTTGAAATGATGTCATATGATCCGTCAAATGTCTTTGCACGCATCCTTAGGGGTGAATTGCCTTGCAAAAAAATTGCCGAGGATGAACACACGTTAGCCTTCGAGGATATTAATCCACAGGCGCCTGTTCACATTTTAGTGATTCCAAAAGGTAGCTATGTTGACTGGTCTGATTTTACCATCAATGCCTCTAAAGTTGAGCATAGTGCCCTTACGAAAATGATTGGCCATGTCGCCAAGCTGACGGGTATAAACAGCAGCGGTTACCGGATTATTTCCAATAATGGTAATGACGGCCATCAAGAAGTGCCACATCTACATATGCACGTTTTAGGCGGGTCTGCAGTAGGCCCGATGGTCACCCAGCACTGACTCTCATGTCTTTTGAATGCATGAATTTGGAAAAAAAAGTGGATTTAAGAACGAGAACAATTGCATTCGAGGCATTGTTTTTAAGGTTGAGACCCAAATTACATATATCTCGCAATACACAAACATTTTCGACAAATCAATCACATGCGTAGGCTGGAAGGTATTTGCCAATTGATTTGTCCAACAGTCTGTTGCGGTGAAATAGCAAAGAGTGACGGTCCAATTTTATCAGTTAACACCATCAGGCGTGGCTGCCCAATCTCCGTTGGTTCCTCTAACATCTGACGTTATCAGGTGTTTATTTTTGAGGATGCCAGAATAAAGCGGCAAAAGTGATTCGTCAAAAATGACTTTGGCTTTTGGAAAATTTCTACCGCATGATGCCATTGGTGACATAAGCATGCCGGTTCTCCTCAATGGCGTCCCAGGTAAGGCTTGCTATATTTACTCCGAAAAGAGATTCCACTTCGCGAATGCCCGTAGGTGATGTGACATTGATCTCGGTCAGATAATTACCAATGATGTCAATCCCAACAAACAACATGCCCCGTTTCCTTAATTCAGGACCAATCGCTTCACAAATTTCCCGGTCGCGTACAGTTAATTTTGTTGCCTCGGCAGTGCCGCCAGCATGGAAATTGGAGCGCACATCTCCTTTTTCAGGTATTCTGTTGACAGCGCCCACAGCAAAACCATTCACCAGAATAACGCGCTTATCGCCATTACGGACTGCAGGAATATAGGCTTGTATCATCACTGGCTCTCGCGATTGTGCAAAGAACATCTCAAGAAGTGAGTTTAGATTCTGGTCATCTGGCTTTAACCGGAAAACCCCGGCACCACCATTACCAAAAAGCGGTTTGACGATGATATCCTGATGTCTATTACGAAAATCAATTATGGCGGCTGGATTACGGCTGATTAGGGTGGCTGGCATTAATTCTGGATAGCGCATCACCAGTATTTTTTCCGGTGCGTTTCTTACTTCCGCCGGATTGTTCACCACCATGGTCGAGGCTGGGAGCATCTCCAGAATATGTGTCGCCGTAATATAGGCCATATCAAAGGGTGGATCTTGCCGCATTAGTATGACATCAAAATTGTCAAGCGGGAGCTGTTCCATTTGGCCGGCATCATAGTGATTGCCAATTTCATCCCTCAGAGTGATACTGTGACCCCTCGCTTGGACTTCACCCTCAGCAAGAGACAGCATATCCGGCGTGTAACACCAAAGCCGATGGCCTCGGTTTTGTGCTTCCAGACCGAGAGCAAAGCTGGAATCCCCGCGAATATCAATTTTATTAATAGGGTCCATCTGAATGGCAATGGACAGGCTCATCTGGTTTAGTCGCGCTTGTCAGTTTCGATAATAATGTAATTCACAACTTGCTGCGCAAAACGGAGTTCCTGAGCATGCGTGACTACCCTATTCATCTCATTGGCATTGCTCGCAACCCCGGAGAGATAAACAATGCCATTAACCACATCAATGCTGTAATTTAGTGAGGAAATGTCATCATCTGCGATCAACTTGCCCCTAAGGTGGGCGCTTGCAGCAAGGTCCTTTGCCACATCTTTTATGGAGGATTTGTCGGTAACCTGTATTTCATTGACAACCTCGCGGACACCTTTTATTTCCCATGCAAGCTTGGTCGCAAGTATTTTTTCCTCAGGTGTTTTTATCTTGCCAGTTAATAAAACCGCGCCGTTATTTACCGTAACATCGACAAATGTAGAAAGGCTGGCGTCCGTATGAAGGAACTTGTCATGCAGCTTGGTGAAAATCACGCCATCCGACACTGACGTCGAAATTCCCTTCTCGGTGGCCGATGCGGCGACAGCCGCACTGCCGACGCCGATAACCGCATTAGCGCACCCAGATAGTGCAAAACTTGCAAGCATTAGTAGAGCAGGGATGAGCGGAACTGCGTTTCGGATAGGTTTGTTCATGTTTGTTTCTTACCATAGTGGGTGAAATGGGTTTAATTTGCCGTTTTGCGAATCGCCGGTCAAGCGCTTTGCAACAAACCCGTATCGGGATACATCAATCCAAGCATTGTGCTCTGCTGCCGCCACTTTGGCAATTTTGAATTATTCGTTTGTTGGAAAATGATGGCAAAACACAATGTTACCCTGTGACAAATTTATTGGTTGGTAGCAACCAAAGCCGCAACCCATGACATTCCCCATTTCTGTTTTTTCGAGAAGTTCCCTAATTTTTTGGTCTAATCTGGTAGTGAGGCATTGCTCATTTTCAGAGCGAGTTGGTAAATGTCGCGTTTTGGTTGGCCGGTTTGCTCATAAACTGCTCTCACGGCATCGCGCAGGCTCTGGCGGCGTAACTCTTGCTGCAGCATGATTGTCAAATCGGCCTCACCAAAAATGGTGTAGTTATTCTGTTGACCCTCAACAAGGATGACGATCTCTCCCTTGAGATTATCTCGCTGCTCTATCTGGGAAATTAGGTCTGGAAGGGGTGCACGAATCACTTCTTCGTGGACTTTTGTAAGCTCGCGCGCAACTACCGCTAATCGTGGGCCAAGTATTTCTGCCATTAACGCCAACGATTTCAGCAACCGCCGTGGTGTCTCAAACCAGATGATTGTCATGGGCAGGTCAATGATGTCCCTGATTGCGGCTTCACAAGCTTTTTGGGCTGGCGGCAGAAACCCCGCAAAGGTAAACTTATTGCTCGCCAGGCCGGATACGGTGAGAGCGACCAGTGGGGCACTTGGTCCTGGAACGGCTGTAACATTGAACCCGTGTTCATGGCAGCCGGCGACAAGTTTATATCCTGGATCCGAGATTAGCGGGGTTCCAGCGTCAGTGACTAATGCGACGGTTTTGCCATCACCAATGTAAGCCAGTAGCCGTGGACGCATTGTTGATCCGTTATGATCATGATAGGCAACAAGTTTCGCGGTGGATGCACGCCCTGACAATGCCAACAGCTTGCGGGTCATGCGCGTGTCCTCACAGGCGATTATGTCCGCTTCTTCGAGCGAGCGTGCCGCCCGTTCAGAAAAATCGCTTAGATTGCCGATCGGCGTAGATACTATCACTAGAAGTCCTGACATTGCCGGATTACCATGAGAGTCTAATTGTTCATTCAGGGCATTATTGCCACAAAGAATCACTCATAGCGAATTAATCACATTGGTGCAAAAACATCGGCATGATATTGTCATAGCGGAGGAGATTTATTTTGCGTCAACTGTTTATTCATTGGCTTTTGATATTGCTGGTCCTTGGTTTTGTCGCATGCGGTGAAACAGTACCAAACAGTCCGTTGCTCGTGGTCAGCAAAGCTTCCGAACCGGCGGCCATAGGCAAACAGAAAAAGGAGAATTCAGATAACTCAACTTTGATTAAAGCCCGGGTAGACTCCGGCGATGAGCTGGCAATGGTCGAATTACCTGTTACACCGCCAAAACCCAAGCCTCTTAATGAATCTTCGCTAATAATTAAGCCTGACGATACTCATGAGTTTGCAAGTGAGTCGGCAGCTGAAAACTTGACCCAAGTACAAGCGACTGGAGCGCCCAATTTAACGGAGGTTGAGGTATCAGAAAAGCCCTTTACTGAACAGAACACTGATGATGTCATAAACAATATTATCTGGAAAATTCAATCCGAGGTGGCGCGCAAACCTAAAGCTCCAGAACCGAAGGTGCCAGAGGGTCAAGATCCGTCGCTTGCTGAAGATGCTTTAGAGGCTGCTTTTGCTTTGCTAGCTCAAGAGGCTATACCTGGTGCTTCTAGGTTGCCAAAACAGGGATGGTCAACGAAAAAAGCCGAGGGTGTCACACGAGTGGCCCTGTTATTGCCTGTCACGGGTGTTTATCAAAAAATGGGTGAGGAATTGCGCAAGGGCGCGGAGTTAGCACTTTTCACTGCGAAAAATCCTAAGGTCGAGTTGATGGTGTTCGATACCAAGGGTGGCCAACGTGGCCGAAGTGCCGCTGAAGAAGCTATTGCTGCAAAAAGTGATATCATTGTTGGACCGTTGTTTTCCAGCGCTGTTGCCGAAGCGCGGACGGTTGCCGAAGCTGCAGGTATTCCAATGCTGCTTCTTTCCAACAATACGCTTGTCGCCGCCCGTGGTAGTTGGTTGATGGGCTATTTACCTGAACAGCAGCTCGACCTGCTTCTTGGCCATGCTATCGCAGATGGACGACAAAATTTTGCAATCCTCGCCGAGAACAGCGCGTTTGGGGAGCGTTTAGCAACGCATGCTCAGCGTCGCCTTGCTCAGTCAGGCTTGCCAGCAAAAGAGAGCATGATTCTCCTGAAAAAGGCGCTAGAAAGTGAGAATCTCCTGAAACGCGCTATCAAAAAATTCTCTCGCTATAAGCCGCCCGCCGAGAATGAGGTCATTTCTGAAAAGCCCCCCGCCTTTGATGCGTTGATTTTTGCTGGGGGCGCGGAATTTGCGTTGCGAACGGCGCCTGTGCTCGCTTACTACGACTTGGGTAGTGACGCTGTCATGTATCTTGGTAATGAGCAATGGAATCAACAACGAAT
>MDTG01019236.1_pt1 | contig 11793 bp, 10 predicted proteins | sample 811421 | NCBI WGS metagenome assembly MDTG01 (sample SAMN05326645, study PRJNA326480) | marine metagenome | isolation source: seawater | place: Pacific Ocean: South East | collected 2011 | reverse complement strand
TCAATATTTACAATACCTTTGTCGACAGGAATATAATCAAGCACTTCAGAGAGTTTTGTTCCATATGGCACAACCATTTCTTGTGGACCGTCATGTTTGCCGGTGATCGTGATTGTTAGCTGGTCGCCCGTTTCACCGTTGCTGAACGTAACAATATCGCCATCGTGAATTTGCGCTGTTTTAAAGTCTTTTAAGGATAGGTAGTCCATGAACGGAACACCATCGCGCGTTCCTGACACAGAAGCATGTGTCGTGCTCGGGCTAGGTATAGCAAGCGTTAGCATGTCTTCGCCTAAGATTACATCATTGGCAAACTCAAAGCGATATTCATTGCGAATTTCACCCTTGGCGGCGGCGCTTTTAAGCTGTGGCTTAACAAAAATAGTATCGCCGTCTTTAAGCTGTGTTGTCGGTCTTAGGCCTTTGTTTAGAAAGTCATAAATGTCGAAAGTTTCAATGGTTTCCCCGTCGCGGATGAGTTCGATGTTACGGTAACTACCGCGCTCATGGTCAATGCCTTGTGCTAAATCAATGTAGTGGAAAACAGTAAATGTAGACACGCCGCTATACCGTCCAGGTGCTACGACATTACCAGTCACAAAAATAGATACAGGCTGTGCTGTACCCATATTGGTGTAAACTTGTACACCATCTGTATAAACGGTGCGAATTTGCTTTCTAACTTTGGTGTTTAGGTCACCAAGTTTTGTGCCAGCAACTTTCACAGGGCCGACATCAGGGATGAAAATATTGCCTTGCGCGTCAACGACAGTCGTTTGCGTGGCGTTCACAGCGCCCCATAAAGAGATGTTGATCTTATCGCCCGGCGCAATCACATAATTTGGATTAAGGCTAATCGCGGCATCGGCAGAAAATTGTCCGCGGAATAGTTGAGCGCCATAGGGCAGGTTTTCTTCTGTCTCTGTGTCTTTTTTTACATCGGGTCGATCAATAGAAACGCTTTCGGTCTTGCTCTCAGCGCTTGTATCCATTGTAGCTTGGTTTAGGTATTCTTCTGGAATGTCATCGATTGTTTGGGCGTGAGCAGTTAGCCCCAAAGATAGGAATAAAAGAATAGACAGCGCTAGTGTTTTTACAGATGTATTAAAAATAGCCATATCTTATCTTCCTCCTTCATAAAGGGTCAGGACTTTCCATTCACCATCTTCGCCCATACAGGCTGTGATGCGCGCATCATCAGGTGTCTTTCGCACGGTACATGTCTTGCCGCTGGCGGCATCATATTGTTCAAGGACAACTGAACTTTCAATAAAGACCGGCTTTCCTTTTTCTGAAAGCTTAGGTGTTTCGTCTATGGCGGCAGGTGCTGACGAGGCACATGCGCCTAGGAAGATCACGCTACTTAATATTAGTAAACTGGAGGGCTTAATCATTTTCATGGCAAAGTTATACTAGTTTTTCCTTTAATGTGTAAAGCCATTCTAATGCTTCTTTTGGTGTAAGGGAATCAGGATCAATATTTTCCATGATCTCATAAACGGCGGAGGAGATAGCGGCGCTTTCTTGTTGTGTGGCTTCTTCTTGCTTCTCGCTGGCGTCTTCAAATAAAGGGAGGGCGTTGAGGCCTGCTTTGTTTTTATCTTTCTCAAGCGTCTTTAAGATGCTCTCCGCACGTTTGGTTACGGATGTCGGCAGTCCTGCAATGCGTCCAACATGAATGCCATAAGAACGATCCGCTGCCCCTTTGGCGACTTCATGGAGGAAAATCACTTTGCCTTTCCATTCTTTAACCTGCATGGCATGGCAAGATAAAGCACTTAGTTTTTCTTCTAAGGCGGTAAGTTCGTGATAATGCGTGGCAAAGATCGTCCGTGCTTTATTAGCTTCATGAAGTTGTTCTGTACATGCCCATGCGATAGACAGGCCATCATAGGTGGCTGTGCCGCGGCCAATTTCGTCTAATATCACGAAAGATCGGTCTGTAGCCTGATTGAGGATAGCGGCTGTTTCCACCATCTCAACCATAAAAGTAGAGCGGCCAGAAGCTAGATCATCTGAGGCACCGACACGGCTAAATACTTTATCGATGATGCCGATATGCGCGCTTTGTGCAGGTACGAAGCTTCCCATCTGCGCCATGATCGCAATCAAAGCGTTTTGACGCAAAAATGTAGACTTACCGGCCATATTTGGCCCTGTCAGGAGCCAGACACGATCTGCATCACTCATATCACAATCATTGGCGATAAAGGGTTGGTCGCTGGCTTTCTTAAGGGCGGCCTCAACAATCGGGTGGCGTCCGCCTTCGATTTTAAAGCTATAGCTGTTATCGAGGGTAGGGCGTGTGTAATTGAGGTCTTCCGCAAGTTCGGCTAGGGCGCAGAGGACATCTAACTGTGCTAAAACATGTGCGATATCTTTTAACTTGCGGGCGCAATCTGATGCTTGGCTAACAAGTTTTGTGAAGAGTTCTTGCTCAATCGCAATGGCCTTATCGCCAGCTTGCGTAATATCACGCTCAAGTTCGGATAGTTCAGGCGTTGTGAAACGCATAACACTTGCCAGTGTTTGCCTGTGTACAAATGGGTTGTCGTTTTTATTATCATCATTTGCGCCAACAAGCAGGCTATCTCCATACTTAGATGATACTTCAATAAAGTACCCTAATACATTGTTATAGCTTATTTTTAACCCTTTTATTTCAGTGTCTTGAGCGTAGCGGCCTTGCAGCTCAGCGATTAGTTTCTTGCTATCTTCTTTGATGGAACGATAGCGATCTAACTCAGGGTGATAGCCTTTGGCGATAAAGCCTCCATCGCGTGCCATGGCTGGCGCGTCTTGTGTGATACTTTGGCTTAAAGTCTCAAGCAAGGCGCTTGTTTGCCCATCATGGGAAAGCTGATCTAAAAAGGGCTTTAGCAATTCTTTTGCTGAAGCATTTGAGAGAGTCGCAATAACGCCGAGTGATTTTTGTAGACCGATAGAGATATTCTCCAGATCACGCGGCCCGCCGCGGCCAATCGTTAAGCGGGCTAATGTGCGCTCAATGTCTGGGACTTCTTTGAGGATTTCGCGCAATGTTTGGCGCAAAGACAGGTCATTATGAAATAGCTCAACAAGGTCGAGCCTTGCATTAATGGCGGCTAAATCTTGAAGCGGGGCTGATATCCAGTCAAATAAGAGGCGTGATCCTGCCCCGTTGACGCACCAATCCATTGTGTGTAGGAGTGATCCTTTTTTAGTGCCTGACTGGCTTTGAGTAAGTTCAAGCGAGCGACGTGTTGCCGCATCAATCTCCATATGCGTCCCTGTTTGCACCTGTTGGAGCGGGGCGAGATAGGGCAGGCTGCCGAGCTGTGTGCGCTCGATGTAGTCAATGAGCGCTCCTGCGGCGATGGTCTCTGCCGCACCGAATTCGCCGAAGCTATCCAACGTTTGGATATTATAGGTATTCTTAATGGTTTTTTCGCATGAGGCGTAATTAAAGCGCACATCCGGTTCAATGCTCAAGCGTTCTTTTAAGTCATGCGGAAAGTCACTCATTACGGCATAGATGCCTTCAGGGATAATCAACTCACTTGGGTCAATCTGAGCGAGGGTGGCATAGATTTGATTTGGGGCAAGAGCTGTGACGCAAAACTGGCCCGTAGATAAATCGCACCAGCTCATTGCATATTCGCCTTTGGTTCGGACCAAAGCGGCAAGATAGTTGTTTTTGCGTGCTTCGAGTAGCGTGTCTTCAGTTAATGTCCCTTGTGTAACAACACGGACGACTTCACGTTTAACGAGGGCTTTATAACCGCCGCGTGCGCGCGCTTGTTCAGGGGTTTCTGTTTGTTCGCAAATAGCCACCTTATATCCTGCGCGGATCAACTTGGCGAGATAGCTTTCATAAGCGTGGAAAGGAACGCCGCACATGGGAATGTCTTGGCCTTGGGCTTTGCCGCGCTTGGTTAGAGTGATGTCCAGAACCTCAGCGGCAGTCACGGCATCATCCATGAAAAGCTCATAGAAGTCACCCATACGGTAGAACAGCAAACAATCAGGATGGTTAGCCTTAACCTCCAGATATTGTTGCATCATTGGCGTGTGTTGGGGCGTATTATCCGCCTCATCAGTTTTTGATGTCGCTTCTTTTTTTGCTTTCACGCTCATGGGGATAGGTGAATACTTGTTTTACCTTAGTTGCCTGTGCCTGTAGAGCCAAAACCGCCCGCACCGCGCGCTGTTTCTTCTAGGTCTTCAGTCACATTCCATGCCACGGTTTCATGCTTGGCGATAACCATCTGTGCAACGCGCATGCCGCGCTCAATCGTAAAGCTTTCTTCGCCAAGGTTAATCAAGATAACTTTGATTTCACCGCGATAATCAGCATCTACTGTGCCTGGCGTATTCAGAACTGTAATGCCGTGTTTCGCCGCAAGACCTGATCTTGGGCGTACTTGTGCTTCATAGCCTGCTGGTAGCGCCATAGCAAGGCCTGTTGGCACCAATGTGCGTTTACCCGGACCGAGGATAAAAGGTTCATCAATCGCAGCAGTAAGGTCCATACCTGCGGATTGTTCTGTCTCATATTTAGGAATTGCGATATCTTTCGCGTGATCGAGTGTTTTAAGCGCAACGGTGAGTGTGGTCATGATTAAGCCCTTTCTTTATTATCTTGCCATGAAGTATCTGCTGTACTTCCTTGGTAAAAGAAAAGTGCCGTTTTTTCAACTATCTTGCGGGCGATATCCACTTTTGTTTGCGTTTTCCAGCTCTCTTCAACACCATTTCGTGTAATAAGAGCCGCTGTATTGGTATCTTGGCCGAAAACAGGGTTGGTTATGCTGATTTCATTTGCAATGATCCAATCGCATCCTTTTTTAAGGAGTTTCTCTTTCGCATTCTTCTCGGCTTCTTGTGTCTCGGCGGCAAAACCGATGACAAGGGCGGGGCGGCTTTTATGTTTAGATATTGTCGCGAGGATATCTGGATTTTCGGTTAGCACCAATGTTGGCGCATCCGCGCCAGTTTGCTTCTTGATCTTTTGATCGGCAGGTTCGGTGCTTCTCCAGTCGCTAACGGCGGCGGTGCATATCGCAATGTCTGAATCAATGCGCTCAAGGCTGGCGTCAAGCATTTCTTGTGCGGATGTTACATGGACCGTTTTGACGCCGTGCGGATCTTGTAAACGTGTCGGGCCTGAAATAAGCGTCACTTCTGCGCCTGCGTCACGCAGAGCTTCGGCGATGGCATAACCTTGCTTCCCTGATGAATGGTTTCCGATAAAGCGCACAGGGTCAATGGCTTCATAGGTTGGCCCTGCCGTCACAAAAGCGATTTTACCATGAAGAGGGAGTGTCTCAGGATTTAGTTTTTTTTTAACGATGCTGAAGATAGTTTCGGGGTCTGGCAGTCGACCTTCACCGTATTCGCCGCAAGCCATGTCGCCTTCTTCAGGTTGTATGATATCTATACCGCGTTTTTTAAGTGTCGCGATATTGTCTTGCGTGGCGGCATTTTCCCACATTTTAACATTCATGGCGGGTGCGGCGATGACAGGCTTGTTTGTAGCAAGCAGGCATGTCGTGGCCAGATCATCGGCAATGCCATGGGTCATTTTTGCAAGGATATTAGCTGTTGCTGGGGCAACCAAGATAAGATCAGCGGCGCGTGATAGCTCGATATGACCCATTTCACTTTCAGCCGTTAAGTCCCATAAATCTTGGTAAACCTTGTTACCTGAAAGTGCCTGAATAGACAGCGGGGTAACGAATTCAGCCCCCGATTTGGTCAAAATGGTTTGAACCCCTATGCCGTCTTTTTTGAAAAGACGGATGAGTTCTAAGCTCTTATAAGCGGCAATGCCACCAGAGATAATAAGAAGGACTGATTTAGTAGGTTGTGCCATCAATATTCTCGAAAGTATTTTGATCTTCGAGTTTTCTGTTTGCTTCTTCAAGAGCTTGGTTTGCGCGCTCTAAAGAACGGTTCAATGTTTCCATCAAATCTTCGTCAGATGCACCGCTTACAGTGGTCGACGTACCAGCAGCAGGCTCAATATTCGCAACGCTATCTGCGTTAAGGTTAGGATAGAAATAAACTGTCCCAATAACGGCGATAACAGCAACAACGGCAAATTTAATAAAGTCTGACATGATTTTTTAACTCCTCGGTAATTCTATATTTTGCATAGTACTAAAACTTTTACAGTAAAAGCAAATCTTTCATGTGTAGTTATGCGCAAGTTTATAGTCTTCTATTCAGGCTTTGTCCCGCGGTGGATAGCAACCACGCCAAAATTCATATTTGTGTATTTCACATCGGTGAAGCCTGCCTCTTCCATCCGCGCCGCAAGTTGCTTTTGCGTTGGGTGCTTACGAATACTTTCTACCAGATATTGGTAGCTATCGGCATCGCCCGCGATCATCTGTCCCATTTTAGGGATCAGGTGGTATGAATAAGTGTCATATAGTTTGCTCATCAGCGGGTTTTCGACATGGCTGAATTCTAGACACCAGAATTGACCACCGGGTTTGAGAAGGCGGTAGGCGTCTTTTAAGGCATCATCAATGCGTGTGACATTACGCAGACCAAAAGCAATGGTGTAGATATCTTTGCTGTTATCAGCAAAAGGCAGGTGTTCTGCATTCCCTACAATGAAATCCATATTTTGTGTGTAGCCAAGATCAATAGCGCGATCACGGCCTACAGAGAGCATCGACTCATTGATATCTGAAACGGTAATAGATGTCTTGGGCGAGGTTTTTTTGCGGATTCTAAAGGCAATGTCGCCTGTGCCGCCAGCCACGTCTAGGTACTCCCAGTTCATACGAGGGCGGATCATCGAAACAAATCGATCTTTCCACAGGCGATGCGTGCCAAAAGACATCGCATCATTCATTAGATCATATTTTTGCGCCACGGAGTGAAAGACGCCGCCAACCAGCTCTGTCTTCTCATTCGCATCTACGGCGCGTTCGCCAAACCAGTTTTGTTCTGGGTTATCTTTGCTTGTCTTGCTCATAGAAATGAGATTAACCACGTTTTCATCCTTTATTCAATTATAATTCTCGTTTAAAAAAGAAAGCGATGAGACTTTTAAAAGCCCTTGCTGCCGTATCTGGATTAACCGCACTGAGCCGTGTTGCTGGCTTCGTGCGAGATATTCTTATGGCGGCGATATTAGGCGCAGGGCCTATTGCCGATGCTTTTTTTGTCGCGCTTAAATTACCCAACCTTTTCAGACGTATTACGGCGGAGGGTGCTTTCACTGTTGCTTTTGTACCGACCTATGCGGATAAGGATGAAAAGCTAGGCAGGGAAGCGGCGGCGGAATATGCAGGACGTGTCGCGTCGGTGATGATGGGCGTGTTGATACCGCTCAGCCTTATCGTGATGTGGTTCATGCCTTTTGTGATTGGCCTTATTGCGCCTGGTTTCACGGAAGGGGAGATGCGTTTTGATCTGGCTATTGAGTTCACTCGCGTGACATTCCCTTATCTTGCGCTGATATCATTCGGTGCGTTGCTTGGCGGTATGATGAATGCCCATGACAAATTCGCACCTTTCGCCGCGGCGCCGATTTTATTTAATTTATGTCTGATCAGCGGTTTATTGCTTAGCGGTTTTTTTGAAACAGCAGGGCATGCCCTTGTCTGGGCCGTAGCGTTTTCCGGCGTATTGCAAGCGGTGTTCTTGTATTACTGTCTCAAGCGCTACCGGATCGATCTTAATTTTAAAAAACCAAAGTTGGATAAGGATATTAAGAAACTATTCAAGCTCATGGCCCCAGGTATTGTTGGAGCAGGAGTTGTCCAGATTAATATCTTTGTTGATGTCATCCTTGCCTCATTCTTGCAAGCAGGGGCTATCTCGGCACTATATTATGCAGACCGCCTCAATCAATTACCGTTAGGGATCATAGGAATTGCCATTGGTACAGCGCTTTTGCCGATGATGTCGCGTGCTGTATCCTCAGGCGACAAGTTCAAGACGCAAGGGTTGTTTGACCAGTCTCTTTTCTTTGGTCTTCTTTTGGCAATGCCTGCTGCTACGGCCTTGGCTGTTATGCCGCATGTGCTTATCGAAGGGTTATTTGAGCGCGGGGCATTCACATCTGAAGCAACACATATCACCAGTGGCGTGCTTCGCGCTTATGCGCTCGGGCTTCCGGCCTTTATCTTGGCAAAAGTATTCTCAACTCTGTATTTCTCACACCAAGACACAGTAACGCCTGTAAAAATATCTATTATCGGGACACTCCTTAATATTGGGTTGAGCCTTATTTTGATCAAAGAGATTGGCGTTATGGGGATCGCACTTGCAACATCACTGACAACATGGATGCAAATAGCGCTCTATCTGGGTGCAATGAAGCGTAGTGAATATCACGTATATGCGCCGCGTTTTAAAACACAAGTCATACAAATTACGCTCTGCGCACTTGTTATGGGACTTTCGATTATGCTGGCTGATGTGCTGTTACCATTCGAGGCTGTCGTAAAAATGGTCATTCTTGTGCTTTTAGGATTGATTGTTTATTTCTTTTCCGTAGTCTGGGTGAAGCTAATCCGTATGGACGATTTCAATAGAATAATGGGTAAAAACAAAAATGAGTAAAAGAATTCTGTCATGTATGCAGCCAACGAACCAGTTGCACCTTGGTAACTATTTGGGTGCGCTGAAAAACTGGGTGAACTTGCAAAACCAAGGCGCAGATATGTGTCTTTATGGCGTGGTGGATCTTCATGCTATCACCGTGAGTTATGACCGCGATGCTTTGGCGCAATCAACGCGCGAGATTGCCGCGGCCTATATTGCTGGGGGGATTGATCTCAATAAATCGACATTGTTTGTGCAATCGGCGGTGCCTGCGCATTCAAAGCTGAACTGGCTCTTCGCAACGATGACTCAGATGGGCAAGCTGGACCGCATGACTCAGTTCAAGGACAAGGCAGGGAAGAATACGGAGCGCGCAGGCTTAGGGCTATATGCATACCCAGTGCTGATGGCTGCTGATATTTTGGTGTATAAGGCGACGCATGTGCCTGTTGGTGATGATCAGCGCCAGCACTTAGAGCTCGCGCGGGAAATCGCATCGACATTTAACCACCGCTATGACGTTGATTTTTTCCCATTGCCAGAGACAATTTCAGCAGGACCTGCGACCCGTGTGATGTCCTTACGTGACGGGACTCAAAAAATGTCAAAATCGGCGGAAAGCGATATGACTCGTATTAACCTTACGGATGATGCTGATTTGATTGCTAAGAAAATCAAGAAAGCCAAAACTGACCCAGAAGCGTTACCTGAAAATGAAGATGGATTAGAGGGACGCGCTGAGGCTTCGAACCTTGTTGGGATTTATGCGTCGTTGTCAGATCAAAGTAAAGCAGATGTCTTAAAAGAGTTTGGCGGAAAGCAATTCTCTGAATTCAAGCCAGCGCTGATTGAGCTTTCCGTTGAAAAACTAGCGCCGATTACGACAGAGATGAGTAAACTGCTTGATGATCCTGCGCAGATTGATAAAGCGCTGAAAGAGGGTTCTGAAAAAGCGTCTTCTATCGCAGAGCCTGTTTACCAAGAGGTTCTGGATATTATGGGTTTTTGGAAATGATTGATGCAAAACGCTCCAAAGATTTAATTTTTATCGTTGGTATGCACCGAAGCGGCACGAGTTGCTTGACGGGATGCCTCGAAGATCTTGGCGTTTATAATGAGGCTGATATGGCCCATGTAAATAAGGCATCATCAAATCCCAAGGGAAACCGCGAAAGCCCCGATGTCCATTTATTTAATGAAGTGGTTTTAAAGCGTAATGGTTATAAGTGGTCTAATATTCCGAATAAGGCTATTCCATGGATAGCCAGTGATTATAAAATTGCTGAGTTTGTGTTGGAGAATATGATTAATCAGGCCAAACCATCTATGGCCGTGGTGAAAGACCCGCGTATTGCACTTATGCCGTATCAGTGGCTGTCGATTGCGCCTAACGCCGCCTGTATTATTTCTTTGCGTCACCCGATGACAGTGGCGAAGTCATTATTGAAGCGTAGTAACTTACCGATTGAAGAGGGCTTAAAGCTCTGGGCGGATTATAACCGCGAAGTTTTGCCGCTGGCACAAGAATATAATATACCTGTGTTGTCCTATGATTTGCCACCTGAGCAGTATATTCAGCGCTTTCGTCAGATTGCCGCAGCTCTTGGCCTTGATGCGCATAAACAAATCAAATTCTATGATGCTAACTTCAACACCGTAGGCGGTAAGAAAGCAGAGGACACCGAGAGCCTTCCTGATAGTGTTAAGCAGCTATATAAAGCTCTTTTAGTTCAGTCAGAAAAACAGGATTTTAGTCTGCGTGTTCATGTGAGAGAACAAGTTGCTCCAGCCGAAGGTGAAAACATGAAAATGGTTGAGATGATTAATAGCTTGGAAAAAGGTCTGTATCCGAGTGGAAAATTTTGGGTTAATTTTGGCCATGTCTTGTTAAAGACGGGACGACCAGTGTCGGCTTTTCAAGCGTTTAAGAAAGCGCTAAAGATGGGTAAGATTAATATGTCTTTTATTGCTGGCTTTTTGAAATCCATCTATTACACTTTGATACTTAGAAAAAAGGAAAATTAGACGTGCGTATTTTTGCATCTTTTTTATTGTTGTTAGTTGGTTTTAGCTTTTCTGCGAAAGCAGAGGTTACGATGTGGACCGACCCTGATTTTGGCGTGGTAATTGCGTATCCCGATGGTTGGACAAAACAGGTCAATAAACATGATGGCGAGCGTTTGTTCATTGTCGCGCCAGCGGCACAGGATATGGCGCAATGTAAAATGGACATCGAAAAAGACGAGCGCTTCGAAATTTATCCGAAGAAATATCTGAAAGATATCGTGTCTCGTGAGTTGAATGACAGTTTCTGGCGTCAGTATTTTGTGAATTACGATGATGTGAAGATTGGCTATTTTGCTGAAGGCGGCGGCTTGGGTAGTGGTTATGCTACCTATGTTGACTTTGCGTATAAGGCCTCTTTTAACGGACAGGCCAGACAGATGCGCGGCGTTGCCTATGCCACCATTTATCATGATATGCGTGTGGTGGTTGAATGTTCAAGTGATGCAAGACGCTACCCTGCATGGTTTCCTTTGTTCTCAGGCGTGATGAAATCCGTCACATTTGAGCCAGCTTTCCACGGGCGAGCATGGGGGGAATATCGTAACTTCTTCCGTGATTACGACGTTTTATATCCTGTTGGTCGCGGTTATAGCGCATATTAAAAAACTTTCCGTGTAATTCACCAAAAGCCCCTACATTTTTATGGGTGGGTATGCTAAGCAAAAGCTATGCATATTTACCTGCCCATTGCTGAAGTTTCGATACCGGCGGAATTATTTCTCGGTATGGCTTTGATGGTTGGGTTTATTTCCGGCGTTTTTGGTGTTGGCGGCGGCTTTATCTTAACGCCGCTTCTCATTTTTAGCGGTATTCCGCCTGCGGTAGCTGTTGCGACGCAGTCAAACCAGCTTGTTGCGTCGAGTATTACCGGGGTTTTAGGGCATCTTAGGCAAGGGAATGTTGATATCAAGCTTGGCCTTGTGATGCTGGCGGGGAGCTCGCTTGGTTCTATCGTGGGTATTTTCCTCTTTAGCTTACTCAAATATCTGGGGCAGATCGATGTTGTGATTGCCGTGTCTTATGTTTCCATGCTCAGTGTTATCGGAAGCCTGATGCTTATTGATGTGATCAATGCCCGTTTAAAAATTGTAAAACCTAAGGAAGGGCGAGAGCGGAGTTGGTACAGAAAACTTAATGAGCGTTTACCGTATAAAATGCGGTTTAATAGGTCTCGCATTT
>MDTG01011201.1_pt1 | contig 11793 bp, 8 predicted proteins | sample 811421 | NCBI WGS metagenome assembly MDTG01 (sample SAMN05326645, study PRJNA326480) | marine metagenome | isolation source: seawater | place: Pacific Ocean: South East | collected 2011 | reverse complement strand
CGGATTTAAAAATTTTTCGCAAATAATAAGTGCTACTATGTAGCCATCCTTATTTAATGCTGGTGTGAAGAAAGTATCCAAATGAAATCCTTCTCCCTTTAATAGAACAACTTCATCAACATTTAATTCTTCAGCTACAAAGTCTACACCTTTTTGAGTATTTCTTTGTAAACCGCTAAACAGAACTTTATTGCTTGCACAATAAAAAAATTCACCTCCATCCGCTCGCCACCCAGATTTATTTGGCATTTCACATATATTAATCTGCAGCGGTTTTAATAGTTCTTTTACAATTTTATTTTCGATTCTTCTTTCAGGTTCTCCAGCTCTAAGAATAATTACCTTACCGTTTTGGTTAGAAATAAATGGATCTCTAATAAAGACAAAATCATGCTTAGGATTTTCACTATCTAATTGTTTCGGAAAATCAAGTTCTATTATTTCATGCCCTTCTTTCTGTATGGATTTTATTAAAGCATCTCTTTCTTTAATTAATAGATTATTAATGGGAATTTGCCCTTTTTTCATTGCTGGATTATCTTTGTATTTAGGTATCCCACTTCTCCACCAACCAGATTCAGGTAATTTTGATAAAACAATTTTCATTAATTAAAATAAATTTTAGTTACTTTAGCAAAAAAATAGTTATTTATATTCTAAATCAAGTGCAACGCGTACTACGTTTTTTTCAAAATAGATGATTGAATTTTTAATATTCATATCTACTTTGATTTTTCCTTTTGAAGTCTTTAGCTTTAATGACTTTTCTTTTGGTTTTGGACCATGAAATTTTAATCCACTTTGATAGAATGTACTTAAATCAATTTTACCGTAAACATTGCCTTTCCGCTCCATTTTTACGATAGGGTCTTCTATGAGTAAGCTTACTTGATTGTTGTCAAAACTATATTCGACAAAAATCTTTTTTTTAACATTTTTTTTTATATTAGTTTTTTCTTTTTTAAACGTAACAGTTGTCAGAAAATCAGCAGATCCATATTCAAAACTCACATGGGGATCTTGAATTGACCAAATGGCTTGGTCCCCTTTGATCCCTTTAGGAATTTCATGATTACCTATTATTTTTAGATAATCATTTACCAGGTCTTCAGAAATTGAGATTGATATTTCACTTGCGAAAACGATAGAACTAATTAAATAAATAAAAAGGAAATTTTTATACATTTGTTCTCCAAATTATTTGCAAAATAATTAATAAATAGTATATAATTATATTTTTTACTAAGGTGTTCAAATTTTTTTCTAAAACTAATAGACAGAAATATACTCAAATATTTAAGTGTATTTTTTTATTTCGAAAGAATGGAAATTTTTACAATCTAATACTTTATTAAAAAAAATAAACTGAATAAACATATTACAATCTATATTATATGATATATGTTTTGAAATATCATTATTTAATCTTTTACATTCGTAAGTTATTTTTCAAAGAAACAAAATTTTAATATATTGAAATTAAATTTCTCATAAATTTTTTTTAAATTTTCTTATGTCTGAGGCTTCTAAGAAAGTCAATAATTCATTATTTAATAATCCTATGGAAACTTTTCCGGGGTTAACAATTAATGATTTAAATAGGTATTTACCAGCTCTGCGAACAATTAAAGATGTTCAAATGGATGCGCAGAACATGAAAGAAGGTATGTTTTTAGCTAACTGTTTGGATGGTCTACAAAGAGTACCTGATAATAGCATTGATTTAATAATAGCTAATCCATTTAATAATGAGGCAGAGAGAAATCAAGAATTTGGCAATGGCAATACACTTCAAAGCTATTATCAATGGAATCAATCCTGGGTTGAGGAATCTCAAAGGGTATTAAAAAATTCTGGAGCTATGTATCTTTTTACCTCTTGGGAATATTCTGGTATGTTTCAAGGTTTGCTAAGTAACTATTTTCATGTTCAATCAAGAATAACCTGGCGCGACAAGTTGGCTACTTGCAATAAAAAATTTTGGAAAAATGAGACTGCAGATATTTGGTTTGCTACTAAGTCTGAAGAGTTCTTATTTAAACAACATCCTATAGGAATTAATACGATTAATCAATTAAATGACGAAGAAGGTGAGTCTAATTTATGGTTAGATATTCCAGGAATATCAGAGAAGTGGGGCAGGTATCCTCAAAAGCTTTTTCTACGAATTATTGAAGCGAGTAGTTTTAAATTAAATTGGGTTTTAGATCCATTTATGTCTGTTGGTGATGTAGGAGTGGCCTGCAAAGAGAAAGGAAGACGTTTCATCGGTTTTGGAACTAATAAAGATAATCTTCTTATGTCAATGAAAAGAGTGGAGAATAGCTGAAATGAGTTTGTTAAAGAGTATAACTGATGAAATGTATTCATCAATGAAATCAGGTGATAAAGAAAAAGCTAATACACTTAGAATTTTAATCTCAAAATTAAAAGATCAGCAAATTAAATTAAGAAAAGATATTTCAGATGAAGAGACTATTAAGATAATTAAAACTTTAGTGAAACAACGAAAAGAATCTGCAGAAATATATTCAAAAGCAGGAAGAGATGAACTTGCAAAGAAAGAAAATTTTGAAATAAGTATTTTAAATAATTATCTTCCAAAATCAATGTCTGATGAAGACGTTCTTTTATTAATAAAAAAAATTATAGATGAGACGAATGCAAAAGATTTATCTGATATTGGAAAGGTCATGCCATTAGTTATGAAAAGAGGGAAAGGTAAAGTGGATGGGAAGAAAGCAAATAGCGTATTAAGAACCTTATTAGAATAAATGCCTTCCTTTTTAGATAGTCTTGCAATTTCTTTCATTATAATTATGGGCTACAGTGGTTTTACAAAAGGATTTATTGAAGAATTTGGTAGACTATTAGGGTTTATTCTGGCAGTCATTGTTTCAATGTCAAAAAGTGTTGCCTTTTCTATTTACCTCAAGACATTTATCGACTATGAAGAATCTATCCTGCTTCCATTATCCTACATGCTGTTATTTATTTTCTCAGTTTGTATAGGAAGAGTTCTAACTAAATTTGCACATGTAGCTTTTTTATCTGTAGAAAATCGTCTAATGAATCAGACTATGGGATTCTTTTTTGGGATGGTTAAGGGTGTTATCTTGTTGATTACATTTGTTTGGTTTATATCAATACTTCCACTACAAAAGTGGAATAACATAATAAATGAAAATTCGAAACTTATAGCCTATAGCAATCAAGTTAGGTTCTCCGTTATTTCATTTTTTAATTGGGAGGATCCTATATCTTTAAGCGAATCCTATATTAAAAAGATAACACAACCCTAATGCCACAAATACCTCAAGGAACTGTGGATTTAATTCGAGAATCATCGGATATCTTGGAAGTTATTTCACAATACGTTGATTTAAAACAGCGAGGTGCAAATTATTTTGGTATTTGTCCTTTTCATGATGAAAAAACACCCTCTTTCAGTGTTGCTCCTTCTAAACAAATATACCATTGTTTTGGTTGTAATTCTGGAGGGAATATATTTTCTTTTATTATGGAATATCAAAAAACCTCTTTTCCTGAGGCTATTAAGTTTATAGCTGATCGTTACAATATTAAAATCGAGTTTAAAGAAAATGATTTTCAATCAGAAACCTATTCGGGTCTTTATGAACTACATAATATTGCTATGCAGTTGTATCAAGATAATCTTTTTTCTGAAGAAGGAAATCTTGCTCTTAAATATTTATATGAACGAGGGTTAAGCGAAGATATAATTAAACAATTTAAAATTGGTTTTGCGAATGATAGCTGGGATCATTTGGTAAAAAAAGTAAAAGGTAAAGGATTTACAAAAAACCAAATAAGTCAATCTGGATTATTTATACTTTCAGAAAAAGGAGTTTTTGATCGTTTTAGGAGTAGGATAATGTTCCCAATATTTCATCCTTCAGGGAAGGCAATTGCATTTGGGGGAAGAATTTTTAATAGTGATGACCCAGCTAAATATTTAAACTCTCCTGAAACCCCTCTCTATCATAAAGGGAGTATATTTTATGGAATTCAAGCAACAAGAGATTCAATTCGAAAAAATGGATTTGCAGTTTTAGTTGAGGGATATATGGATTTTTTGAAACTATATCAGGGATCAGTTTTTAATGTTTTAGCCACCTCAGGAACTGCTTTCACTAAAAAGCATGTATCTTCTCTTAATCGCATAACAAAAAAAGTTATTCTACTTTTTGATGGAGATGATGCAGGTGCTAATGCTGTAATCAAGGCAGGATGGACTTTAATAAAAGGTGAGTTAGACCCAATGGTAATTAGGCCACCGAATGGATTAGATCCAGATGACTGGGTTGAAAAGGAAGGAGGAGAAAATATTATTAAAGCACTCTCCAAACCAGAACCTTATATTAATTTTAATATAAAGTTTCATAAAGGGGAGGAGTTGGAAGGAGCTGATCGAAAAGAATATATTATTCAACTAGCTAAAGAAATAAAAAATATTAATGATGGTATAGTTCGTAATGATCTGATTCGGATTATTTCTTCAAAATTAATGATAGAAGAAAAAGATTTAATACGTACGATTAAAACGCAAAGAATAGTAAGTAGTCGAATTATGCACGATAATTCAACTGAAAAACATATTATAAATTTCACATCTAAAATTGAAAAGGCTCAATTTGAACTAATTAAATTAATGTTAATATCGAATAATCAGACTAAAGAACACATAAAAGAATCTATTTCGGAAGATCTTTTAACAGTTCCATTTTTAAAGAAAATTTATGGAATAATTAAAGATACAAATTTGCCTATAGAATCATCTTCAATTATCGAGTATTTTAGGGATAAGAATGATCGTGAGTTTATAACCAAAATGTTTTTCGAAACTATAAGTGAAACATATATTGAAGAAATTGTATATGATTGCATAAAAATCTTAAAATCAGAACCAATAAAACAACAAATAAGTGATATTCGCGTTAAAATTCGAGAAAAAGAATCAAAAGGTGAAAATTCTTTTAAAGAACTAAATTCTTTAGCAGAACTGAGAAAAAAATTAAATGATTTATAAAAATCAACATATAAAAATACTTTTAACACTTTTTATATTGAGTATTAATCTAATATCTTCAACTCAAGTTCAATTGATTACAGCACATAAAAAAAGCAATGGTGTCTTATTAAGGATAGTAACTAATTCCATTGTTGACATTGAGAATATTGCAGGATGGAAAGGCCAAGAAAATTGGTTTTATCTTACACTAAATGGTTCCTATCTCAGTCCAAAAGCATTAGAAGATTTATCATTTGAGTTGCCATTAGTTGATATTGAAATAACAGAAAATAATCAATCTGTACAAATTGGATATCTATTTAATACACCAATCGAAGATTTTGAAATTTTTCATTCAAGCGCCAGTCGTGTTGTTTTGGTTCAAGTTTGGGAGTCATTAAGTGATAGTTTACGTACTCAAGTAAAACTTTCAGAAGGTACTAATGCTAACCGTGTTTTCACGTTACCGAAAAAAGAATCTAAGGGAACTCCATTTTACGACTCTTTTGTCTATGCAAGAGATAAATATGGACCAGAAAAATATTTTGTATGGTATAATAATTGGTATTCGACAGAAGACAGCTTAGATATAGAAAGTCTAGAAGAACAAGATGATAAATCTGTTAAATCGCCTAATAATTTTCAAGAACCAAAGCCCCTTACTTATAGGAAAAGGAAAATTGAAATCAGTGGACCGCCACCGCCTCCAAAAAAATTGAAAAGAGACGCTATTGATATCTCATTTATATTAGAAAAGGGTTTACTACTTTCTGGATCTAAAAGAATTCGTGATGTTAAAGCTCTTCAAGAAGCATTAGTTTCATTAGGTTATTACTTGGGAGAGGGAGGCGTTTATAATGATGGTGTAGATGGTGAGTTTGGCCCAAATACAGAAGATGCAGTGCTACAGTTCCAATTAGATAGAGGTTTTACTAGTGCAAATGTAGATGGCATAGTTGGCGAGGGTACTCATCAAGAGCTATTGAGAGCATTATCTGGGGAAAAACCTTTGGTCTCTTTTCAGCCTGAAGTAAATAAAATTCAAAAGGATGATACCGTTAAAAAATCCGTTAAGACCAAAAGAGTCGATATGGAACAAAAATTTGGTAGCGTTGTGCAACAGAGCATGGAAACGGCAAGAGAATTGTTGAATCAAGCACCCATAACTACTCAGGTAAAACGTGAAAAAAGGCGATTAGAAAATATTAATCAAATCAATCTTTTACCTCCAGATCTTTCGAAAAGAAAAACTTTTCTTAGGTTAACTTGTAACCTTGATGGTGCTAATGTCTTCATAGACGGCTCATTGATTGGTACAACTCCATTACTTAAAAAATTGCCCATTACTCCTGGGTGGCACAGAGTTAGGGTAGTAGATCCATTCTCTACCCCTCCCAAATTTGCAATGGATATTCCAGATTATCAGGATATATATGTTCCAAAAGGACGGACCCAGAAAATTAGGATCAATTTAGCAACATCAAATCAGGAATCTCTAGATTAGAATGAATTCTTTTTTCTCCAGCACTTTATTCTGGGGAATAATTAGCTTTCTCGTTATACCAAAGGTGACAATTTCACAAGACTTGCCATTAATTCTTTCTTCAAAAACTATGTCGACCGAAACTGGTATTAAGTTACATTTTGTACTTTCCAGCCATATCAAAAAAGATGATGTATCAAGTTGGATAGAACAGGATAATTGGTTAATTCTAAATTTTTATAACATCATTAGACCAAAATCTGAATCTTTTAAGAATTTGATCACATATCCAGTCAGAAAGGTTGAACAGTCCTGGATTCAGAACTCCAATTCGTTACAATTATCGATACAAATTAATCGAAGTATAGGAATTTTTGATGTATTGATTCATGACGAAGGGCGTAGTGTAAGCATTGTAATTACGTATAGTGACTTTATAGAGGCAAAAGATGTAAACCCATCTTTTGTTTTTCCTGATTTTAAGAATTCTCAAAAAAAATCCCATCCCTTATCATGGAAAGATGTAAGAGAAAGAACTTCCTTAGAAATCATATGCGATACCAAAGGGCTTCCAATTTATGTTGACGGGAAAATGGTTGGTATTTCACCATTAAAAAACTCAATAGATGTTTTGCCTGGGTGGCATAAAGTGGGATATTTCCCGAATGATTATAGCAAGGATTTCAATAAACTAACTTCTAAGGAAAAAATATTAAATGACATCCTTGTTATGGGAAGATTAGATGTTTTTGTGGAGGAAGGCAAAGAAGAAACTATTGTATTAAATTATCAAACTTTAGATGAAGAGGTTATCGATTATAATAAGCGATTTCAAACCGGAACTATGGTTGGGTTTTCATTATTTTTTACAATGATTCTTTTGATGAGCTGGGGGCTAGCCTGATAAGAGTCCAATTTTTAGCAATTTTTGTTTCCTTACAATTGCTATTTCAAGTTGTTAACGCTCAAGACCAACCAAGTATAGAAGAAAGAAAATTAATTAAAGCCACTGAATATTATCAGTATTGGAATCCCTATCGAAGAGTAGTTAGCCAAAGAGGTGAAGTGCATACTTTCTTTGGGAAAGTTTATTATGAAGTAACATACAATAAAGATAATCGAATTAAAACCGTTACAAAATATGGTGAAGATGGACAAGCAAAAGAGACTTATTACTTTATATGGTCTCGATCTGGGATAAGATCTGAATACAAAGTTGAGTTTCATTCTGACGGAAGGGCTTCGAGGTTAGATACCAGTCTTTATTCAGATCAGTTAAGTTATGTTCGTACTGGATGGATAGCTGATGTTGTGAGTCGCAGTGATGGCAGGCCAAGAGAAGTTGATTTTTATGATCCACTAGGCATGAATTATTTTTCATATGTTTTCAATTACACTACTTTAAAAAAAGATAAAAACTTTTCGGAAGTAATTGAATCCTCTTATTTTGATTCAAATTCTAAATTTGTGGGTAGACATTTACTTTTTGTTGAAAGAGGCGCTTTTTTAAGAATGATACAATATTTCAATTCAGAAAATAAAATTATCCTAACAAAGGAATTTTTACATGATAAAACTCTTGAAGAAACAATAAGAGTCATTACAAATGAAAAGGGAGAGGAAATTGAAAGAAAAATTATACCTTATATGCCACCTGATAAATATGCATATAAATTTGAGTGGACAGGAACAGCTGTTATTGATAGGGGATTAAAGGACATTGACAATTTAGATTTGGCTTATGAGTTTGCATTGCGAGCACAAGAAGCGCTTGAGAAAGCAAATGAAGATTTAAAATTAGCAAAGGAAGCATTTGAAAAGGCAAATCGAAGAGCAAAACGCACAAAAGACTTATTAAAGGAAGCTGAAAGGCAAGCTGATGAAGCAGATAAGTTTAGAGTGAAAATGGAAGAAGCAAAGGTAGAAGCGCAAAATGCAATAGAATTGATGTATGATGCAGAAAGGGAAGCAGAATTGGCGCGATTGGAAGCTGCATCTGCAAAAGCTACTTTAGATGCTATTGAAAAAACACGAGAGGTTGAAGATTATGCGAAAGAAGAACGGAAAAGAGCAAGAAAAGAAGCAAGGAAAATAAGAAGAGAGGCTAGAAGAGAGGCTAGAATTGCGAGAGCAGCCCTACAAGATTCTTTATTAGGAGTTGAAACAAGAACCTTTTTATCTTTATCATACGGTTGGCCTTTATTAGTAGAAAAAACCCTATTGAATAATACTGCAGGGGTTCACTATTTATTTAGTTTTGGAAGAAGGAATATGTTTGAGTTTAATGGATGGGATTTCGATCTAGGTTTAGAAGTGAATTGGTATGATTTTTATTCAAATGACCCAGGACAAAATTTTCAAACACTAAGTTATTTTGGAATTACTCAAATTGATATTAGACCAGGATGGAGATGGATACCAACTGCTTTAGAAACTACTATTAAAGTCGGAGGAGGTTTAGTCTCACCAGGTTATGGTTTCATAGTTGGCAACTCCGCAACTTACAATCTTTTACCTACGCCATTAACCGTAGCTATGTTTTCTCAATTTAATTGGGTTTCAGAAGGCATAAATCAAGATACACCAACCAACTGGACAACAGTTGGCTTACAATTTGGTGTAAATCTTGAAGATAAAATACCAGAAATTTTTGATATAGATTTGCCTAATATATTTGACATATTTAGGTAAAAAAAAAGCCCTCTAATTGAGGGCTTTTTTTTAGTTTTAAATATTAAATTAGAATCTAATACTTAGTCCCATGTTAAAGTATCTCGGTGTTCCAAGATAAACTTCTGCACTACTAGCATCATGAATTCCATCATCATTAAAGGCATTATAGCTACTATTGTCTGTTGCATCTTGAACATAAATTGCATCTAGAGCATTGAATACATGTATAAAAGCAGACATTTTAGTTCCTGCAATTTCCATTGGTAGATCATAATTAACATGAAAATTAAGCTTGCTGTAACTGGGGGCCATCCATACTTGGTTTCTATCAGCATCTCCTTCGGAACTATACTCGCGATCACTTGGTGACCAATCAGAATAATGCTTATCATAATAATTTAAAAGCGATTGAACACTTAAACCTTTAACCGGAGTTAGTGTTAAGCCAAGAGCCATAGATGTTTGTGGGCTGTCTCCAACATAAAGATCTTTTAAGGCATAACTATATGTACCTAAAGAAGTACCTTCAGCATCTTTTAATTCTCCATCGGCATCATCTTTAAATTGCCAAGTTCCTATTCCAATTGCGGCATCCACCCTAAGCATGTCAATTACTTGCATAGAGGCTTCAACTTCTAATCCTGAATGATTTTGGTTCACTCCAGTCAAATAAACAATTTCAGTGTCTCCACTTGACCCTTGTCCTGTTTGTACCGCTTTTGTGAGGTTACGATCTTTCCAGTCAGTCATATAATAATTTGCTTTCACCGCCATATTCCCTGTGCGATAATTGATACCAAACTCGGTACTAGTGAAGTTTTCATTGGTAATATCGTTTGCTTTATTACCATCTTCATCAATTACGTTATCAAGGATAGGTGGTTTCTCGACAAGACCAAAGTTTCCAAATAGGCTCATGTTATCATTTAAATCATACATTAAACCACCTTTTAATTGAGTGGCTGATATAGCATCAGATTCTATTTTTGTTGGATTTACTTTGAAGAGGTCAATATATGAATAGGATATAGAAGACAAACCTGCCATACCATAAGCTGATATAGGTCCAGAGCTATAAGATCCTTGTCCAAAAAACCCAAGCCAATCAACGGTAGTTTCGTTGTGGTATGCGATGATGTCGCCTAAGCCAACTTGTTTACCATCAGGATGGTTTTCATCTGCATAATTAATAAAATATTGACCACCTAGCAAATCACGTACTTCACGAGCATGCTCAATACCTGCAGTTCTCCAGTCTAGACCTGCTTGAAGTTTTACAGCATCACTCAAATCAAAATTAAGTTTTGAAATAGCTCCTATAGTGCTTTGCCTGTTAATACTGTTTCTTAAGATTGCAAGAGATTCACCTGCAGTTTTTGGATTACCTTTTCTATCTTCAGTACCCTGATTCATAGCAATAGTAGCATTAAAATCAGCTACACGAGAAGGACCGGAATAATCCCAGATCCAACCACTAGAACCGGTATTGGGAACCCAAGACATCGAAGTTGAATCATAACTAGCACCATCATTGTTGTATGTACCTGTTCCTCCTCCAGATCCTCCAGACCAGTAAAATATAGAAGATAGTCTCATATTATCACTTAGCGATAAATAGTGGTTTAGGTTAACAAGTGGTTTATGAAAGAAATTTTCCCTTTCATTTAAAAAATTTGGATCGTGCCTATCAACCGTTCCACCTCCAAAAAGACCACCCTCACCATACATATACCAATACTGCTTTCCTTTGTAATCAGAGCTGACTTCATTCCAAGTTTCGTTGTAAAAACGTCCACCTTCACCTAAAGTTGCTTCAGGATATGCATCCAAAGCTTCTTGGGAATAACCCAATTCATCTTTAGCAAATTCTTGACTATATGCTGCCGCGTTTTGTGCATATAAGTTTTGTCCATGACGCTGAGGAGCACCAACAGCATACAATTCAAAACGGTTTGCATCATTCATTTGAAAACTTGCACCCAGATAATATGCCCATGCGTCTGTCCAAGTTTTATCGATGAAACCTTTACCAGTTTTTCTTACCAATGTACCGCTTAAGGCAAGTTTGTCACCCATAATAAGACCAGTATTGTAGTTGAGTGTTGACTTTAAAAATGAGCCAGCACCCAATTCTTGTTTGAATTTCCCACCTTTTGAATGAGCTGCCGGATCTGTAATAATATTCATTGTACCACCAATAGATGGCGTAGCTAAATTAACAGCACTTAAACCACGCTGCATCTGAATAGAGGAAGTAGCATCACCAACACCATCCCAATTAGACCAATAAACCCAACCGTTTTCCATATCATTTTGTGGTACACCATTGATCATCACAGCAACGTTTCTTTGGTTAAAACCACGAACGTTAATTCGAGCGTCTCCAGCGCCTCCACCTTGTTGGGTCGCGTAGACACTTGGAGTTGTATTCAACGCCATTGGTATGTCTTGTGATCCCAAGCGAGCTTCCATCTCTTTTTTAGAGACGGTTGTGTAAGCAACAGGTGTTTTTTCATCTGCACGAGAAGCAAGCACTTCAAGGCCTGACATCTCCAGAGCAGATGGGGAAAGTTGAAAATTTACTGTTCTTGAGGCATTCATTGAT
>MDTG01267358.1_pt1 | contig 11794 bp, 16 predicted proteins | sample 811421 | NCBI WGS metagenome assembly MDTG01 (sample SAMN05326645, study PRJNA326480) | marine metagenome | isolation source: seawater | place: Pacific Ocean: South East | collected 2011 | reverse complement strand
TCCATTTCCATGGTGAACATCAAAATCTATAATAGCTATTTTATTTAGTTTATATTTTTCTAGAAGATAGTGAGCTCCTACTGCTACGTTATTATAAATACAAAAACCCATAGCTTTATCTTTTTCAGCATGATGTCCAGGCGGCCTCACAGGACAGAAAACATTTTTAAATTCTTTATTTTGAACACCATCAATAGCCGTTATTATTGATGCAACCGCATCTGATGAAGCTTGTCTACTACCAGGAGACACAATGGTATCGCCATCTAAAAAATGCAAACCCTTTTTAGGAAAGGAATTTTCTACTTCATCAATATAGTTTGATTTATGAGCAAATTTTAAATATTTTTTTTCAAACTTTAATGGTTTTTTCCAAATTAATTTTTTATTTTTTTTTAAGTTTTTAATTACTACCGAAACACGATCTGCTCTCTCGGGATGACCTTGACCGGTGTCATGATTCAAATAAGAGTCGGTAGTTATAATTCCTGTTTTCACTTAAAATAATTTACCAAAATATTTTCATATATTTTAGTTAATTTTCTTAAATCAGAAACAGATACACTTTCATCTATTTTGTGCATTGTCTTACCTACTAAACCAAATTCTAAACATGGTGCAATATTCTTTATAAATCTTGCATCAGATGTTCCGCCAGAAGTAGATAATTTTGGTTTAATACCAGTGATTTTTTTTATGGCATTTTGAATCATGTAAGTGGTTTTGCTTGGTTTAGTTAAAAATGCTTCTCCAGAAACCTCATAATTTACTTTGAATCTAGATTTATTATTTTTAGTAACTGTTTTAAATATTTTATTTAGTTTTCTTTTCAAAGAAGTAGAAGAGTGTTTATCATTAAATCTAATATTAAAAACAGCTTCTGCAGATTCTGGAATTACGTTATCTGCATGATTATCGATATTAATTTTTGTTACTTCCAAATTTGAAGGTTGGAAATTTTTTGTTCCTTTATCTAGCTTTAAATCTTTAATTCTTTTTAAAATTTTAATTATGGTATTTGAGGGATTATTAGCCCTATGTGGATATGCCACATGACCCTGCGAACCTATTACAGTAAGCCTGCCAGTCAAACTTCCTCGTCTTCCAATTTTTATCATTTCACCAAGTTTATTAGGATTAGTAGGTTCGCCTACTATACAAAAATTAATTTTTTCCCTTTTTCTTTTTAAATATTTTACAACTCTTTTTGTTCCATTTACTGCTATTCCTTCTTCATCACCCGTAATCAATAAACTTATTGATCCTTTAAAATTTCTATTTTGATTTTTAAATCTACTTACAGCAGCTACAAAACATGCAATTGAGGCCTTCATATCATTAGCACCTCGTCCAATTAATTTATTATTTTTAACAATTGGTTTGAATGGATTAGTAGTCCAATTTTTTATATTACCAGGAGGAACTACATCTGTATGACCAGCATAACAAAAATTGGGAGAAGATCTTCCAAGTTTTGCGTATAAGTTTTTTACATTTTTGAAATTAATTATTTTACAATTAAAACCTATAGATCTTAAATTTTTGGCTAATAAGTTTATAGCCCCAGCATCTTTTGGTGTAATACTAGGTTTACGAATCAAATCTTTTGCTAATTTTAATTCACTTATTTGCATGATTTTTTAATCTCTTAATAAATCGTTTATAGAGGTTTTACTTCGAGTTTTTTCGTCTACTTTTTTTACAATTACCACACAGTATAGCGATGGTCCGTTTGGGTTATTCTTGCTTGGCATTGAGCCTGGAACAACTACGGAATAGGCAGGAACTTTACCATAATGAATTTCTCCAGAGGCACGATCAACTATTCTTGTAGATGCACCGATATAAACACCCATGGATAGTACAGATCCTTTTTCAACAACGATACCCTCTGCAATTTCCGCTCTTGCTCCTAAGAAACAATTGTCCTCCACAATAGTTGGATTAGCCTGCATTGGTTCTAAGACGCCACCAATACCAGCACCACCAGAAATATGACAATTTTTTCCAACTTGTGCACATGATCCAACGGACGCCCAAGTGTCTATCATTGTTCCTTCGTCGACGTAGGCTCCTACATTTATAAAAGATGGCATAAGAACAACATTCTTAGCTATGTGAGCCCCTTTTCTAATCACACCATTGGGCACATATCTAAACCCAGCCTTCTTTACTTGTGCTTCACTCCATCCTTGGGTTTTACCATCTATTTTATCGTACCAGGTAGAGTAAGGTCCTTTAGACGCTTTCATTTTATTTACTCGAAAACTTAAAAGAATAGCTTTTTTAATCCATTGATTGACTTGCCATTTGCCACCTTTTTTTTCGGCTACTCTGATTTTTCCATTATCTAGTAAATTAATAGTTTCTTGCACCAAGTCATTCAGCGTTTTATCCGAGCTATTAATTTTATCCTTGTTAGAAAAAGCTTCGTTTATAGATTTTTCAATTTTTTCTAAGTTCATTAATTTCCTTTAAAAAGTTCGTCAAATTTTCAGTTCTATAATTTATAAAATCCTCGTTAGAAAATTGAGCTGCCCAAGGCTCTTTATTTTTTATCCAAACAGTTTTCATGCCTAGTTCATGTGCCGGTTTTAAATTTCTAGCAATATCCTCAACTAATATACAATATTGTGGCTCAATTTTGTATTTATCAATTAATCTTTTATAGGTTTCGATAGCGGGTTTGGGCACAAAATCAGAGTCTACAATATCAAAAATTCCGTCAAAAAGCTTATTGATACCAATTCTTTTGGTTACATTTTCAGCATGAGCACGAGAACCATTAGTAAAAATTATTTTTTTATCTTTTATTTTACCCAATTCCTTCTCTAGACCTTTGTCATTTTTAAGAAATCCTAAATCAATATCATGTACAAAATCTAGAAATTCCTGAGCATCAATCTCATGATTTTTAATCATACCATTCAATGTTGTATTGTATTCATGAAAATAACTTTTCTGTATTTTCCTTGCTTCTTCAATGCTTATATTAAGTTTATTGGATATATATTTTGACATTCTTTTATCAACTTGATCAAAAACCTTTGTATCACCTGAATAAAGAGTATTATCTAGGTCAAATAACCAATACTTTATATTAATAAGATCTTTCATTTTCTAATTAAAGTGCCAGCACCTTCAACTGAAAAAATTTCCTTTAATATAGATCTAGGTTTTCTTCCATCAAGTATCACAACACCTCGTACTCCATTTTCAACTGCATCAATGCAATTTTTAATTTTTGGTAGCATACCACCCTGAACAATTTTAAGATTAACTAAATTTTCCATATCATAAGGTTTTATTTCTGCAATCAAAGTTTTTCTGTCGTCATAAACACCCTCAACATTAGTCATTAACAAAAGCCTTCTAGATTTTAATTTTTTTGCAATAGCACTCGCAGCAGTATCACCATTTATATTGTAAGCTTGATTATTTTTATCTAAACCTAATGGTGCTACTATAGGTATTTGTTTTTGATTAATTATATTTTTAATAATATCTACATTAATATTATCTGGAACTCCGACAAAACCAAGTTCTGGTTTATCTGGAATTACACTTATTACATTGTTAATTTTAGTATTAACGGATGTTGCTTTTGAACCTTTTTTCTTTAGAGAGCTTACTATATCATTATTAAAATCAATAAGTACTTTTTCAACGATATTGATTACGTTTTTATCTGTGACTCTTAAACCATTTATAAATTTGCTTTCAATATTTTCTTTTTTTAATTCTCTTTCTATTCTTGGCCCCCCGCCATGAACAACTATAATCGAAAGACCTAATCTATTTAATATACTTATATCCTCAATAAAATTGTTAAATATATTTCTATCAATTAAAACGTTACCTCCATATTTAATAACTATTAAATCATTTTTATATTTTTTAATATATTTAGGAACATTCCTCACATCTGGAGCATCTTTAGGCCAAAATTTTTTTATTCCGTCTAAACTATTTTCTATAGACATTTATTTAGTTTTGACGGTTGTTGTTCTCATAATTACCCATTGCTGAGCAATTGTTAAAACGTTATTAACTGTCCAATAGACAACAAGGCCCGATGGGAAGGGAGCTAATATTATTGTTAAGAATAGAGGAAAAAACATAAATATTTTAGCCTGTATTGGATCTGGGGGCGTTGGATTTAATTTTTGTTGCAAGTACATTGTTCCACCCATCATTATCGGCCAGGCACCAATAATTAAAAATGACGGAGGGTCCCATGGAATCAAACCAAATAAATTGAAAATTGAGGTTGGATCTTGCGCAGACAAATCTTTTATCCATCCAAAAAATGGTTGATGTCTCATTTCTAATGAAATAAATAGCATTTTATAAATCGCAAAAAAGAAAGGTATTTGTATTAAAATTGGCAGGCATCCTGACAAAGGATTAACTTTTTCTCTTTTATATAGTGCCATCATTTCTTGCTGAAGTTTTACCTTGTCATCCTTGTGTAATTCTTTCAATCTTAACAATTCAGGCTGCAAAATTTTCATTTTTGCCATAGATCTAAAAGAATAATTAGCGAGCGGGAAGAACAATAGTCTTACAGCCGCTGTTACTAAAAGTATTGCAATACCAAAATTTTTTGTTAGCTCAAACAGATAGTTCATTATAAAAAACAGTGGTTTTGTAAAAAAGTAAAACCAACCCCAATCAATGGTTAGGTCGAATTTATTAATATTTTCTGATTCTGCATAACCATCAATAACTTTTACTTCTTTTGCCGCTATAAATATTTTTGTTTCAGATGATTTCGAAGAAGATGGTTGAACTACCACAGGTTCATTCTGAATGTAATTTGCCTTAAATCCATTTTTAAAAAGAAACTCACCTTTAAAAGATTGATTTTTTTCAGGGACTAAAGCTGTCAACCAATACTTGTCGGTTATGCCAAGCCACCCATGATCGGCTGTATATTCTTTTTTTCTATCTTCTATATCTTTATAACTGTCTTCTTTCAGTTCTTCATCAAAAACACCTATAAAGCCCTCATGCAAAATATAAAAATCTGTGACATCAGGATTTTGATTTCTAGTTATTTGAGCATAAGGATATAATTCTACTCTATCACTGGATCTGTTTTGAATTTCTTGAGTAATTCTAAATAAAAACTTTTCATCTAATTCAATTTTTTTTCTAAAAATCAATCCAGATTTATTATTCCATTCGATTACTACAGGATTTCCTTGGGACAACTTATTGTTTCCTTTAACTGTCCATAAAGTTTCTGAATTTGGCAAAGTCATATTGCTAAGATTGCTAGCAGCCCAACCTGATTCTACAAAGTAACCTTCATTAGTTTCTGAAGGATTTAGATATGTTACTTTTTTATCACCTTTTAAAGTTTCATTATATTTTTTAAAAGTGATATCGTCTATGAGAGCTCCCTTAAGCGATATAGATCCTTCAACATTTTCATTTTCAAATTTAATTCTATTTGAAGATTTAATAGCATCTTCTCTTGAAATATTTGGAATATTAGTGTTATCAAAATTAACACTTGGAGTACTTGATTGTTTTTTTTTATTATTACTTGTTTTGCCTTCTGTTTCTTGGAATTTTTTTTGTTCTTCGATTTGGGGTGTTTCAAAAAAAGTAGACCAGCCAAATAAAACTGCAAAAGATAGTGCGATAGCAAAAACTACGTTTCTTAAATCCATTTAATTTTTTTTTCTAATTAACTCTTTTTTGGGAACCAGGTCTACTCCAGAATTACCCCCTAAAAACTTTACTGGATGACACTTTCCTATTCTTATAAATCCCAGATACAAACCTCTTATAGTCCCATGAATTTTTAAACATTCAATAAAATATTCAGAACAAGTGGGCAAAAATCTGCAACTTTGACCAAGAAGAGGAGATATAAAATATTTGTAAAATTTAATTAGATTTATAAGTAGATAGTTAATTATTTTCATTCTTACACTCTCATTCCTTTAAAACTTTTTCTCATTTGTTCAAATAACTCATCGCTATTTGTTTCATAAATTTTTGCCTTACCAAAAATTATATATGTATAATCTGAATTAATTGCACTATTTATTTTCATTAATTTTTGAACAATAGATTTAAGTTTTCTCTTTATTTTATTTCTTTTTACAGCATTACCAACTTTCTTTCTCATTATAAAACTAATATATAATTTTTTAATTTTGTCCTTATTTTTAATGAAATTTTTTACCCTATAAATTGAGAATAAATTATTATTAACAACTCTATTTTTTAACACAGTTTCAAAATGTGAATTTTTTTTCAGACTTTCAAGTTTTGTCATTATTAATCTAAGTTGAAAGTCTTTTTCGGCCCTTTGCTCTTCTTCTTGCCAGAAGTTTTCGGCCCCGTCTTGTTGACATCCTCGATCTGAAGCCGTGCCTTCTTTTTCTAACTAATTTACTTGGTTGATAAGTTCTTTTCATAAGATTTATTTAGTTCTTAGTAAAATTTTTCGATATTTATAGGTAATAAGACTGTATAAGTACAGTTAAAAGTTTGTATATGAATTTAAGCTCAAAAAATCTCAAACTTATAATTGGAACCTTTTATTTATTAGTACTTCTTATTGGCCTTTATTTTTTATTTTCACTTGTTGATTTAAGAGATATTACTAGCTATGAGTTTATTCGCTCAAACAAGGATCTTATTCTTAAATATAAAAACGAAAATTTTATATTTCTTTTAATAATTTTTTTTATTTTTTCTATAGCTTGGGTTTTGCTACTTGGTTTTGCCGCACCATTATTGTTATTTGCTGGTTTCGTTTTTGGAAAGTGGTGGGGAATATTAATCAGTTTGGTCGCTACAACATTAGGAGCAACTCTTTTATATATCCTTGCTAAAATGTTTTTTTCTGATTTTATTAAGGAAAAGCTTGAAAATAAATTTTCTAAATTTAAAAATTTTTTTAAAAAAAATGAACTTTTTTATTTTAGCTTATTTAGATTTGTAGGAGGTGGTGGCATACCATACGGAATTCAAAATGTTCTGCCTGTTTTATTTAATATAAACATAAAAAATTATTTTTTGGGAACGCTTATTGGAAGTGGTCCACCGATGTTTATAAGTGTAGCACTTGGGGCTGGAATAGAAAATTATATTGAAAAAAACGATAAAATAGGAATTTTTGAATTAATAACTTCATCAGAAATCTATCTTCCAATTCTAGGTTTTGTGGCAATAATGGTTATAGCTTTTTTTGTGAAAAAATTTTTTTTTAAAACAAAATAAATGAAAAGTATTAGAATTGTAGTTTTTATTTTTTGGTTAATATTAGTTATTTTATGGAATTATGGCTTTCCGTTAGCCTCACCTTTTTTTGATGTTCTTATTGCGATTTTGCTTGCTGGAATTCAATTTTTAGTTTTGAAGTTCTTCAATAATAAATAGAATTAAAAAATAAAATGGTGCCCACAGCCCGTATCGAACAGGCGACCTTTTCCTTACCATGGAAATGCTCTTCCAACTGAGCTATGTGGGCATACAACTTTACTAAAAGATTGATATTTTACATTCTATTTGCAGTTATTTACACTTTTTTTAGGAGATGCTTGCATATTTGAATTCTTCAAAGTAAAACATATTTAATGGTGCAAAAATGGGTATTCATTACGATTATAAATCTACTAGAGGCGAAAAAGCGATGAAGAAAGAAGCTAAAAGAAAAGCTCGTCTCGAAGAAAGAAGAGCTAAAAAAATGTCGCGTTCTCAAAACCAAGAAAACGAAAAGCAGATGCACGATATACAAAAACCCATTACTTTGGATGATTTAACAAACCCAGATAAAAATTAATTTTAATGAAAGTTTCTCAAAGAAAAGAGACCTCTCTTTTAAGGAAGGATTTGGCTTTGAAAAATAATTTAAAAAAAAGAAGAAAATTTAAACAGAAATACAAAATTCAAAAAGAAAAGAAATAATGAGTGTTTTGTCTGATAAATGGATAAGAAAAATGTCAAAGAAATATAGTATGATTTCTCCATTTATTTCTAAACAGGTTAGAAAAGGAAAAATTTCATTTGGTCTCTCTTCTTATGGATATGATGCTAGGGTTTCTAATGACTTTAAGATATTTACAAATGTAAACTCAACAACAGTAGACCCGAAGAAATTTAAAAAAGAAGGCTTTGTTTCAAAAAAATCTAAAGTATGTATTATTCCCCCCAACTCTTTTGCTCTAGCTAGAACAGTCGAATATTTTAAAATACCAGAGAACGTAATGGTTATTTGTTTAGGGAAGTCAACCTATGCAAGATGTGGAATTATAGTGAACGTAACACCTTTAGAGCCCGGCTGGGAAGGATTTGTCACGTTAGAATTCTCAAACACAACACCTTTGCCGGCGAAAATATATGCTAATGAAGGTGCTGCACAATTTGTTTTCTTAAAAGGAAATGAAAAACCCGAAGTTTCTTATGCAAAAAGAAAAGGTAAATATATGAAACAAAAAGGTGTTACCCTTCCAAAGATTTAACTAATGCAAAAATTGGCAGTTAAAGGAAAAAAAAAATTATCAGGAGTTATAAAAATATCTGGTTCAAAAAATGCAACATTACCAATTTTGGCTGCATCAATACTCAACAAAAGTAAAATAGAGATCAGCAGAGTACCCGTTGTCAAAGATGTAATAACAATGGTTGAATTATTAAAACACATGGGTTCAAATATCAAATTCGACTTAAAAAAAAACAAAATCTTAATACACAATCAAAACAGAAAATTAAAAACTATTGCTCCATATAAACTATTAAAAACCATGAGGGCAGGGATTATTGTTTTGGGCCCATTGCTGTCCAAATTTAAAAAAGCAAAGGTTTCTCTTCCAGGGGGGTGCGCAATAGGCTCTAGACCTGTAGATATTCATCTTTTTGTATTAAAAAAATTAGGAGCAAAAATTAAGATAAAAAATGGCTATATTATTGCTGAAACAAAAAAAGGATTAATTGGAAAAAAAATAAGACTACCCTCGATATCTGTTGGTGCTACCGAGAATGCCCTAATAGCGGCAAGTTATGCACAAGGCATAACTTATTTGAGCAACTGCGCTTGCGAACCTGAGATTAAAGATCTGACAAATTTTTTAAAAAAGATGGGTGTTAAAATTAAATGGATAGGAAATAGAAAAATAAAAATTTCTGGAAATCAAAATTTAAGACCCACTTCTCACAAAGTAATGTTTGATAGAATTGAAGCGGGAACTTTTATAATTGCTGGTGCTCTCACAGGACAGAGGTTAAGAATCTCAGGTATTGAAACAAAAATTTTAAAAAAAGAAATCTCTACCTTAAAAAAAATGGGAGTTAAACTTAAGCTTGGCAAAAATGATATAATTGTTTTTAATTCTAAAAATATTAAGCCTACCAATATAAACACTCAACCTTACCCAGGTTTTCCCACGGATTTACAAGCACAGATTATGGTATTAATGACAAAAGCAAATGGTATCTCAAGAATAAAAGAAAATATTTTTGAGAAACGATTTATGCATGTTCCAGAATTAAATAGGATGGGAGCAAAAATTAAAATATTAGGAGGCTCGTCTTTTATTTATGGTCCTCAAAAATTGAATGGTGCAGAGGTTATGGCTACTGATCTTAGAGCTTCTGTAAGTTTAGTTTTAGCGGGACTATCTGCAGAAGATAAGACCATAATCAATAGAGTTTATCATTTAGATAGAGGCTATGAAAAATTAGAGAGCAAACTAAGAAAGTGTAGGGCCAATATCTTTAGAACAAATTAAAAATAAATGAGTGTTAGATTTTTAAAACTTAACGCATTAACCGCAGAGGACTTAAAAGTAATATCAGCACATTTACAGGACGCAATAACTCAACCAGGTAATATTGTGCATCTTAAGAAAAATAGAATATTTTTAATTCAATTTAATAGGTTTATGTGGGAGGATGTTGAAAAAGGAGTTTTTAGAAAAAACAAAAGAATTATATGTGTTTTGAAGTTTGAAAATGTACTATCTGCTTGTTCTAAAAATCTAAATCAAAAAAAAAAGGATCATTTCTTGGATTTTTTAGCAATTGAAAGTAAATTATTGTCTGATAAAAGCTATGAGATAATTTTACATTTTGCTGGAAATAAACTGATAAAGATAAATTCGGAGGTAATAGACTGTTTTTTAGACGACCAAGGTGAACCATGGGAAACAAAAAATAAACCGAAACACGATATATTTGATGAATAAAATTTTAACTACACGTAACAATAGCTTTGAAAGTAAACTCTCTTATTATCTTGATCTTAGGAAGAAAACTTCTAATACCAAAGGATCAACGGTTAGAAAGATTTTAAAAGGTGTAAGAAAAAATAAAGATATTTCTTTAATTAAATATGAAAAGAAATTTAGTGGTATTAATAAATTAGGTAAAAGGGGTCTTTATTTTTCTAAATCTGAAATAAAAAAAAGCCTTAAACAGTTGGACAAAAGGACAAAAAAAGATATTGATCTTGCTTATAGTAGAATTTTAATTTTTCACAAAAACCAAAAAATTAAAACATTTTCATTAACCGATAAATATAAAAATAGGTTTGCATACCGCACAAAACCAATTGAAAAAATAGGAGTTTATGTGCCCGGAGGTAGAGCAAGTTATCCAAGTTCAGTTTTAATGAATTGTATCCCAGCAATAGTAGCGGGAGTTCCAAAAATTTTTATGACAGTTCCTTGTCTAAATAAAAAAATTAATCCAGCTGTCTTGTATGCTGCAACAAAATGTAAGGTAAAAAAAATTTATAAAATAGGAGGAGCCCAAGCTATAGGAGCCTTCGCATATGGGACAGATACAATTGAAAAGGTTGATAAAATTGTCGGACCCGGTAACGAGTTTGTGTCTTTAGCTAAAAAAGAGGTTTTCGGAGAGGTAGGTATTGATATGTTTGCAGGTCCTTCAGAAGTTACAGTCATAGCAGATAAAAATTCAAATCCAGCATGGATTGCAGCTGATTTAATAGCACAAGCCGAACATGATGAACTTTCACAGTCTATACTTATTACAGAAAGTAAAGAATTAATTTACAAAGTTAGAAAATTAATGAGCTTGCAAATTAATTTTTTACCAAAAAAAAAATAATAACTAGCAGTTTAAAAAATTTTGGTTTAGTTGTACTGACCAGAAACAAGAAGGAAACAGTAAATGTTATCAATAAGATTTCACCAGAGCATCTGCAAATATGCACAAAAAAACCAGAAGACTATTTGAAACTTATAAATAATGCTGGATCAATTTTTTTAGGACCCTTCTCTCCAGAAGCAATGGGGGACTATCTTGCGGGCCCTAATCACGTTCTCCCAACATCTGGTACAGCCAGATTTTCATCTGGTTTATCTGTAATAGATTTTTTGAAAAGACAATCTGTAATTAAAATTTCTAAATCAGGTATTGAAACACTTGGGCCATCGGTTATAAATTTAGCAAATTATGAAAATTTACATGGACATGCTAGTTCGATTAGGATGAGAATAAAAAGGTGAAAATTGAATAAACAGGAAAAAATTGAATTCAAGGGCAAGGTTACAGAATTATTGCCCAATGCAATGTTTAGAGTTAAGTTAGAAAATGACCATGTAGTTTTAGCTCATACGGCTGGAAAATTAAGGAAGAATAGAATAAGAGTCTTAGCCGGTGACCAGGTCTTAGTCGAGATGACACCTTATGATTTGACTAAAGGCAGGATTACTTTTAGATTTTAATTATGGCCTTGTAGCTCAGTAGTAGAGCAGTACCCTGAAAAGGTATGTGTCGTTTGTGCGATTCAAACCAAGGCCACCAC
>MDTG01184193.1_pt1 | contig 11794 bp, 11 predicted proteins | sample 811421 | NCBI WGS metagenome assembly MDTG01 (sample SAMN05326645, study PRJNA326480) | marine metagenome | isolation source: seawater | place: Pacific Ocean: South East | collected 2011 | reverse complement strand
GGTGGTGAATGATTTGCTGTCGGGCATTGTAGACATCGGTGAGTGGCAAGGGCTGGTGATTGGCGCTTCTGCCATTATCATGGTGATCGTGCATCCCGATGGCATTGCTCCTGCCCTTAACGGCCTGGCTCGCCGACTGCGCCCCGGTGGCAAGCACAAGGCTGCATCGCCAGCCGTTCAGTCACACGCTGTCGATGCTCCGGTAAAACCCGTCGCGCCGCAAAAGCTTGTCCTGGATGAGGTGACCGTGCGTTTCGGCGGTCTTACTGCGCTGGATACGGTTTCCTTCACAGTTTCGCCGGGCGAGGTGCTGGGCCTGATCGGTCCCAACGGTGCCGGCAAGACATCGCTGATTGATGCGGTGACGGGCTTTGTCACGCCTCAAGGCGGGCGCGTGCTGCTGGGCGATCACGACATTGCCGGGCACAGCGCCGCGCGCCGCGCAAGGATGGGTATCGGGCGATCCTTCCAGAATCTTGAGCTTTTCGAGGATCTTAGCGTTGCCGACAATGTGCGCGTCGCCTGCGACCCTGCTGGCGCGGTTTCCTATGCGCTGGATCCCGTCTTGCCGCGCAAGCTGCCGCTGCCAGGCGCAGCACTGCGCGCGCTGGAGCTGTTCGGCCTGACGCAATCGCTCGACAAGATGCCGGAAGAACTCAGCTATGGCGAACGGCGCCTGCTCGCCATTGCCCGCACGATCGCGGGTGAGCCATCGGTGCTGCTGCTGGACGAACCCGCCGCCGGGCTTGCCGTTGAGGAGCGGGCGCAGCTGACCACGCTTATCCGGCGGCTGGCGGACGAATGGGGCATGGCGGTGCTGCTGGTGGAGCACGATATGAATCTGGTGATGCAGACCTGTGATCGGCTGGTGGTGCTCGATTTCGGTCGGCGCATTGCCATCGGCACCCCGCAGGAAGTCAGCCGCCAGCCGGAAGTTATCGATGCCTATCTCGGCAGCCCGGCAGAACCGGCGGAGGCTTCGGCATGAGCGAGATTCTGATCGAGACGCACGACCTTGCTGCCGGATATGGCGGACGCGGTGTGGTGAGCGGGCTAAACCTGCAAGTGCGGGCGGGCGAGATCGTCACCCTGTTCGGCCCCAATGGCGCGGGCAAGACCACCACCTTGTTAAGCCTGGCAGGCGCTATTCCCCTTGTTGCGGGGGAAGTGTCGCTGTTTGGCCAACCCACTTCGGCACCGATGTATCGCCGTGTGCGTCAGGGTCTGTCGTTCATCACCGATCGCCGGTCCCTGATCTTCCAGCTGAGTGCGCGCGACAACCTGTTGTTGCGCGGCGGTTCGATCGAGGATGCTCTGGCCTATTTTCCCGAACTGGGCGACCATCTCGACAAGTCTGCGGGCCTGTTGTCCGGCGGTCAGCAGCAGATGCTGGCGGTTGCCCGCAGTCTGGCTTCGCGCCCGCGGCTGCTGCTGGCAGACGAACTGTCGCTTGGCCTTGCCCCGCTGATTGTCGAACGCCTGCTGTCCGCTGTGCGTGCTGCAGCGGACGAGGGCTTGGGCGTTTTGCTGGTTGAACAGCATGTGCGTCAGGCACTGGGCATTGCAGATCGCGGATATGTGCTGGGCGGCGGGGGCGTGACATTGGAAGGCGATGCTGCAACGCTGAGAGAACAGCTTGGCGATGTAGAAGCAGCCTATCTTGGCGGAGCCACGGCAGACAGCACGCCTGCGATTGAGGAGACAAACTGATGCAAGTTTCACGCAAACTGGGTCTGGCACTCGCCAGTCTTGCGCTGACCCTGACCGGATGCGGCGATGCCGGTGGAGCGCAGCAGGATGACGATTCAATCCGGTTGATGTTTATCGGCCAGATTACCGATACAGCCAACACCACGCCGCGGCCCGAAGCGCTGGCGGGTGTGCGCGCGGCCATTGCGCGGCTGAATGCCGGGGGCGGAATTCAGGGCAAGCCCGTCGTCCTGCTGACTTGCGATGACAAGGCCGACGCCAACGAAGCTGCAAAATGCGCGCGGCAGGCAGTGCGCGATAATGTCGCAGCCACGGTGGGCAACAATTCCAATTTCGGAGAAGCCATCCTGGCCGTTCTGGAACGCGGCAACGTCGCCAGCATCGGTCACTTGCCGATTACCCAGGCTGACTTTTCCAGCCCCGTAGCGTTTCCGCTGCAGGCCGGCTCTGCAGGCACGATTGCCGGTGCGACGCGGCTGCTGGCTGGCCTTGGGGCCAGGCGGATTGAACTGGCGTCGGTGGATAGCCCTGCGGGTTCGCTCAACCTGCAATTCGCCACGCAGGCTGTCGAGGGCACGGATACCGCGATCGGTGACCTTACTCTGGTGCCTCTCGATGCACCGGACTACGCTGTTTATGTGAATCAGGTAACTGGTGGCGCGGACGCTATCCTGATCGGCATGAATTTCGATCAGGCGGGCCGCTTTCTGCGTGAGCTTCATCAATCGGGCGCAACGCAGATGGTGGCCATGAACGAAGGGGCGCTGCCGCCCGAGATGATCGAGCAGCTCGGCCCGGCAGCCGAAGGCCGCTATCTCAGCGCGCCGTTGCGCCCGCTGGGTACTGGCGGAGAATCCAACACGCAGTTTATGGCCGACATGGCCGAATATGAAAGCGAAGCCCGTCAGAACACCTTCTCACAAGGCGGTTGGCTGGCAGTCGAAACCTTTGCCCGCGCAATGACGGCAAACGATGTAACGGATTTCTCGCCAGAAAACGTGCTTGCGATCATGGGCAGCCTTGAAGGACTGGATACAGGCGACATGATTCCGCCGCTGACGACGACACAGGATTTGCCGCCCCCTTACCAGCGATTGTTCATTAACAGGGTGATGTTCGCCCAGGTGCGTGATGGCGAGCTGACCCTGCTCGACGAGGAGTGGCACGAGACACTGATCCGCTGATACGGCCAGTGTGATGCGCTGAGTGCCTGCCCTCGGGCAGGTGTGGCGCAGCCGGGCGCGCACCCATTCCTGTCCGCATCAGGAAGGGGTTATGAACGATGCAGGGGCCAGATCAGACAACGGCAGAAACCATGCCGGGCCGCGCCGGCCTGATCTCCCTTTTGCTGTGCACGCTGTTCCCGATGCTGGGCCTGTTTGCCATTGGTGTTGCCTTGCCAGTGGTGGCGCAGTCATTTGAAAATCAGCCCCACGCGGCTTTGCTTTCCCAGTTGATCGGCGGCGTGGCCGGTTTGGCATTTGCGGTCAGTTCACCTGTCATCGGGGCGCTGATAGATCGTTTCGGGTTCAAACGCATTTACATCGCTTCGCTTGTCGGATTCGCACTTCTGGGCGCGCTACCCGCGTTGATGGACAGCCTGCCGCTGATCGTTGTGTCGCGCCTTTTCTTCGGCATTACCGTGGCGGGCGCGCTCACCGCCGGAATGGCGGGCCTTGGCACCTTGCCCGCTGAATTGCGGGCCAAGATGTTTGGCCGTAACGCGGTGATGACCAGCCTTGGTGCCGTGGTCACATTTCCGCTCGTGGGGGCACTTGCCAGTTATGACTGGCGCTATTCGTTCCTGCTCTATCTGCTGGCCTTGTTGCTGGTGCCACTGGCAATGACGCTGGAACCAGCGATAGAGCCAAAGCCTGCCCCGCCACTGCCGACGGCGGACCTTGCTCGCACAGGCGACTTCAGGCTTGGCGTTTCTCCGGTGTTGTTGCTGATGGCGGCCTTTATCGGCCTGACGATGTATGTCGGGCCGGTGTTCGCGCCATTCTATGTCAGTGAAATCGGCGTGACAGATCCGCGCCTTGCTGCCCTGCCTATGAGCGCCATGTCGATCGGGTCGCTGATCATGGCCAGCAACTATGGCCGCCTGCACGGCAAATTCGGTACCACGCCGCTGTTTTTCCTGACCATGGCGTTGGCTGGATTTGGGCTGGTGGGGGCAGGGCTTGCAGGGTCCTTGCCAGTATTCATTGCGGCCATGTTTATCGTGTCGTGCGGACTCGCCTTGTTCACGCCCAATCTGGGAACATACATCACCTCCACGTCCCAAAGGCCTGCACGGGGCATTGGCTGGGCCATGTCGGCCATTTTCGCGGTGCAGATCTTGTTTCCCTTCATCGCTCAGGCCATCGAGGCCGCTCTCGGGCCAGCCGCGGTTTTTCTCCTGCTTGGGGGGGTGGCGCTGGCGGCGGCCGGGGTTTTCGTAATCAAGGGTCTTCGAACTCGAGCCAAACAGTCTTGACCCAGTGATTGTCTTGGCCTCGCGCCAGCGTGCCCTTGCCACTTTCTGGGCAGTCCAGGTTCATGTCGCCCGCTTATGGTCCGGCCAAACACGGATTTGCACGAGCATCGGGTTGGTCAATCGCCCACAACAATGGACCTGTGGGGCGGTAGGGAATTGAGGGCGAGAGTACAGGAACCAACGCGCGGTCCAATCGTCGTTAGCTCGAAGATTGGGCAACATTTCGAGAGGCCACCAGAATGAACCATGTCGCGAAAGTTATCGAGATCGTCGGAACATCCGAGACGAGCGTTGAAGATGCGATCAAAGGTGCGATCAGCCGAGCTGCCGAAACAATCGATGAACTGCAATGGTTTCAGGTGACTGAATTGCGCGGGGCAATTTCTGATCAAAAAGTTGACCGTTATCAGGTTATGCTGAAGATCGGTTTTGGCCTGAATGATGACTAGGTAAGTGGCGTAGCCGGCATCTTTATCTGGGTGCAGGTGGCTTCTTTCAATTCTGGTCCGCGACGCGCTTTTGTTGCCGCCTGACCAGACTTTTTTTCGATCTTATGCGAAAAATTCCGGACACTTTGGTGATCCGTCCACCGAAGTCCGGCAGCGCCACAGATCAGGCAGAAATCCTGCTTTCACACAACGCCGGGCTCCAGCAAGGCGGCTGCCCCCGATTAGGCGTCAGTCCCCATCAGGCGGCAGCCAGGCCACCATCTCGGATGACCTGAAGGCCATTGGGTGCTGAGCCGCCTTGCCCGGCGTTTTTCCTGCGCTCAGTCGACATCCCACAGCACATGCAGGGCATCGGGACCGCGCATGTTCAGGCCGCGAATTTCGGGCTTCGGATAGTCAGGATCGAAGCGCAGGTTGGGGAGTTCCAGGATTTCCTCCAGCGCCACTTCCATTTCGGTCAGCGCCATGTGCATGCCCATGCACATGTGTGGGCCGAAGCCGAAGCTGAGCAGCGGACGCATCGGACGCTTGAGCCACAGACGATCGGGATCTTCGTAGACTTCAGGATCGCGGTTGGCCGAAGCGATGGAACACAGCACTGCGGTTCCCTTCGGAATGGTCATTCCGCCCACTTCCATATCGCGCGCGGCAATGCGGGCCACGGCGCCCGCAGTGGGATCGCGGCGCATCGTTTCCATCACCGCCTTGGGCACCAGGCTGCGATCCTGACGAACTTCTTCCAGAACACTCGGTTCCTCAAGCAGCTGCACCATCATGTTGGCGAAGCTGCGCGTGGTGGTTTCGCCGGCGGCCAGCAACAACATACGGATGAAGTTGGTGATGTCTTCGTCAGTGAATTTCTCACCCTCGTGCTCGGTCGTCATCATGTAACCGAGGATATCGTTGCGCATTTCCCCGCGCTCACGATACTGCTGCACGATCGGCAACACGGTTTCGTACATAGACTGCCCCGCCACCATTGATTGCGGGATCGTGATCTTGGCGACTTCGGGATCGGTCTGCGGCGCGGCAACGACCTGGATTGCCCAGCTTGCCAGATTGCCCAGCAGATCCTCGTTATGCGGGAATCCGAAATAGGCGTACATGGCCCGGATGGGGAAGGGCAGAGCGAATTCGCGCAGCAGGTCTGCCTTGCCCTTGGGCCGCAGCTGGTTGACGAATTCGTTGACCACCACTGGGCGGATCAGGGTGTCCATCAGCTTGCGGATCTGGCTGCGCATGAAGGGCTTTTGCAGCGTCTTGCGATACTTCGTGTGCTGTTCGCCATCCATGGCGGTGAGCAACAGGTTATCCACCGCAGCGCCAAACCCGTCACCCACGATATGGCTGAGCCAGTCGTCGGGGTTCATGAGGACCGAATGAATATCGTTGTAGCGATACAATGTCACGACGGGGCGGCCCGTCATCATGTAGTCCGCCATGCTGGGGATGCTGTTCTCCTGCAGCAGATCCCCATGCATTACCGGGCACTGTGCACGCTTTTCCTCGAACATCGGATAGGGATTGGCTGGCGCGTTACCCGCATATCCGTGCGTAACGAGTGAGTAATCCTTGACCATCTGATCAAGCATGGCGTCATATTTGGCAGTCATATCGCTTCCCAATCTGCTCCCTGTTGAAGGGAGCTTTGCTCCGTTTCCTCACCTGATACTAACGCCATGTGAGGGGCGCTGTCCAAGGGTAGGATTTGACGCCGGTAAAATCCTGCACCGCGCCTGCGCCACCTATCGCAGGAAAGGCAGCGTATTATCAGCCCGCGGTGATGCCGCTATCGGCCTTGTAGCAGGCGCCATGCACAGATCTGGCGCGATCCGATGCGAGGAACAGCAAAGGCTCCACGATATCTTCAGGTTGCGAGGGCGGGCGCAGCCCGATGTAGCGCGAGATCAGCGTCTGATCGGCATTTTCCGGGAATTCCAGACCGTTGACCATTTCTGTCAGCATCCCGCCCGGAGCCAGCGCATTGATGCGCACCGGCTGATGCATGAATTCCATCGCCAGCGACTTCGTCAGGCTGAGTAATGCGGATTTGGTTGCGGCATAGGGGGCGGTATAAGCCTGTCCCAGGAACGCCGCTGTCGAAACGACATTCACGACATTGCCCTTGCTCTCGATCAGATGGGGCATTGCTGCCTGCATCATAAAGAACGCTCCCGTCACGTTGGCCCCGAACAGCCTGTTCCAGTCTTCCGGCGTCACATCACCAAGAGCGTGAAAGCGCAGAATACCGGCAATGTTGCACAACACGTCCAGGCAACCGAAGGCATCCACCGCACTGGCTACCACTCGCGCGCAAACGGCGGGGTCAGCCAGATCGCCATCACCGATCACACATTCGCCACCGGCGTCCCTTATGCGGCTGGCGGTTTCCTCCAGCCCCTGCCGATTGAGATCGACAAGGCACACCCGCGCATCTTCCTGCGCAAATCGCAGGCTTGCCGCACGACCAAGGCCCGAGGCTGCCCCGGTAACCAGCACGCTCCTGCCCGAAAATTCACCTTCGCTCATCAATTCTCTCCGCTGGAATTATTTACGACAGGCGTAATGGCCTGGTAGAGGTGCACCGCCATGTCTTCCATTGAGAATGCCTCGCTCATCGCCACTTCCCCGCCTTCCACCAGTTCGGTCAACCGTGCCACCGCAGCCTGCGGATCGTCGGATTCGATGGTGTAGATTGCCATGTATCGTTGTGGCGGGGCGCCTTCGGCTTCGCTGTCGTGCAGGCGAAAACGCTGCGCCGATACGAAACCTGGTACTGCGGTCACTTCGGCCAGATGCTGACCGGTGTACCATTCATTATATTCGTCCTCGCGCCCCGGCACCGGATTGCTGAGTACGACATATGCGTGGGTCCGCATCGATTTTCCCCATCCCTTCGTTCAGCGCAGAAGGCACTCCTTGCTGGCTGTTTTCCGTTTATGAAGGCTCCCGGTATTCGGGTGGCGCGTGTTTCAGGTCAGATATTCCAGACCAGTGGCAACGTGACCGGCTGGATCATCCCGAGGTGAAATTCCACCTCGTGCCCCGGCTTGACGCTGAACTGCGGAATCCGGCCTAGGAATTCTTCCAGCGCTATTCTCATCTCGCGTTTCGCCAGGTGCATGCCGATGCACGTATGCGGCCCGAAACCGAATGAAACGTGCCGGGGCCGCCGGGTAAAATCGACCTTGCCCGGGTTCTCGAACTCCGCCGGATCGCGCCCGGCCAGCGTGGTGCTCATCATCACCTTGTCCCCCGGCATCATCTTGACGCCGTGAAACTCGGTTTCCCTGGTGCAGGTGCGGAATGTGGTTACGGCCGCATAGGCGCGCATCAGTTCGTCTATCGCGTGGGGGATTTCGTCCGGGTTCTGGCGCAGGAATTCCTGATCTGCATGATCGCGCGCCAGGTGGGTGAATTGCAGGCCCATGTTGGTCGAAACGGTATCGAGGCCGCCGATGAACAGATTGAAGGCGAAGCCAACCAACTCGTCATCGTTCAGCTTTGCTCCATCGACATCGACTGCCAGCGCATAGCTGAGAATGTCGTCGCGCGGTGTCTTGCGCCGGTCCTCGATCTGTTCGCGCAGGAAGTCGACCACATTGCGGGTCGCTGCGGCGATCTTGCCCATGTCCGCGACATGCAGCAGGTCATACTCCCATTCGAGAAATTCCCTGGTGTGCTCGAGCGGGAAATCCATCAATTCGAGGAAGACCTTGATCGGGAATTCGAATGCGAACTCGGACATGAATTCGCATTCTCCGCGTGCTCTGAACGCTTCTATGTATTCGATCGCATAGAGACGAATTTTCTCGTCCAGAGCAGACACTGCCTTGGGCGTGAACAGGGGATTGGCCATTTTGCGATATTTGGCATGTTCGGGCGGATCGATTTCGACCGGTGTGTTGGTCCACGTTTCCCCGATCAGTTTTGCGAAAGGGGAGAAATCCTTGCTCGAAAACGTGTCTGTATCGAGATAGATTTCGCGCAGATGATCCATGCGCCGCACAACCCAGGCCGGAGTGCAGCCGGGATAGGCATGAGGCGCATAGAAAATATCAGGCCCTTCGGCGTGGATTTTCGCGGGCCATTCGCGATGCGGCTCTTCCTTTGTGGTGGCACCGAAAATGTATGGAAAATTCTTAACCAGCGCGTCGGGGACGTGCTCCGGGATCGTGGGTTCGGGCAATTCGATCTGCATTTCTGGCTCCATTTCCGACGGGTCAGACCGGATGCCCGGCCCGGGCCGGTCCGACTTTTGTTTTCAAACCGAAGACTAGGGTCTAGACCTGAAGCGAGCAAGTAGGATCAATTTCAGAGGGTTAGTCATCTTCTCATGACTGAGAACACGGTTTCGTCAGAAAACTGGCCTGAAAACAGAGATGTAAGCCCACAGGAATATGAATCCTTACGTCGCGCGCTGACGATGATTTCGGGCAAGTGGAAGCTGGAGATCCTCTGGCTTCTTTATCATCGCACCCATCGCTTCGGGGAGTTGCAAAAGACAATTACCGGCGTTTCGCAGCACGTGCTGACCAGGCAGCTACGCGAACTGGAAGCCGATGGGCTGATCACACGCAAGGTCTTTGCTGAAGTGCCGCCGCGTGTGGAATATACCATGACTGACGCCACGCGCGAGCTTGAGCCGACAATCAAATCTCTTATGGCCTGGTGGGATAGCCATGGCAGCAACACAAGGGGACAAGCATGAGCGCGATCAGTCTCGATCGGGTCTTCTCGCAAGCACGAACATACAATGGCTACACCGGGAAAGCGGTAAGCGAGGCGACCTTGCGGGAATTGTACGATCACCTGAAATGGGGGCCGACAGCGGCGAATTCCTGTCCCGCGCGATTCGTGTTCGTGACCAGTGACGAGGCGAAGCAGCGATTGCTGGGCTGCGTTAATGAGGGGAACCTTGAAAAGGTCAGATCCGCGCCTGTGACTGCCATCGTCGCGGCAGACGGTCGGTTCTATGAGGAGATGGCGAAGCTGTTTCCGTCTCGCGATTTCGGATCGGTTTTTGCGGGCAAGGCCGATCTGATTGCTGATCTGCTAACGCGCAACGTGCCTTTGCAAGGCGCCTACATGATTATTGCCGCGCGTGGGCTTGGGCTTGATTGCGGGCCGATGTCGGGCTTCGATGCAGAAGCCATCAATCGTGAATTCTTCCCCGACGGGAGATGGCAGGCCAATTTCATCTGCACTCTGGGGTATGGCGACAAGGAAAGCCTTCATCCGCGCAATCCGAGATTGCCGTTTGAAGAAGCCTGCCTGATCGTCTGACACGAAAGGAACGTCGATGGCACATTTCGATCCGTCCAAGCGCGACACTCTGGAAGACTTTCAGATGCGCGAGATAACGCTGCTGGGGAAGACCAGGCGCGTATACATCGCGGGCGAGGGGCCGGCGGTCATCGTGATGTCGGAAATGCCGGGCATCAGCCCCTATGTCGCCCGTTTCGCTCGCTGGGTCAGGGATGCCGGGTTGACGGTTTACATGCCGTCGCTGTTCGGGCGCGATGGGGTGATGCCCGGAGTTCCAGGCACGATGGTCACGCTTGCCAGAACCTGCATCAGCCGAGAATTCCGCGCCTTCGCGGCAAACTCCTCGAGTCCTGTCACGCAATGGCTGCGGGCGCTGGCGGCCATGGCCCACGAGGAATGCGGCGGCCACGGAGTAGGCGCTATCGGCATGTGCTTCACCGGGAATTTTGCGCTTAACATGATGTTGGAAAAGTCGGTGATTGCGCCGGTTCTTTCACAGCCTTCGTTGCCGATGAACGATCCCGCTGGTCTGGCCATCTCCCCAGAAGAACTTGAGCGGGTGAAACGGCGAATGGAAGACGAGGATCTTACCGTCCGAGCCTACCGTTTCGAAGGCGACACGTTCTGCGCGGCCGCAAAATTCGCCGCTTACGAGGAAGCTCTGGGTGATCGGTTCGTGGGCACAGTGTTGCCCGACAGTGCCGCCAATCCGGATGCGCCGCTGAAAACGCCGCACAGCATCGTGACGCTGCACCTTATTGACGAGGCGGGACAACCGACGGTTCAGGCGCGCGACGAAATACTCGATTTCTTTCGCGCGCGCCTGATTGACGGTGTCTAAGCCCGCTTAGAACGAACCCGGAGGTGCGATCGGGTCGCCGCCTGCCAGAGCGCGGCCCTGGATTTCGTAACCGATCGTGGGGATGTTCTGGATGTGGCGAAGCGCCATCGAGATATCGCGCCAGTAGCGGTTGATCGGCTTCTCCAGCGAGAAGCCGGAAGAGCCGGCCTGGAACATCAGAGACTCGCTTGCAGCGTGGATCGACTGAACCATCTGCCCACCCGCGGCGCGGTGCTGAACCTTCTCTTCCATGGTAAACTCTTCGCCCAGGCCAACCCGGTCGAGCTTGCCTGTCAGGTTGAAGAGAATGGTCTTGGCGGTATCGATCAAGGCGGCTGCCTCACCCAGATCACGCATGTAGGCACCTGAGCCCGTGCGCGGACCGATCGTAGTGGTCAGCACCGGCTTGCCCGATTCTGCGGTGACGATCTCCAGCATGGCTTCGACCGCGCCGATCAGCTGGGCCAGGCCCGTGGTCCGCACCACTGGCACGGCAGGCATCAGGTCCGAAGGGGCACCGAAGTGCTTCTTGGTCGGATCGATCTGGCCAGCACGCTTGTCCATCAGCACCATCTGGCCTTCCGGAATGAACACATCCTTGGCGATCGCCGTATCGGAACCCGTGCCCTGCATGCCGCTGACGAACCAGGTGTCCTTGATCTCAAACTCGGACATCGGGATATAGCACATGCTGATGCCGGGAACGACTGGCCCATCGTAGCCTTCCAGCACCACGCCCTGCTGCGTCCACGTCGCCTGGCGCGATCCCGACATGTAGGGCCACGCACCATTGATGATCCAGCCACCGTCGACCTTGCGGGCCTTGCCCGGGGGGTTGTAGGCGCCGCAAACCGGCTCTGGCCCGTTGGCGAACACGGCTTCCTGCACACTATCGGGCGCAAGGCTGGTGATCCAGCTGGTGCCGTTGATAATCTGCATTACCCAGCTGATGGCCGGGTCGCCCTTGGCTATTTCCATCTGCACGCGGCAGAAATCGGTGGGAGAAAGGCCGAAGCCGCCCAGACGCTGGGGCACCAGCAGGTGCAG
>MDTG01180931.1_pt1 | contig 11794 bp, 12 predicted proteins | sample 811421 | NCBI WGS metagenome assembly MDTG01 (sample SAMN05326645, study PRJNA326480) | marine metagenome | isolation source: seawater | place: Pacific Ocean: South East | collected 2011 | reverse complement strand
TGCACCAGTTTCCGGGTCATGCACCAAGAACCCATAATTGTCTTGTAAACAAGGAATTTGAAAAATCTCTAGCATTACCGGCCCCGGAGTTTCCGTTAAGTGAAGATACTCTACTCGAAATGAGCCTGCAGGCGCAGTGGCAAATTTATTTGCCAAACGCCAAATTAATCGGTGCTACAAAGTCTTAATGAACGCAGATAAGACCATCCGACGCGACTGCAAAGACCAGCATCGACTCAGTTATTTGGTACAGTGGCGGCATGAACAATCCGGTCCTCAAAGAAATCTTAAGTCTGATCGATATTGAACCCATCGAGGAGCATCTATTTCGTGGTCAGAACCATGACACGGAGCATGTCTTCGGCGGGCAGGTGTTGGCGCAAGCGCTCACAGCAGCCTATCGAACAGTTATTCCTGCACACGAGCTGCACTCTTTGCACGCATACTTTTTGCGCCCAGGGGATTGGACACGCCCTATTCTCTACGAGGTTGACCGCATCCGCGACGGCCGCTCTTTCAGCACTCGGCGTGTGGCTGCGATTCAAAATGGCCGCGCCATCTTTAGCCTTTCATGCTCATGGCAAAAGCGCGAATCAGGTTTGATCCATTCCCAACCCATGCCCGATGTGCCACCACCTGAATCATTACGGGGCGATCTTGAGGCTTACCAAGACCTGTACCAACAACAACCAGAACTCGCACGCTTTAGCTTCCGTTTTGAAGCCATCGACTCAAGAGCGGTGGAAAAAACTACAAGACACAGTAATGAGGAGCATCCACCGCATAAACATACTTGGCTGAAAACACGCGAGACCCTGCCTGACGACCCGCAAGTTCATTTGGCCCTGCTTGCCTACATGTCAGATCTTGATTTTATGTCTACCTCGATGATGCCCCACGGCCGAGTCACACGGCGCGACAACATACAAGGTGCAAGCTTGGATCATGCAATTTGGTTTCACCGGCCTTTTCGCGCCGACGAATGGTTACTGTTTGCAAAAGAATCGCCGAATGCTAGTGGCGCGCGAGGATTTGTACGCGGACACTTTTTTAATCGTGATGGGCAGTTGGTCGCAACCGCCGCCCAAGAATGTCTAATCAGACCTCAGGGCGACTTACGGGACGCGTTAGCAGCCGCCGCTGGCGCCCCTCAAGTTTGAGAGCGCCAGTCAGACCATAGGATCTACAGTGCTTCGAGGATCGCTTCTGCAGCACTGACTTCAAGTTTACCTGGGGCTTCCACCGAGAGTTTAGTCACTGTGCCGTCCTCAACGATCATGGCATAGCGCTGGGAGCGCTTGCCCAAGCCAAACCCGCTGCCGTCCATAGTTAAGCCCAGTGCTTCGGTTAAATCGCCATTACCGTCACCCAACATCAGTAATTCTTCAGCGTTCTTATTTTGTCCCCATGCATCCATTACGAACGCATCGTTGACCGAAACACAGGCAATGGTATCAACGCCCTTGGCCTTGATGCTGTCAGCATTGACAACATAGCCCGGCAAATGAGCCATGGAACAAGTCGGTGTGAACGCACCGGGGACTGCGAAAAGCACGACTTTTTTACCAGCGAATATCTCTTCAGTAGTTATTGGGGTGGGCTTGCCGTCCTGCATGCTATGCAAAGTAGCCGCCGGTATTTTGTCGCCTTCTTGAATGCTCATTAATGTCTCCTAGATTTAATCGGGAAATTACTGTGAATCGGCAGAGTTACAATTGTCGTTGTCTGGCAACACAGCGTCAACAAATCTAGCCCATAGTGGTGACTCATCGCCATGCAAATTTGGGTTGCTCAAAATGCGCCACTCGGGTGAGGCGATCCATCAAACAAATCTCCCTAAATTGATAGATCAACGCAGCAGTTGGTGCAGCGATGGCGTCGTCGCCCACTGGCATGCGCAATATTGGATGATCACTGCTATCGGAATAACTGAGCCGGGGTGCATCATCGCGGCAGAATTCACGCAGCGGAATTCTATGCACACTTGCTACCTCCGCTGGCTCTGCATGGGTTGCCAGATCTGCGCCGCCCCAAACGACTACCGGCGTCATAGCAAAGCCTGAGCGAGTCACAAAATCATCAAGAAAACCCAATACATCGCCAGCGGTCAGGGCGACGCCGACCTCTTCGCGCGTCTCCCGGAGAGCGGCGTCTACTAGAGTTTCGCCAGTTTCCACCCGGCCGCCTGGGAATGCCCACTGGCCAGGATGATGACGCAGCGTTGCCGCGCGTCGAGTGAGCAGCAATGCCGCTTGATCCGACCAAGAGCGTTGGTCCTCAATGCCCGGAACATCCGCTCCAGGCCCGACGTCGGTAACCACTACAGCCACTGCAGCCGCACGCAGATGGCTCGACTCGGCGCGGCGCACGGGAAACTCTGCCAGGCGTTGGGCAATCACTGAACGTAAGTCGTCGTTACAGACGAAACTCTGCATAAATCAAACCCCCAACTGTGATAGTTAATTCTGACCTGTCCCACGGCTGGGGTATAGTGCCGCGATGGACAACAAGAATATTCTCGGCAATCCACCAAGCGCGGTTATTCCGGCGTTAATGAGCGTATTCATGTGGTCTACGGTAGCCACGGGTTTTAAGCTGGGCCTCGGAGTATTTGCCATCGAGCAATTACTTTTCCTCGGTACTGGGATGTCTTGGCTGATATTTTTTGGTTATGCAGCTGTTAATGGCCAGTTGTCTTTAGCCGCGGACGATAAAACACTCGTGTGCTTGCTGGGGCTTATCAATCCCACCGCTTACTACCTTATCTTGTTCGCAGCTTACGACCGGCTGCCCGCGCACATTGCGCAACCGATTAATTATACCTGGGCCATCACTTTGGCATTGTTAGCCGTCCCACTGCTTGGCCAGCGGCTCAACAAACGTACCCTCGCGGGCATTCTTATCAGCTACCTGGGCGTAGTTATATTAGTTATAACCACACCCGCAGAGGCCGGTCATGTGGATGCTTTGGGTATTACGTTGGCCCTGTTGAGCACAGTGCTCTGGGCTGGCTACTGGCTGCTCAACACCCGCAGCGAAGCCCAACCTGCAAGCATTATGTTCTGGAGTTTTACCGTTGCACTGCCACTGGTTGCCGCTATTTGCTGGTATGGGCCAGGGTTCCCAATCCTTGATGAGACTGCATTTGGGTATGCGCTGTGGATTGGGGCTATTGAAATGGGTGTCACATTTTTACTCTGGCAACGGGCACTGCGCCAAGCTCATAGCAGCGCAAAAATTGCCCAACTTATTTTCATATCGCCGTTTCTTTCCTTGCTGCTGATCTATCTATTGCTCGACGAGGCCATCAGTTTATGGGCCCTACCTGCGCTCATGGTCATCGTCTTCGGCTTGGTCATCAGCCAACAAGAACGCACAAACTCACCGTCCTAGCGGTGTCTGTGGCCTTCCTAGGTCACACACCGCGAAATTGCGGCTTACGCTTCTCAACAAAGGCCTGCATGCCCTCTTGTCCGTCCACCGAAGCCACTTGAGCTGCGATGGCTCGTGCTTCCAGCTCCATTTGAGTTTCCAGGCTTTGGCTGAAGCTACTATCCAACAGACGTTTAACTTGGGCATAGGCTTCGGTGGGCCCTGTCGCCATGCCAGCGGCCATAACCCGAGCCGCAGCTAACGCGCCCCCAATTTCCACAACTTGATTGACCACCCCCCAATCCAGAGCCTCCGGAGCTGTTAACAACCTATTTGTGAGCATCAACTCGCGAGTACGCCGGTCACCGATCTTGCGCGGCATAAAGTAGGTCGAGCTCCCGTCTGGCGACAGCCCTGCATTGGTATAAGCCATAGTGAATACTGCCTGTTCTTCAGCAATCGCCAGATCCGCGGCCATGGCCAAGGAAAAGCCCGCACCCGCTGCAGTGCCGTTGACCGCGGCAATAACCGGCGCCCGATTGCGACTGAGTCTCGACAAAGCCAAGTGCAGATCTCCCGTCATCTGCAAAATCAGAGTTCTTGCCTGATTGCCCGCGTCGACGAATGCGCCTAGATCACCACCCGCACAAAATGCTTTGCCGGTACCGGTCAAAATAACCGCTCGCACACTATTATCGGCATCTATCCGCAACGTCACCTCATGCAACTCTTTAGCCATAGCCGGCGACATCGCGTTCAACGATTCCGGTCGATTTAACGTGATGATGGCGACACCTGAATCAACGTCAAAATTCAATGTCTGATAATCCATAGCTCACCTATATCCCAGTTGTTCCTGCCTCTACCCTAACGGTGATAACGTATAGGTCAACTTCTCATCGCTGACTTTGGCTTAACATTAAAAGCACAACTCGCTAAGATCGCGCGCAGAAAAAAAGCATAGAGGATTTTATGGACATTGATCTCAGCCGAGACGATCTGCACTTCCAAAAAGCTGTACGCCAATTTTTTACAGACAACCGTTATGTTGCCGGCAGCGATTACAACGAATGGCGCTTGAACTGGTTTCGCCTTGCTCGAGACCAAGGCGGCTGGGACGTACCCAAGTGGCCAGAAAAATTCGGCGGGCCTGGGTGGACTCCTACCCAGCATTACATATGGGAACAGGAAACTGCTCGGGGGCAAACGCCTTGGGACTTACCTTTCGGCCTATCGATGCTCGCACCTGTATTGATGAACTATGGCAATGAAGAACAACAACAGCGTTTTTTGCCAGATATTCGCGACCGCAAGGTGAATTGGTGCCAGGGCTACTCAGAGCCTAATGCCGGTTCAGATTTGGCCAATCTTAAGACTAAGGCTGAGCTGTCCGCAGACGGCAGCCACTATGTTGTCAATGGCACCAAGATTTGGACCACGCTGGCGCATATCGCCGATTGGATTTTTTGCCTAACTCGCACCGACGACAGCGGTAAGAAACAAAACGGCATCACGTTCCTGCTCATACCGATGAAACAAGAGGGTATCGAAGTAAAACCCATCATCACACTTGGGGGCGCACACTCGGTGAATATGGTGCACCTAACCGACGTAAAAGTGCCAGTGGAGAACAGGGTTGGTGAAGAAGGGAAAGCATGGACCTATGCCAAAGGTCTGCTAGCCCACGAGCGCACCGGACTCGCTGGCATTTCGCGCTCCTTGGTTGCGCTGGAAAAACTGCGTAAGCAAGCCGGCAGCGTCACTCGAGGCAATGGCAGCCTGTTGGATGAACCCAGTTATCGGTCGAAATTAGCCGAGCTTGAAGTTGAGCTTATGGCGACCGAATTTACTGAGTTACGCTCCCTCGCGAGCGCGGCAGCGGGTGCTGAACCTGGCCCCGAGTCTTCTATTCTGAAACTCAAAGGCACCGAGATCCAACAGCGTCTGCAGAAGCTGACTGTAGAGGCAGGCGGAATTTATTCCGCGGCCTGGGGGGCAACGCCCGTGGGCCATACATTTGCCCGTGGGGGCATGTCTGGCTACTTGGCCAGCCGCGCCTATACAATCTATGGCGGCGCCTCCGAGGTGCAGCGGGACGTAATTGCAAAAAATGTGTTGGGGCTAAAGAAATGAACTTCGATTTATCTTCAGAACAACAATTACTCAGCGACAGCGTCGAACGATTTATTGCAGATCAATATCCCTTGGATCAGCGCCAACTCAGCGTACTGTCAGAGCAGGGCTTTAGCAGTGAACATTGGCAGTCTATGGCCGAACTTGGCTGGTTGGGCGCAAGTATTCCTGAACAGTATCAGGGATTTGGCGGTACTCAAGCCGACACCATGGTGCTTATGGAGCAACTGGGTAAGGGCTTGGTGTTAGAACCCTTCTTCGCCAGTGCTGTACTGGCAGCAAGCGCTCTGAAATACGGCGGTAACGAGGCACAGCAGAGCCAATGGCTACCTCAGATCGCCGACGGCAGTAAACAACTCACCTTGGCCTACGCCGAACAACAAGGGCGTTTCGACTTAAACGATGTGGTCACCCGCGCCGAAACCAGCGACCAAGGCTTTGTGCTCAACGGGCACAAGAGCATGGTACTGCACGCTGCCAGCGCTGACGCGCTGATTGTCAGTGCGCGAACCGCAGGCGCACAAACTGAAAAAGCTGGGATCGATTTGTTTATCGTGGACCCGAAAGCTGACGGCGTTACTGTCCATGATTTTCCTACTGTTGACGGTCTGCGCGCGGCAGAGATTGAATTTGCAAACGTTGCACTCACTGCCGAAGACAAGCTCGCTTGTCCAGATGGTGGTTTTAAGACGCTCAATCGTGTAAGCATTGACGGCATCCTTGCTCTGGCAGCCGAAGCAGTTGGCGCCATGGAGGTGCTGTACAAAGACACGGCGGCCTACGCCCAGGAGCGAGAACAATTTGATCGCCCGTTATCTGACTTTCAAGTATTGCAGCATCGGATAGTGGATATGTTCATGGAATACGAACAGTGCAAATCCATGCTTTACCGTGCCACCCTTGAGGTCGTGCAACAGGGCGATGCTGCACAACGCACCGTACACGCGCTGAAATACCTTATCGGCAAGAATGGCACCTTCATTGGTGAAAACGCCGTGCAACTACACGGTGGCATGGGTATGACCGAGGAGTTGCGCGTCGCGCATTACTTCAAGCGCTTACTGGTGATCGATGCTCAATTCGGCAATCACGACTACCACTTAGCTAAATTCGCGGATAACTTTTGAGTAGTCGTTGGTATAAAGACCCCCTAGCGGCTTTTTTTGCGGCTGGATTAGTGCTGTTCATTGTCGCCGGCGGCATCGGCGATGATGAACAGTCGAACATTGAGGTGCGCTCTCAGGACGTTGAACGCTTGACGCAACAATGGTCTCAGCAGATGCGCAGACAGCCAAGCGATCGCGAACTGGATGGTATTGTCGATCAGTACCTTAAAGAAGAGATCTACTACCGCGAGGCTCTACGTTTGGGTCTGGATAAGAACGACACCATCGTGCGACGGCGCATGTTGCAGAAGCTGACCTTCCTTACCGAGGACTTAGCAGTCAGTGATACCCCGGCGCGCGACGTGCTAGAGCAGTATCACAGCGACAACCGCAAAAATTATCGAAAGCCGAAACGCTATAGCTTTCAGCATCGATATTTTTCCACCGACCGCCGCGACAATGCAGAGCAGCTTGCGCAACAAGCGCTTACTGACCAAAGCCTGATTGGCGATCCCTTTATGCTGCAAAAACAGTACGCACAACGCTCCATAAGAGAGATTGGTGATCTGTTTGGCAGAGAATTTGCGGCTGGGTTAGCAGCACTTGCACCTGAGCAACAATGGCAAGGACCCTTGCGCTCTGCTTACGGCTGGCACGTTGTACAACTGAGCAATGCAACAGACAGTCGCATTATTCCGTTTGATGAAGTGCGGGATCGGGTGCTCGCTGATTGGCAACAAGCTCAACGCCAAGCGGCCAACGCGGAATACTATCGTTCGCTGCGCGAACGTTACCAAGTTCAAATGCCCGCGCCTGCTGCCACAGAGCCGCTGCTTAGTACACCATGATGCGATTACTTTGGGCTCTGCTGTTGATGGGCTGTAGCACCATGGCCGCCGCGGACGAGGTGCGCCCCGCCTATCTGCAACTGACCGATATGCACACTGCCAGTGAGGGGCCATTATACGAAGTCCTATGGAAGCAACCCGTTGTAGAAAATCGTCGTTTGCCTATTGAACCGGTTTTCGATCCCAACTGCGATCTGCAACCAGTTGGTCCACCAAGCGTTACTGCTAGCGCCATGGTGCAGCGCTGGCAAGCACCCTGTGATCTGGGTAATGCCGTCGTTTCTATTAAAGGGCTCTCTACCTCGCTTACTGATGTCATGCTCCGGGTGGTAGATGTTCAGGGAGAATATAATAACTTCATTTTGCGCCCAGCTGATCCCAGCATCGACCTGAGCACAGACTCGCTACAGTCTGTAAGTTATTTAATCATTGGTATCGAACATCTCGTTTTTGGTCTAGATCACGTCCTGTTTGTCATCGGTCTGGTGTTGTTCATTCGCGCACCGTGGATGCTGCTGAAAACCATAACCGCATTCACCATCGCGCACAGCATCACTCTAGCGCTGTCAATTTTTGAAATTGTTCGGCTTCCCCAGGGGCCCGTGGAAGCCGTGATCGCCCTCTCAATCGTCTTTTTGGCACGCGAGCTTGCTCAAGACGAGCAACAACGATCCGTTCTAACCCGCGGTCAACCATGGCTTATGGCCTTTGTATTTGGTTTGCTGCATGGCCTTGGTTTCGCTGGCGCGCTCAGCGACATCGGACTCCCCGAGGATGCTATCGGTATAAGTCTATTGCTCTTCAATGTAGGTATCGAGCTCGGTCAATTACTGATTATCGCGCTGTTCCTGCTGATTGCACGAATGTGGCATTTAGTCACCAAACACTTAAACTACACCGAGGCTCACCTCTACACTGGTGCCGCCTTTGCCATGGGAATTTTGGCCAGTTATTGGACGATCGATCGCACACTCATGCTGCTTTAACCAACACTCGCAATCAGGATACGGGGGCTTGGATGGACTTTAAGTCACTTAACGCACTGGCGCTGGCCGCCGGGACTTTATTATTGGGCTGTACGCCGCAACCCGAAATACCCTTCACCGAAGTACTACGCGAGGCTCTTGAGACCGCCAAACCCGGTGATGTCATTGAGATTCCTGCCGGAACCTTCAGCTTTAAACGCTCACTGGTTCTGAATGCCGACAATGTCACGCTAAGGGGCACGGGCATGGATCAGTCGATTCTCAGCTTTAAAGCCCAAGTAACGGGCGCCGAGGGGTTATCCGTGAATGCCAGCAATTTCCTGATCGAAGATCTTGCCATTGAGGATACGATCGGTGACGCGCTGAAGGTAAATGAAGGGGACAATATCACCATTCGTCGAGTGCGCACTGAATGGACGAACGGCCCAGACACCGATAATGGCGCCTATGGCATTTATCCTGTGCAAACCACAAATGTACTACTAGAGGGTAATGTTGCAATTGGCGCCTCAGACGCGGGGATCTACGTCGGACAATCGCGCCAGGTAATCGTGCGCAATAATAGAGCCGAATATAATGTGGCAGGCATAGAGGTTGAGAACACCATCGGCGCCGACGTTTACAACAACATTGCTAACAATAATACCGGCGGCATTCTGGTATTCAACATGCCCAGCATCCCGCAACGCGGCTACGCGACCCGTGTGTTTGATAACGATATTCACAGCAATAACACCAAAAATTTTGCAATCCCGGGAACTGCAGTGTCCGGCGTTCCCACCGGCTCTGGTGTAATGATCAACTCCAATGATCAGGTAGAAATCTTCAACAATCGTATTACTAATAACAACACTGCCAACATCGTAATCTCCAGTTACTTCAGTGCTAACTTTGCCGGACAAAGAGAAGTCGCTGCGGAGTTTGATCCATATCCGGAACAAATCATGATCTACGACAACAGCTTTGAGGGCGGCGGCACCGCACCAGGCTTGGACTATCTTACCCAGCTGCGTAACGCACTATACGGTGAGCAAGGCGAATTTCCCGACATCATCTGGGACGGTATCGTTAACCCTGAGAAAGACAGCGAGACCCCGGTAATATGCGTGGATAACGGCGACGCGCAGCTGCTGAGCATAGATGCTGGCAATGAGTTTGCTAACGCCGGCGTGGATATGGCACAACACGCATGCACCGTGCCCAAGCTGCAACCCATCAAATTAGCGGGCATGTAATTGGTGCGAGCGCGCCGTTTCGTACCACTGGCGCATCGCGTCGCACTGCTCTTATTTCTTATTGCTGGCTGCGGCGAAGACCAGGTCCGCCATCATGCTGCAGAACAGTATCCAGAAAGATTGTCCGCATGGGGCCTGATGGAAAAGCGTGGCGACACTCTCGCTTTGCATCCGAGCACGACAGTTTACGACCTCAATACAGCTTTGTTCACGGATTACGCACAAAAACTGCGCGCGGTGTACATTCCTGAAGGGCAAGCCGCGACCTACCATCCAGCAGACACGTTCGAGTTTCCAGTCGGCAGCATCATTAGCAAAACGTTCTTTTATCCTCTCAATACCAATCAAGCGGTAATGACGGAAGCTGCTTGGTCTGGCGATCCTAGCGATATCGATACCCGCAAACACCACCTGGTAGAGACGCGCCTGCTGGTAAAACAGGCCGACGGTTGGGACGCATTGCCTTATGTTTGGTCTGGAGACGACGCCTATCTAACCCTCACCGGAGACTTGCAACAATTCTCTTTGGCTAGCGGTAAGACTTTGAATTACTTAGTTCCTAGTAAGAACCAATGCGCCTATTGCCATGCAACCAATCATACAGCTGGAAAACTGCTGCCCATCGGACCAAAGGCGCGCCATCTCAATCGACCGCACCCGGTCAGTGGCGAGAATCAACTCGACCAGTGGCAGCGCAAGGGTCTGCTGCGCCAAGCAGTACTGCCGTTCCCCGCAAACGCGGCCATGGATGATACCAAAACCAGTTTGGCTCACCGAGCACGCTCTTATCTGGATATCAACTGTGGCCATTGTCACAACGCCAACGGCGCGGCGGATACTTCGGGTTTGTTGCTGGATTACGTTGACCACCCCGCGGACAAACTAGGCCTGTGCAAACCGCCTATCGCTGCCGGCAGTGGATCAGGCGGCAGGCTTTATTCAATTGTTCCTGGGCATGCCAGCCAATCTATCCTGTCGTTTCGCTTGAGCACAACTAAGCCTGCGGCGATGATGCCAGAACTCGGACGAGCCCTGGTGCACACCGAGGGGGTCGAGCTCATTGATGAATGGATCAATAATCTGTCTGGAGAGTGCCGGTAATGATGCTGAGCCATATCGAAGCGCCGCTGATATGCCCACGCGAGCGCGTGCGCGAGGATTGGATCGACTACAACGGCCATCTGAATATGGCCTATTACAATGTGATCTTCGACCACGGCGTCGATCATTTTTACGACATGCTCAATGTCGGCGCCGCTTATGCATCCAGCGGTGCCGGTTCCTGCTTTACTCTAGAAGTGCACTTGCACTACGTACAAGAATTGAACTTGGGCGATGAAGTAGAGGTTCGGCTGCAGCTATTGGATTTCGATCACAAGCGGCTGCATTTTTATCAGGAAATGTACCACTGCGCAGGCGGTTATCTGGCTGCATCGTCGGAACAAATAGCGCTCCACGTAGATATGACAAGCCGACGATCGGCGCCCTTTCCAGCTGACGTTACCAACAAGCTTAACGATGTGCTCGCTACTCACCAGGGACTTCCGAGAAGTGACCGCATTGGCCATATCATTGGCATTCGCCGCAATTAGAGCAACCACAAAAAAGGGCGCCTAAGCGCCCTTTTCGTTCACCTCGTTAGGCTCAATAGCCTTCTAGTTCTCCGTAACGATTCCGGTGGAAGTTCACATCACCAAACGTCTGCTCAGCTACCGCTGCACGCTTGATAAAGAATCCAATATCGAATTCGTCGGTCATGCCAATACCGCCATGCATCTGAATACCTTCGCGGGACACCAAATGATAAGTCTCTCCCACTTTGGCTTTTGCCAGACTCGCAAGTTTAGCGACCTCTTCTCGGTCTCTGCCCTCATCCAGCGCAGTAAGCGCTTCAAGTACACAGGATTTAGACAACTCAATTTCGCAAAACATATCCGCCGCGCGATGTTTGAGCGCTTGGAATGAGCCAATGGCAACACCAAACTGCTTGCGCTCCTTTAAATAGTCCACCGTGCGCTCAAAACATTCTTGAATACCGCCGAGCATCTCTGCGCTCAAGCCTATACGTGCTATATCAAGCGCCTGATCTAACGCGTCTGCGGCTTTATCCAACT
>MDTG01384484.1_pt1 | contig 11795 bp, 10 predicted proteins | sample 811421 | NCBI WGS metagenome assembly MDTG01 (sample SAMN05326645, study PRJNA326480) | marine metagenome | isolation source: seawater | place: Pacific Ocean: South East | collected 2011 | reverse complement strand
ATTGATCAAAAATAAAATATCATTTGAAGAAGCGTTACCTAGATTAATAATAAAATTTGCTTGCTTAGGGCTAATTTGAGCACCCCCCCTGATTTTCCCTTTTAAACCTGAAGCTTCTATCAAACGAGCTGCATAATCTCCGGGGGGATTTTTAAAAACAGATCCGCAACTGGGTTGGTTATATGGCTGCTTTTGCATCCGGAATTGTTGACATTCCAGTATTTTTTTTTCAACAGTTTCCGGATCAGATTCATAGAGTGAAAGTACTGCTCCGGTAATTATCCTTCCAAAATTTCCATTAATTTCAGAGTAACGATAGCGAAAATCCAGTTTATCTCTAGGTGTGGAATATAAATTACCATCCATATCCATCCACTCTATTTCGTCAATAAAATCAGCAGTTTCTGAGCCATGAGCACCTGCGTTCATGGCAATTGCACCACCAATTGTTCCGGGAATTCCAATTAAAAATTCCATGCCTCCCCATCCGTAAGGCACACACTTTTGAGCAAAAGTTACATCTGCCAGTGCAGCTCCAGCTGAAACCTTTTTTCTTCTTGAATTAAAATTTTCTTCTACAGGATCCCAGTGTTTAAATTCTCCACTAAGGTGTAATATGATTCCTGGCCAGGTTTTATCGGGAACAAGTAGGTTAGAACCTTTGCCAATGATGAACCATGGGATGGAATTTTTGTGGATGAACCTCAGCAGAAGCCTTAAATCTTGAAGATTTTTAACATCAATCACACATTCTGCAGGGCCACCAATTCTCCATGTATTGAACCGCTTTAAAGATTCTTTGCGTCTTAATCGCGAATTAAGTGGAATTTTCTCTAAATCTTCCAACCATTCAGGAAGTGTCTCATTTGACATGTGGTATCCTTTGCAACTTAATTTGCGGGATTGTTATTAATTATGCTGTGTTTAACTTGATGAGGGGCATATAATTCTTCTAAGTTGTAGTATTTACGAATTTCCGGATGGAACACATGCAGTATAATACTTCCATAATCAAGCAGAACCCAGTTTCCTTCAAACTCTCCTTCTATACCCAAATGGATATCTCCTTGATGTTTTAAACGAAACATCACAGTCTCAGCTATTCCTCGGCAATGAAGATGGGACCTTCCCTCACAAATAAAAAGATAGTCAGCTAAATTTGAGCTTTCACGAACATCAATCAAAACAATTTCTTCTGCCTTGGAGTCCTGCAGTAGCTCAAGTATCTTTTTTGCTAGTATTCGGTCTGATTTCTCAGTAATTAATTTATCCAAATCTTTCTCGTGAAAGATTTTTTCTGAACCATTTCCCTTTTTTTTATGCAACTTTAGTTTTTAAGCAAAGAAAGATTTTATATGGGCTTAAAAAATTCCATGAAAAGTACTTTTTCTTTATATTTTTTACTTAACTGAACCAACAGCATACAATCAAAAATTAGATTAATTAAAATATAAATTTCTACCCTGCCATGTTTGACTTGCTTCTAAATAATCAATAATAAATTGAGATGGGCGCATTTTTTCACGAGTCCAAGATGGTGCCACTAGTTGGTCCCAGCGTGAAGCTACCGCAGCTAGACGATGCACTGCAATTTTTGGAGAAAGATTTTCTAGGAAGATTGTTACTCTTCGAGCATACTCCTCAAGTTCTAATGGCACAAATTTAGATTCATGAAACAACTTTTCAAGTTCTGTGTTCCGTAGTACATGCAAGTTGTGAAGTTTTACTCCGTTAACTTCTAGTTTGGAAAGCAACTTTGCTGTTTCTTGAATTTGTTGATCAGTTTCATTTGGAAGTCCAAACATTAAATGCACACATATATTGACGTTTTGTAAAGATTTCAGTTTCTGAATTGCTTCAATTGAAGTTGCACTGCTATGACCTCTTGATAGAAAATTTAATTGATGATCATCAAAAGTTTGCGCACCAAGCTCTACTGATAGATATTGTTCCTTAGCAAGTTCAGCAAATTTAGTTATAATTCTTTTTGGTAGACAATCAGGTCGAGTTCCAACTACCAACCCGACTACATCTATTTCTTGTAAAGCTTTATTATAGAGAGTTTCTAAACCACTTAAGTGTCCGAATGTGTTGGTATAGGATTGAAAATAGATTAGAAATTTTTCAGCTTTATAACGTTTGCGAATTGCCTCTCGGTTTATTTGGATTTGCCTTGATATAGACAAATCTCTGACCTGATGATAAGCAGCGGAGCCCCATTCATCGCAAAAAATACACACAGTCATTCCTTTATGACCTTCCCTGTTTGGACAGGACTTTGCTACCGAAACACTTACTTTATATACTTTCTCACCAAACTGCTCCCTATAATGCTGGCTGAGCGGATAATATCGTTTCCCGTTTTCAAAAGGTGTGTCGTTCTTCATATTATAAACGGTTTCAATAGGAAGAATTATTCTTAAATATGCAACGAATTTTGTTCTTAAAGAAAAATAAAGTAATCTAAGGTAAAAATCTTTTATCAATTAACCAATCTGTGAGAAGCTGATGTGTTCTGTTAGTTTCAATTTCCCTTCCATTCAATAAAATTCTTACTGCATTAGTATTACCAAGTGTAAGAAGATATTTCTTCTTTGCCTCCCATTGATGAATTTCATCTGTACTTAGTCTGATATCCGTGGCTTCATTTCCATCTACGGAAATACTAATCCACGTTCCTTCTGAAGCTTCTACTTCAAGGGTTAAGGGCTCCAAAAATTCTTGTTCAATTTCAGGTTGTGATAATTCAGATATATTTGTTTTATTTGTATCTGGGAGACTTTTTTCCGATTCAGTAAAAACTTCATCTGAAAGGATTTTATCAGCAGTATTATTTACAGAATTGCTGCTTCCTAAAGTGTAGTCAGCTCTTACTTGATTTGCATCCTTCAAAGATTTTTCTCCTAGGGTTTCTGTTTTTTCAGAAACTTTTTTTTCGATTGTAGCAAATTCTTGTTTTGATAGTTTTTCTGACTTGAGTGATGAGCTTATCTTAAAATCTGAGTCAATAGTGATTTCATTTTCAGCTAGTTTTTCATCAACTAATAAAATTGCAGAATTTGACTTTGTATTATTGTCTTTTGCAAGGAAAGATGGGAATTGATTAGAATAAAACGAATATAATAAGTAAACTCCTGTTAAAAGAATCATAATAACCACAATGTTCCGAATTGGATGGGGCTCCTTAATTTCATTGACTGGCTTAAAGGTCTTGAGTGGTTGTTTGTCCTGTTCATCTAAACTTAAAAGCCGTTCAATTTTATTGACAATATCAGTATTTTTAATTTCAAGATAATGACAGTATGTGCGAACTAAACCTTTCAAAAACACCGGTTTGGGGCCTTTTTCTGGGGTACCATCTTCGATTGCTTGCAGAATTTTTACAGCAATGTGAAGGTGACCTGAAACACTTTCGAGGGATAGGTTTTTGGCAATTCTTGCTTCCCGAATTTGCTTACCAAGTAGATTAAGTGAGTCTTCTTCCTTTGGAACCGGTTCTTCCTCTGGAACAAATTCTTCTTCCTCTGGAACAAATTCTTCTTCCTCTGGAACAAATTTTTCTTTCTGAGGACTATCTACTTTAATCTTTTTTTTTCTAGGCATTTCTTATCTCATAACTACTGTATCCGAAACGTGAAAGAAAGGACTCAAAGGACATGGAATCAACATAACTAGTTTGATATAAAAGATGAAGTGCCGCACTTATTATTTCCTGCGGATAATTGCTAATGGAATAACCAGAAGCATTTTCAGTGAGGCTGGATATTATAAGATCATTAAATGGTAAAGAATTTTTGCCTGAATTATCTGAAATTAACTTTGCTACATCTGCACAAATCTTATCATAATTACTGTCGGAGATAATTGATTCATCTAATTGATAATAAAGAAAAGAGTGCACCAAATACTGTCGGATTTTCTGCTGAATTAGTTCATTCATATTCAATCAGATATAATTGGTAAGAATATATTTCAATTTGGCTAATTTCTAATTTAACATCTTTGAAATTGCTCTCATGAATCAAATTAGAAGAAACTGCTGATTTATCAAGATTATTAAGTATTTTACAGTACAGATGAAAAAATTTTAGAAAAATTATCAATTTTTTAAAAAACCTTAGTTTCCTCCTTTATATAGTTCATCTCAGGAAAAAACTTGTAAATCATTTGTCTATTTGACAGTATTGGGTGCTTTAATTTAATAAATAGAAATTAAATTATAATTTCATTTTCACAGTTTTAGGAAAAAATTTTAACCAGCAGGAGTAATTTATGGCAAGTGACATGGTAATTCACCTTGAGGATTCAAATTTCGATGATGAAACCAAAACCGGCTATACACTTGTCGATTTTTGGGCAGGATGGTGCGGGCCGTGTTTAGCATTAGCTCCGCTAATTGATGAAATTGCCGATGAAATGAAAGGAAAGCTTAAAGTTTGTAAGCTTGATGTAGACAAAAACATGCAAACTGCTGCGCGTTTTGGAGTTCGTGGAATACCATATATAATTCTTCTTAAAGAAGGAAAAGAAATTGGCAGTGTTACCGGCAATGACCCGTCAAGAGTTCGCGCACTGGCAGAACAAGCAAACGAATAATGTTTCTATTGATATCTTGCCCTCTGCACAAAATTGGCTCCTCCTTCTGACATTTGATGGAGCCTTTTACCACGGCTGGCAGGTTCAACCTGATATCCCTACAATTCAGGACACCCTCCAAAAATCTATCCAACGTCTTACGGGAGAAACTGTCAGAGTAAATGGTGCAGGCCGCACTGACTCTGGTGTTCATGCCCTCAACTACACAGCTAATTTTAATTCGACTTCGAAAAATATCTTAACAGCTGAAAAGTGGTATAGCGCATTAAATGCTGTATTGCCTGATGACATTGTTGTCAAATACGTACAAAGTGTTCCAGCGGATTTTCACGCAAGGCACAATGCAATTGGAAAAAGATACCGTTATATGATCTGTAGTCAAAACTACAATTCACCTTTTACGAAAAATAAAAGTTGGCATGTAGGACAGACCTTAGATCTTAACATTATGAGGCAAGCTGCTGAAATTTTAAAGGGTAAGCATGATTTTTCAGCATTTCGTTCTTCTAACTGCAGCTCTCTAAATACAGTCAAAGATATTCGAGAAATTTCTATAGAGAAATCACATTTTAAAAATTCAATAATACAAATAGAAATTGAGGCTAATTCTTTTTTACAGCACATGGTTCGAATAATTACAGGAACGCTTGTTGAAATATCACAAGCTCGCATAAGCTTTGCTGATGTTAAAAAAGCCTTAAATAATGGTGATCGAAATCTCGTTGGATGCACTGCTCCCGCTCATGGATTATATTCTTTGAAAGTGATTTACCCAGACGGTTTGGTGAACTGGCCTAAGAAAGTTATAGATAATTAAAGTAAATTTGATGCAGTTCAGGCTCCATTCAGAATATAAGCCTTCGGGAGATCAACCACAGGCCATTAAGACCTTGGTTGATGGTATCGAAAAAGATCATAAAAATCAGGTCTTACTGGGTATAACAGGTTCTGGGAAAACTTTTTCCATGGCAAATATTGTCCAGCAACTACAGCGCCCCACTCTAGTTATTGCACATAATAAAACACTAGCAGCACAGCTTTATAATGAATTTCAGTCTTTCTTTCCTGAGAATGCTGTTGAATACTTTGTTAGTTATTATGACTACTATCAGCCTGAAGCGTATGTTCCTAGCCGAGACCTTTATATTGAAAAGGATACAGCACTCAATGACGATCTAGATCGTATGCGTCTGTCAGCAACCCGTTCGCTACTTGAACGTCGTGATGTATTGATTGTAGCAAGTGTTTCCTGCATTTATGGGATTGGCTCACCGGAAAAATATGAAAAAATGCTTCTTATTTTCAAAGTTGGAGACCAAATTTCACGTCAGTACATTCTGAAAAGACTTGTAGAGTTACTATACACTAGGAACGACATTGATTTCCATAGAGGAACTTTCAGAGTTCGGGGAGATGTGATTGATGTTTATTTGGCAGAATCAGAGTCTGCGATTCGAGTTGAACTTTTTGGTGATGAAATTGAAAGTATTGTGCGATTTGATCCCTTAACTGGCAAAAAACAAGTTTCCTATAAGCATTTTGTAATTTATCCTGCCTCACATTATGCTGCGCCAGCTGAGCATGTTCCGGAAACTTTGAAATTGATTCGTGAGGAACTTCAAGAATCTATCGAAAATCTTCACGCGCAGAATAAAATTCTGGAAGCACAACGACTCAATCAGCGAACAGAATATGATTTAGAAATGATTGAACAAACCGGGTCATGTTCTGGAATTGAAAATTACAGCCGAATCATAGATCGCAGGGAGGCAGGCACACCGCCAGCCACTTTGTTGAATTATTTCCCAGATGATTCACTGATTTTTATTGATGAAAGCCACATGACACTTCCTCAGCTACGAGCAATGTTTAAAGGAGATTACTCTAGGAAATCCACTCTAGTTGAACATGGGTTTCGACTACCTTCAGCAGTGGATAACCGACCACTTCAATTTCCGGAATTTGAAAAATTTCCTCAGCAGATAATTTATGTATCAGCAACACCAGGAGATTATGAAATGGAGTTGACAAAAGGAAAGATGGCCGAACTTGTGGTTCGTCCAACAGGTTTGCTAGAGCCAAAAATTGAAATTCGTCCGGTAATGGGACAGGTTGACGACATGCTTCATGAAATTCGTTTGAGAACAAAGCGTAACGAACGAGTACTCATAACCACTCTCACAAAACGGATGGCAGAAGATTTGACAGAGTATTATGAAGATTTAAATGTAAAAGTAAGATACGTGCATTCTGATGTAGACGTTGTCGAACGAAGCAAAATATTGCATGATCTTCGAGCAGGAGAGTTTGACGTTTTAGTTGGAATAAATCTCCTCAGGGAAGGATTGGATTTACCAGAAGTTTCTTTAGTTGGAATTTTTGATGCAGACAAAGAGGGATTTTTGCGTTCTGTTCGTTCGCTAATTCAAACTTGTGGGAGAGCATCTCGTAACGCCAACGGATATGTCATCATGTATGCTGACAAAACTACTGAATCCATGCAGATCACGATTGACATAACAGAAAAACGACGCCAAAAACAGGAAGCTTACAACAAAGAACATGGTGTTGTTCCAAAAACTATTTTTCGGAAAATTGCCCCATCACTTGCTCCAATTGAACTGGATGAAATGAGTGAAGCTACTGAAGAAAACACTGTTTATGAGACTAAAACTAATCTGGAAGAAAAAATAAAAGAATTGGAAAAGGAAATGCAAGAAGCTGCTGAAATTCTGAATTTTGAACGCGCTGCAGATCTAAGAGACAGGATTAATGAATTAAGTGGTCATCTTGATAAGGGTTAGCATGGAAGCAAAGGTTTTACTTTTTTCCAGACTGAATCAACTTTTACGTTTGCAACACATGGAGCAGGCTCATTATTTTTCAATGGGTAAATGCACTCCCAATTGCAGCCATAACAAACCATTTCGTGAAAAACTATCTCAAGTTTATTATTATATCCTCTAATTTTCGGATAAGGTACAAATCGTCCAAAATGTCCGCCTCCTACAATTGAGACAGTTGATGTTCCAACTGCTGTAGCAATATGAGCTGCACCGGATTCATTACATATCAAGATCTGACTTTTCTCTAAAAGCCAGGCAAGTTCTCTGAGAGAGGTACGACCAGCATAGTTTTCAAGTGGAGCATGACAAATCTTTTTGATTTGCTCTCCTAAAATGAAATCTTTTTCGACTCCACAAACGAATCCGTGCCATCCAGTATTTTTATAAATTCTTTTTGCAATTTCTCCGTAAAAACTAACTGGCCATGCGCGACAATTTTCACTAGCTCCAAGTGACAAAACATAAAATTCTTTTTTTTTGCATTTGATAATTTCCCAAGATTCCAACACCTCTATTTTTGGATATTTTAATACATATTTTTTTTGTAGAATTCCTGAAAAAAACTCTGCATTCCGTTCTAATTCCGTTAAAGACTCCAAAGAAGCAGGAATTAATTCTGTATGCCAGCCGTCTGATAAAGTTTTTTTTAACCAATTTTGGTTACTCATATCCCCCACTGAACTCACTTTTAGAGATGCCTTACTTGCTCTAACAAGTGAATCTCCGTGATAAAATTCTCGAGAATATGTAGGTTGGATTACTATATTTGCTGCTAAGTTTTGAACTTGTTTGAGTAGGTTCCAACGATATTTAGATAAAGTTTTAAAAAGGCTAATATTAACAGGAAGAACTTCGTCCCAAAAAGGTAATTCCTGAGCCAAGTCATACCATAAGGCATTACCTACCAGAATGATTTTGTATTTTTGCGGTGGGTATAACTGTCTGTACTCCTTTGCCGTATCAAGCCAAAGAATGAAATCACCAATCGCATCCTGACGAACAAGAAGTACTAACTTAAATTTGTTTTTTTGCTTTTGGGAAACATTCCAAAGAGCCAAGCTATCAAACAAAAAAAACAGAAGGGTTTTAAAAAAAATCAGATTAGATTTAAGTAAACTCATGAAGATACAGTCTATAGTTTGTAAAAATCTTGTCTGGTTAACTACTATATTCTTTTTTGAATATAAGAAGTCGTATGTTTGGAAGGTTAATGATGAACTAAAAACAAACTACCTGTATTTTGGTCGAAGTGAGTTTCTGTATGCCTGAGCCTCCTCATACTCTTCTTTAGGGAGTCTAGATTTAAGGTAAGGCCATCCAGATCCAGCATTATTACTCTTGTAGTATAATCACCAGGATCTAACTCTTTTTTAATCTCGACTCCTGGAAGTTCTCCAAGCTGAATCATGTCGAAGAACTTGGTGCCTTGATATGGTGTCATGATGGTTGAATCAACATGATTCATCATGGTACGTCCTTTCTCATCCACTCCATTTACAGAATTTTGTGCAACTATTTTCACCATCTCAGTTGTTTCAAATAGATCTTGTTTGTCCTCCCATGGATAAATCATAGTAAATGCATCAACAGCAATACCCAATTCATTAGCGATTTTGACGGCTTCGATATGCTCCTCAACATATTGTTTTTTACCATTACGTTTGTTAATCAAATCTAGTGAACGTTGTGAACCGGTTTCCAATCCCATTCCAATTCTTCGACCACCTGATTCGGCAAATGGAGCGAGAAGATGTTCTTTAAATCTGACAACAAGGTAAGCATGAGTGAACGCCCTCCAAGTGGTGTAATTATGTTTTTTTACGAGATTCGATAGGCCCTCGACTTGTTTAGGGTTCATCAAACCCACATCATCAAAGAACATTACCGCCTTTTTCTTGTGATCTAAATTCTGATGAACATCTGCCATAACCATTAAATCTTGATCTATCATGCTTTCTGAAAATTTACGAACTTTTTCTCTACCAGACTCACAAAAATTGCAAGTAAAAGGGCATCCTAAAGCGGTGATTGTATGATATGCTGGAACTCCGGCAATGTTAAAATTATCTCTCTCCATAAGAGATAAAGGGCGAGATGGTGCTGGTAATTCAGTCAATTTTAGAGAATTATCTATGAGTACTATTGACTTTTTTGTTTTCCGAATCTGACCTGTGGCAATTTTGTACATAGGGACCCAACCGTCTTGTGGCACGATAAAATCGAAGGCCAGAGATTCAGGCAAAGCTTCAACTTGAGTTTGATAGTAACGAGGATGCGATCCTCCAATAACTGTAGTAATGTGGGGATATATTTTATTGATTTCTTGACTAATTAGGTAGGCATCTGAAGCTTGAGGACTCATAACCGATAATGCAACAATGTCGTAATCTTGAAGGATCGAAATCTCAAAATCGGAATCCTGACTATTTCCATTTGCACCTAAAAAGAGCATATTGAGTTGTTTTAGTGAGAGTTCATTAATCTTTCCCGTTTCTCGTTTTTTCCTCACTTCTGATTGTTCGTAAAGCACCAAAATATCTGACGTAATTTCAAATTGTTTCAGAAAGGACTGTAAATAATGCGGCCCTAACTGTTGGTAAACAAACTCATCTTCTAAAAATCTGTCAGGTGGTTTGACAAACAAAATTTTGTTTTTTGAGCGTGTAAATTTCATATAGATTATACTTTCAATAAGTTCGTACTATATCAGTTATTTCCAAAAATTAATTCTATTTATGAGGGTATTTGCAAGCATGTTTTTCTAAAGAATTTATGTACAGATAAGCTTCAATTAGGGAGTCTAATAATAGTTGTTATAGTAAGGATTGACCATAAAAATAATCTATCACACAGAATTAAAGTTAAATTAAAAAATTTTGCGTAAAGTGTATGTTATAGGTTTAAAGTATATCTATGCCTATGTTTATAGCCAGTGAGATAAATCCTTTTGTATTAAATTTGAAAGCTTTTTAACATCATCTTTAAAAATATTTCCTAATCTTTGCCTCGTATCATTTTCCATAGCAATTTTTTTTAAGTTTTTATTTTTAATTATAGAAATAATTTGTTGTATAGTATTATTTGGAAGTATACTTTTAAACATTGGTTTTAAGATGTCTTTAATAGAATTATCATTATTTATAAAGTTGTGTATAAATTTATTTCTTGGATAACCAGAAATATTATATTCATTTTCATCTTTTAGTTCTTCATCTTCGTTTACTTCTAAAAAAGCAAATAAATCTTTTAATAAATAATCTTTTGATTTAAAATCTTCAAATAAATATATTTTTATTTTCTTAAAGTTTTCAAGATATGCTTTGACCTGGCAGTAATACATGCCAGTATTAATATAATGATAACTCCAGCCCCAATTATCTATTATTCTAGTATTTTCATAGTCTAGTGCTTTTTCGAAACTTATATTTTCCCAACCATCTCTTATGTGGTGCATATAGTTTGAATATGCCCTATCTATAGGGTTTCTTAAAATAATTACTATCTTTATTTTATTTCCAAGATATTTTAAAATATTTTTAATTGATTTTTCATAGTAATATAGATAATCATTTGAAATGTCACCACATACTTTATCTTCATATCCACTAAATAATTCAAAATAATTCCTTTCGTCAGTTATACCATTATTTGCAAAAAATTCTGCACCGAGGCCTTTATAATTTTTTGGCAATTGTGAGAAAAAACGGCATTCTTTTACTGCAGGTATATAAATATCTGAATGCTTAGTTAAATAGTTAAAAAGTGAAGTTGTTCCACTCTTTGCGGCACCAACCACTAAAAAATTAGGTTTATTATTTGATTGCACCGATCTTCCTCATTACTCTAGAAAAAAACCTATTATCGAAATTTATCTTACCAAATAGATCGTCATCAATTTTATATGCCATGATAAATTCCGGATGGTTAAGAGGTATTTCTATGTTCTTTGGCGAATTTTTTTCAATTTCATAGTTATTACCAGTGGTGTGTGTGGCATTCTTTCCTTGCCCTAAATTGCCTACAAGATTGATTGAAGGCCTGATTGAAAGCCCATTATTTATTCTTATAGTAAAATTCCATTGATAGTCCCAAGTATCAATTTCACCCGATAAAACTTCATTTAACAATTTTACTCTCGAACTATTTTCGTAATCTTCTCTAAAAAACTCATACTCTTTGAGGAGATTGAGATTTTTTTTATATTTTGAGATTGTAACATCATAATGTTTCCACTTATCTGCCCAGCATGCCCACCCCCATAATTGTGTAAATCTTGAAAAGTTATAACTAAAACTGTCACCTCGTAAATATGGATGCTTATATCCACTTATATGCCATACCCGCATATCATTT
>MDTG01245990.1_pt1 | contig 11795 bp, 11 predicted proteins | sample 811421 | NCBI WGS metagenome assembly MDTG01 (sample SAMN05326645, study PRJNA326480) | marine metagenome | isolation source: seawater | place: Pacific Ocean: South East | collected 2011 | reverse complement strand
GCTTCCACTTACAGAACCACAAAAACCAGCAGCTAGATCTAAATCATCTGCACACATTGATATTCTTGGTAATATTTCTTTAGCCTCTCCAATTAATGTTGCTCCCTTAACTGGTTTACCTAGTTTCCCATTTTTTATTAAATAACCTTCTTCTACTGAAAAATTAAATTGACCTGTTGGACCTACGCTACCACCACCCATTGATTTACAATATAAACCTTTATCAACGCTTTTAATTAATTCGTCAGGAGTGAAATTGCCTTGCTTTATGTATGTGTTTCTCATGCGACTTGCTGCTGCAAATGAGAAGTTTTGTCTCCTCCCACTCCCTGTTCTAGGGTGACCAGTTCTTAAAAATCCTGCTCTATCAGAAATAAATTTTTTTAATATACCATCTTCAATTAACAAAGTATTTTGAGGCTCCATCCCTTCGTCGTCCATGGACAACGATCCAAATGCATGATTAGAAATCCCTTCATCAATTGCACTTACAGCTTTATTGGCAATTTGTTTGTTAATAGAGTCATGAAAAGGGGATGTTCCTCTTTCTAATTGAGTAGTCTCAAGAAGATGTCCGCAAGCCTCGTGGAATATTACTCCTCCAAATTTATTGGCAAGAACTACAGGCATTTGACCAGCTTCAACATATCCTGCATAAAGCATATTCTCAACACTTTCATTCAATTCACAAGCGCTTTTTTCTATTTTCCAGTTCCTTAAATCGTGTGGGTTACCAGAACTTCCATATCTTCTGGATGAGGTAGATCTATTTTTGTCTTTTTGGGCAATAACATTTATTCCAACTGTTTGATGAAGACGTATATCTCTAGCAAAAACACCATCTGTAGCAGCCACAAGAACCTCTTGCCAATTTCTTGAATAACTAGCTCTTCTTACTTGTAGATTTTTGTTCTTTTCAGCTAGAGAATTATTTGCTTCAAGTAGTTTAAGAGTCGATTCGTCTAGACTTGGAGTATTAGCTAACCAATCATTCTTATGAGTACCAAAATCCTTCAAATCTGTTAATCCATCAAAACTTATCTTATTTTTTGAACCAATAACAAGTCCAAGCATGCCTAAAGCTTGTGTAAGAGCGAAGAGGAGACCAGATCTTGACAGATCATTTGTACTAAAAAAACCATCTTTTTTACCAAGAAATACTCTGATACCTGCACCAATTCCAAATGATGGACTTACATTTGAGATATTATCCTGCTCTGCTAAAAGTGAAATATTGTCAGATTTTTCTAGAAAAACCTCTACAAGATCAGCACCGGCAGATTTACCAATAGACAATAATTCTTCAATTTCTGACTTTAATGTGTCATCAAATGTATGAAATAATAAATTATCATTTAGTTTAGTTAGTAATGAATGAGTCAATTTTTTTTTTCTTATTATGGCATTTGATTGGCTTAACTGCGTAATTTAATATAAATAAGACATATTTATTGTCAGTATTTAATAAAATAGATAAATATAAAGAGTGGATTATGTTAAGTAAAAAAATAGTGTTTAATTAATACCAATCCATTTCTGACCATTTAATCTTTGTAAAACTCTTGATATAAGCAATGCTAAAGTTGTCTTTTTCTCGTCAATTAGAAAAGATTCAACTATACTTGGATCTGAATTCGATTCAGCTAATAATATAGTTTTATCAGAGCTTATAGATGGTTTATCAAAGCATAACCAAAATTTCCTTTGTTCAGAAAGCTCACAAAATACCATATAGCATTCTCCTCCAACTACTGGTCTTCTACCTTCTAATAATTCAATAACACTAACTATTGTTCCTTTTTCTTCAATAGATGATTTTAAACCAGGTATAAAATGTTTAACAATAAATTCATCAAAAGGTTTATCTTCTATTTTAGGGGGTTTTACAACCTTTTTAGGGGTCTTTACAACTTCTGGCTTTTGATTAGAGGCTAAATCTGTTTTATCTTGTATTTTTGTATCTTTTTTCCCTAGGGAAGAAGTGTCATCCTTAGTTAGCTCATTATTAGAATCTATTTTGTTAGAAGGTTTTTGATTTTCCATATATTAATATTAGCAAATTTAATGAGACTATTGTTGAGATATATTTGATTAAAAATATTTATTAAAATAAATGATTACCATCTTGAAAAAGATTCATCGTTCCAGTCATTAGTTGTGTATATTTCTTGATTGCTAGTTTTATTGATTTCATTCTTTTGATCGTGTTGGTCATCAAATTCATTTAATTCATTTAATTCATTTAATTGATCATTTAGAACATTATGGTTAAAATTTAAATCAGAATTTCCACTTTGTGTTCTTCCTATTACTCTAAAGCTAGCTTTAATTGTCGGTGATGGATCTCTAATATCTCTCTCTATTAAGTTATTATCGTAAGGTTGGGATAGATTTGATTCGGAGTAATAATTAGTATCATCATATTTATCATTCTTCTTATATTTAAGCTCATTATGTGTTCTTGCACTGTTGAATCTAGCAAAATTATTTGTTACAAAATAAGAGAGAATAAATCCAAATCCTGTCGATATACATATATATGTACTTAATGATAAAGATGGCGTATTCCATATAAGTATTCTTAATCTTGTGTATTCCTTCTGATTACCAATACAAACAAAGATTATTAATAATAATGTAGATAGAAATGGAGTGACTTTAACAAAGTAATTTAATTTCATTTATTATGACCAATCAATCAAATGTTGAATTACAAGATTCAAAATAATATTTTATAGTCCAAAAAATAATTTTGAAAATAGATACTATAGGGTTATTAATAATTTCTTTAATTTTTTCTAAATGATATACTACTTTGCTGAGAATTAAAAGAACTAAATAATTAATTTCTAAAAATAATTGTATTGTACATTCTAATATTTGAGTTGAAATGGCTCGGTTATTTGTAATCACAATACTGATCATTTATTCGTTATTATTAGATTGTATATTAATATCATTATCACTTATATTTAATGATTCATTATCTGATTCTTTTACAAGCTCTAAATCAATTTGATTTTTAAGAATATCAATTTTCATAACCTTAACATTAACTTTTTGTGCAAGTTGATAGGTTTTTTTATTCTTTCTACCTACTAAAAGATTTTGTCTAGATCTATATTCGTACCAATCATCACCTAATGTGCTCACATGCACTAAACCTTCAGCAGTTAATTCATCTATTTCTGCAAAAAAACCGTAACTTTGAACACCAGTAATAATTGCCGTTACTTCCTTGCCTATTATCTTCTGAGCTTCCCTTCCCTGCGCAATTGAAATAATGTTATTCCTGAATGATTTTGATTTTTTTCTTATTTCATTTAGGTTTTGAATTAATCTTAGGTTTGAATGATTTTCAATATTATCTTTATGCTTTTGTGAAAATATATCCCAATTAACATATTTCCAGCTATCTTTTTTGCCTAATTCAATAGTTTCCTTACTTCGACTTGAAGGTTTTCCTTTACCATCAGATAAAAGTGAAGATATCATAAATTGATTAAATACATTCCAATAATTTAATGATGGGACACACCATGGAGATTCAATATTACTCTTTAATATATCAAAACTTGAATCGTCATTTTCCTCAAGTGGATTAGCCTTATAGAGTTTTAAATGGATTCCAGGAATAATATGTTTTACAAGTTTATGTAATATTTTCTTTTCATTACTTGTTTCAAAAGATTTAATTAACTCATTTGAAGTTACGGTTCCATCGACATTAACCATTATTTTTTTGTCTAATGCTAATGCTGATTTTGTTAATTCATTAATTGATGATTGATCTATTTCTTCATGTTCTTTGTAAATAAATGGTAATCTATATGCTATTAAATGTCTTGCTAAGATGCTATTTGAAAGTCTAATATATACATCTATAATCGATTGAGGATCTAAATTATCATATGTTTTAGACCATCCATGAAAGTCTCTACTTGGATATGTTTTTTGTAATTCACTCAACCTTTCTAAATTAGGTATGTGTTCATCTAGTTTAATACAAATATTGTTGCTATTATTAATTAGTTTTGCTGAATGTATAATTGTATAGATGACTTCTAAATTATCTTTAATTGATTTAAGTACAATAGGAACAGCCTTTGAAGTTACTTTTCTATTATTGATAGCCTTAAGGTGTTTAGGAGTAATTATTTTTAAAGGTTTAACAACACTAAGTGAAAATTTCCAATCAATTACTATGCCTTCAGAGTTAATAACTATCAATAATGAAATAGCTTCACACTTTTTATTAAGTTTAAACTGAGATGCTGAAGAAAGAGAATCGTTTAGGAAATCCAGCCATTTATTCCCTAAACAGATGACCTCACCTTTTTCTTTAAGATATTTATCAAGCTTTCCACCTAAATTTATCCTTTCTGAAATAGTTGGAGAATGTATCCATATTCTATTACCACCCTCAAAGGGTTCAGCAAATATCGCTGGCAAAGATGGTGAATTAGTAGCTTCCCAACTTTCAAAAAGTAATGAGGGTTGGGTCGTTAAGTCCTCTCTTCCTTTTGATATAACTTTTTTTGGTGCAACTTTAGGAGGATCATAATTTTTTGAGATATTATTCTTTGAAAGTAATAATTCTATATCACCATCAACTCCGGCATTAATTGATAATTCTCTAATTATTGATCCTTTGGCCTTATGTTGGGCAATTGGATATTTGTTTATCTTTATTTCATATATTAGTTCATTTTCATTTGTAATTTTATTATAATTTGCAAGGTTATCAATTTCAATAGTTACTGATATTCTGTCATCTAAAGGGTAAGCTTTTAATTCACCAGTAAACTTGTCTGGTTCTACTTTTGCAAGCAACGTATCATTATATCTTTGTAATACACATTGAATTTTTCCTTCTGGAGCTCTTCTCTTTACACCTTCCTTAGTAATTAAAACTATTACGGAATCCCCATGCCAAGCATTATTTAAATTAGCCTCTCTAATGTATATATCTTCGCCTTGATCTTCTCTAACAACAAAGCAATAACCTTTACTACTACAACGCACTCTTCCTTGCAAAAATTGAGTTTCATTATTTACGCTTAGCTTATTATCATTATTATTCTTAATTACTCCAAGCTTGGTAAGAGCTTTAATAGCTATATGTAAATTATCTCTATCAATTTTTTTTGAAAGTTTTAAGGATTTTTCAAGTTGGGAAACTTCTAAACCATCTTCTATATCAAGACTGTCAAGTATTTTTAAAACGGATGTCATAATTAATGAGGGAAGTTAACTTGATTTCGTGGATTTTAGTCTTTAAAAAGAAAGACTATAGATAATGAAAACATTAATATTCTATAAACCATCATTATAAAATTGCTCTTTGCTTTTGGTTAAAAGATTAATACCTATGATTAAAAAAACAGTTCCAGAAAGTAGTTTTAGTAAGAATGCAGGAACTAGATTAGAAATAGAACCACCAGCAAGAACTCCTAAAAGAGTTGCCAAAATAAGAGCAATTGATGAACCAATAAAAACTGCTAAAGGTTTATTTGTCGAACTACTTAAAGTTATTGTTGTCAATTGAGTTTTGTCGCCCATTTCAGCCAGAAAAACTGTCGCAAATGTTGTGAGGAGAAGAGTTAGAACCATTGATTTTTGTTCAAATTTTAATTTTGAGTAAATTCTATAAAACCTTGCAATACTAAGTATATTCCCAAACCTAACATAATAATTCCTGAAACCACTGTAAACCTTTGTCTTGGTAATTTATTTGCTATCCATCTACCAATAAGGACTCCAAGAAGACTTGTTGAAATAAGTGCTAGTGCAGCACCAATGAAGATAATTAAAGGTTTACCCGACTGAGCTGAAAGAATTAATGTTGCGAGTTGTGTCTTGTCTCCTAACTCGGCCAAAAAAATTGTACTAAAGGATGTAATTAATATAGTAAAAAAAGGAGTAGAATCCTGCACTTCACTATTTTCTATTTGAGAATTTGAATTAGTTTGACCCATTACTTCCCATAAAATACAGTTATCGCTTTTATGTTTACGGAACAATTTTATTTTATATATAAAACCTCTAAATGATCAAGTTATAGAAAAAATTCTTACCTTAATAAGCTTTTATCAATTTATCCTTTTAACTCAAACTTACCATGCTAATCAGTAAATAAATCATTTCATGAGTTAGAAGTCTATTTCTGAACTGAAAATTAACCAAAGAAAAAATCAGAGAAAATATTTAAAATATCAAAATTTTTTAACGATTGCCTCTGAACGCCAATCGTTTAGTAAGATATTATGAGCTTTTTTAATAAAAATGGGAAATCTATTGCCACTTGTAGCTGTCTTTCTTGCAGGTCCAGCAATAATTGCTTTAATCTTCTACAGAAGAGGAGTTTAAAGCCTAATCATCCTTTCCTAGAGCAAACTCAGCAAAGGTAAGAATTTTCTTTGCAAAATCTAATTGTTTTGTATTTAGATTTTTTGAATTAAATGAGAAGTTACTACTAACACATTGACCATTTGAATTTGTAATTAAAATGTCTTTTTGTTCAGTAAATTGACATTTATAGATTTTTTTCTGCAAATGTATGTCAATTACACTTGTATATCTTTTTATATCTACTATGTTTAATTGAAGAATGTTTGCTTTTTTCCATCTATTGATCTCTATATAATATGCAATATCAATCAAATCATTCTTTTCTAATTGAATAGAATTATTCCATTTTATAGCATCAATTGATGATGTTCCATCATCAATTGTCATTTTTAAATGGTTACCCTTCATTTTATAAAGATCAATGATTTTACATTTTCTTGTCCAAAATAAAGGTGCAGGATTCATTATTCCAAATGGACCAATCAATATTAATTGTCTATAAAAATCTAGATTAATATTATGAAGTCTGATGTGAGCATCAGGACTAATTGACTTACCTAAATTAGTATTTTTAAACTCTCTTATTGCTATGGTATTTAAAATTTCCTTTAGCTTATTTATATTTTCTTCTTTTATCGAAAAACCGGCAGCTGAGGAATGTCCACCATGAGTAATTAGAAGGTCATCACATTCATCTAGAGCCAGATTAACTTTTAATATATTATTTGATCGGATTGAACCTCTGAAAATCCCTTTATCGGCCTCTGCAAGAATTGCAGTAGGTAAATTAAATCTTTCCACCATTCTAGCGGCTACAATACCAATAATTCCAAGATGCCAATTTCTGTTCATTAGCACCAAAAATTTTCTTTTACATTTATATTCATAATGAGCTAACTCTAGGGCCTCATCTTCAACTAAGGATGTAAGTCTCTTCCTTTCGATATTAGTTGCAAAACATGTTTTTGTAAGTTTCTCAATAGTAATTGTCGATTCATTTGTTAAAAGATCAATTATAATTCTTGGATCACCAATTCTTCCAACAGCATTTATTAGTGGAGCTATCTTAAAACCTATATCATCTGATGTTATATCCACTCTATCGATTGATAGCTTTTTCAGAATTGATTTAATCCCTTTATTTTCTGAGTAATTTATTTTTGGTAAAAACTCCTTAAGCCATTTCCTATTAGCTCCTTTAAGTGGAGCCATATCTGCTACTGTACCGATACAAAATAATTCATTTGCTGTAGTTTGATTAATATCAAAATTTAATTTATTACAAATATTCCTCGCAAGGAGGTATGCAATGCCAACTCCTGCTAAATATTGATAAGGAGAATTCTTTGGTGTTCTATCGGGATGTATTAACGAAAAGTAATCTAATTTAATATCAGGTATCTTATGGTGATCAGTAATAATTAAATCAATTCCTAAATCGTTGGATTTTTGGATTGCCTCGTGTGCTGAGATCCCATTATCCACAGTTATTATAAGCTTTATCTTATTATTATTTATTTCATTAATCATTGTAAGATTTATTCCATAACCCTCATCAATTCTTGATGGTATATATGACTTTACTTTTGCTCCTAATCTAGATAATAATTCGACCAATAGTACTGTGCTTGTTATCCCGTCTGCGTCATAATCACCACAGATTGCAATCATTTCACTTCTTCTGCATGCTTCAATTATTCTTTTTGTTGCTTTACCTAGTTCACTAAAATGATCCTCTGGATTAGGAAGCTCTGATGGAGTTAAGTATTCATTTAATTCATTATCTAAATCAATACCCCTTCTAATTAAGACTTTCTGTAATATGCTATTCAAATTTATATTTTCTTTTTCATCGAAATTAACTGGTTTAGGCAATATCCACCTGCTGATTTGATCAATATCTGTTTTCAAAACCCTATCCTACATTGAATTTTAATTTTAAAAGAATTATATTTGTTTTATGCTAAAAAAACATGCATAGATTAAAAGCAGTTTTCTGGGATGTAGATGGAACAATAGCTGACACAGAATTGTGTGGGCATAGAGTTGCTTTTAATTTGGCTTTTAAAGATTTTGATTTGAATTGGAATTGGAATAAGAAGCAGTATTTGGATCTTTTAAAAATATCAGGTGGAATTAACCGTATCATTCATTATAGGAATCAAATAAATAGCAAACTTAGCGATAGCCAATGTAACAAGATTCAATCTAGAAAGCGAATGCATTACAAGGCTTTAGTGCAATCTGGAAATATTAATTTGAGAGAGGGAGTCCTGAGGTTAATTGATGAACTAAGAAGTTTTAACATCGATCAATTTATTGTTACTACAAGTGGTAGAGATTCATTGGAACCATTTTTGAGAACTTCACTAAGCTCACATTTAAATCATTTTTCGGGATTTATTACTTACGAAGATGTTATTAATCACAAGCCTTTTCCTGATGCTTATAATCTTGCACTTAAATTAAGTAAGAGATCAGTATTTAATTGTATAGCCATTGAGGACTCAATTATAGGTGTTAAAGCTGCTAAAGCAGCAAATCTTAATTGTCTTTTGACTTTGCCACCCTGGTCAAGTTCTAACAACAACATTACAAAAAATGCCAATGCATGTGTTGAAAATCTTGGGAATTATGATAATCCATCAAAATTAATTTATGGTAAGAAATTGATTAATAATTTTGTTGATTTTGAATATTTGGCTAATATTATAAATTGAAAAAAATGCAAAAAACTAACTTTAGTCAGTTTATATACTCAATACTTAGGATAATAAATCCAATAATCTCAGACACCTGGAGTAAAAGAAGTATATTGATTTTTTCTTTATTATTTGGTTTTTATTTTACAAATAGTTTATTATCTTTTCTTTTAGATAAATCAATAAATACAATATTACTTGCAATTCTTATATTACTAGTAATGGAGCTATCAATAAGATCCGCTCTAATAAATAACATTTCTAAATTGTCAATTTTTCCGAAGTCAATAAACAACTTCAGAATTGGCTCAACTTATGCGCTTATTCTTGAAGCTTTCAAACTTGGTTCTTAAATATCTTCAATCAGTTTGATCTTCTGAAGACTCATTCATCGGATATACAAATCCCTGAGCTCTACCAGTAAGTACAGATTTCCCAATAGATAAAGCCTTTTCAGCTGCAATAGCAGCTTTACCTTTCCATGTAGCATGTCTTTGATTTCTCTTCCCTTTAGAGGTTTTTTTCTTAGGTACCGCCATTTTCGCCAAACATTTACAGACTTTTTATTTTATAACGTCATGTACCAATTTAACAAAAACCGTTTGAGGAAAAACTAACTTCTTGTCTCATTTTCTATATAAACTAAGATAAGTTATTATTTTTACTATAGTTTATATATAAATTCTTTTGAATTAATTGATTTAATTCTCAAATGAGTAAAAGTTATAGTCAATTATTAAGGGATATCGAATCTGGAGAGATTATTTCTATTATTTTAATCCCAAATAGAAGAGAAGTATTAGTAGAGTTTATTGATGGAGAGAGAAAATTAGTACCAATATTCTTCAATGATCAGAAAATTCTTCGAATATCGGAAGAATTTAATGTACCTCTTTCTGTGAGAGATATTCAATCTGAACAGAAAATAGCTAACTTCATTACAGGCTTTGGTCTTACATTAATATTCTTATTATCCCTTTCATTTTTAATAAGAAGATCTTCAAAGTTATTAACCAATATTCAGGGATTTTCTAGACGTTCGAGGGAGGTAAAAGAAGATGATTTGAGAAAATACACCTTCGATGACGTCGCTGGGTTGAATGCAGAATCTGATGAATTAAAAGAAATTGTTACTTTTTTAAAGAATCCACAGCTGTTAATAGACCTTGGTGCAACAACCCCTAAGGGTGTCTTATTGGTTGGCCCACCAGGGACGGGTAAGACATTACTAGCCCGAGCAATTGCCGGAGAAGCAGAAGTCCCTTTCTTTTCTATATCTGCATCGGAATTTGTTGAAATGTTTGTTGGTGTAGGTGCTGGCCGTGTTCGTGATTTATTTAAAAGTGCAAAATCAAAATCTCCTTGCATAATTTTTATAGATGAGATTGACTCAATAGGACGTCAAAGAGGTGCAGGAATCGGAGGTGGAAATGACGAGAGAGAGCAAACCCTAAACCAACTCCTGACTGAAATGGATGGTTTTGAGGACAATAATGGAGTAATTGTAATTGCAGCTACAAACAGGCCGGACGTTCTTGACCAGGCATTAACAAGACCTGGAAGATTTGATCGTCGAATATACATATCGCTTCCCGATAGAAAAGCCAGGCACAAAATATTGTCTGTTCATGCAAGAACAAAACCTCTGTGCGATTCCGTAAATCTTATGGACTTTGCTACTAAAACTCCTGGCTTTTCGGGCGCAGATTTACAAAATCTTCTTAATGAGGCTGCAATTTATTCAGCCAGAAAAGATAAAACCACCATAAGCACAATTGAACTTGATAATGCACTTGAAAAATTACAATTCGGATTATTGTCAATGCCTCTTTCTGACGCTACTAAAAAAAGACAAATTGCATATCAAGTTATAGGGAAGGCCCTAGTTTCTTTATTACTTCCAACAAAAGATAAGTTAGAAAAAATATCATTGTTTAAGTCATTTGGTGATCTATCTGGAACAACTTATTTCACACCTGATGAGGAAACACTTGATAGTGGCTTATTAACCCGAAAATATATATATAGTAAAATAGTTATTTCTCTAGCTTCTAGAGCAGCGGAAATGATTGTTTTTGGCCATGAAGAAGTTACTCAAGGATCAAAAAAAGATCTAGAAAATGTTTACTTTTGGGCTAATCAGATGGTCACAAAATTTGGTTTTTCAGATCTTGGCCTTATTGCATACGACTCAGATAAAGATTCAATTTTTCTGGGCAAGGATATTATGAAAAATAGACAACAATATTCTCAAAAGACTAGTAAGGAAATTGACGATCAAATAATTACTATAGCTAATAGTGCACTAAATCATGCAATCAAACTACTTTCAGATAAAGTTTCCTTAATGGATACTCTTGTAGAGGAACTAATAGTAAGTGAAACACTTGACTCAGAATATGTTATTAATTCACTTAATTCTTATATTTCAAATAAATAACTATTAATAATTTAATAATTTAAAGTGCTGAAAAGTATTCCTTGCTTCCCTTCGGATCTTCTTTCATAGTTTTGTCTCCTGGAGTCCATCCAGCAGGACATACTTCATCAGGATGTGATTCAACGTATTGGTAAGCTTGTAAAATTCTAAGAGTTTCGTCAATATTCCTACCAACAGGCGCTTTGTTAATTGTTGAATGCATAATTATTCCACTAGGGTTAATTATAAATAAGCCTCTATCAGCTTCTCCATCTTCATTTAATACATTATAAGATTGACAAATTTCTCGCTTAAGATCAGAG
>MDTG01164448.1_pt1 | contig 11795 bp, 10 predicted proteins | sample 811421 | NCBI WGS metagenome assembly MDTG01 (sample SAMN05326645, study PRJNA326480) | marine metagenome | isolation source: seawater | place: Pacific Ocean: South East | collected 2011 | reverse complement strand
TGAGCAGCTTGCCGAGGGCATGCGCCGCCGAATCCGGGTCGCGCATGAGGTAGCGCCAGGTCGAGCCGAGTTCCGCGTACACGTTCGAGCCGTGGCCGAGGTCGTTGTCGAGCACGGTCTTCACCAGCGAGTCGATGCCCTCGTTCCGCGCCGGGTCGTAGGGACCCTCCGGCTGGCCCGGCACGAAGCCCGAGTGGTAGACCAGGAAGTCGATGTCCGGGTAACGGCGCGCCACCCGGCCGATGTCGTCGCACAGGGAATGCTCGTAGGACTGCCTGCCGAAGGGAATACCCTTGTGGATAGCCACGCGCCTGACGCCCAGCTCCCGCGCCTGCTCGAGGAAGGGAATGCCTGTGGCCGGATCGTCCAGCGCGTAGCCCACGCCCTCCGGGCCCCACTGCGTGTAGGTCTTCCAGGCGCAGATGCCGAAGTCGTCTCGCAGGCGGCGCATGTCGGCGATGTCGCCGGGCTGGTTGGGATTGACGCGGCCGTGCAGGAACAGCCGCTTCGAGCCCTCCAGCTGTGCCACCACCGACTGCGCGGCGGCGGCTTCCTCGATGGTCAGCGGCTCCTTCGCCCGTGTCGACGGTACGAAGGACAGCACCATCAGCTCCGTGTCGGAATCCATGAACACATCCTGCACGAAGGCATCGGGGCCCAGGCACTGCAGGTAGCTGCGCTCCCCGGGCTCGCTGGCCAGCGCGCATCCCGCCTGCGGCATGCCCGACAGCGGGCGCGCGTCCCCGGGCAGCAGGTCGAGCCAGGCGCCGGTCGGGTTCACGAAGTGTCCCTGCACGTCGAAGATCAGCTCGTCGCCGGCGAGCACGGACTGCGCGGCCTCCTCTTCCAGGGCCGCCTCCGGCGCAAGCGCGTAGTAGCCCGCCGCCCCGCCGGCGGCCGCGCGGGCGGCGTTGAAGGCGAGCAGCGTACAGGCCGCGCCGCGGGCGGAGACAAGGAAGGAACGACGACTGAGGCCCAGCCGCCGGGCCGTCGCCGTCGCCTGCTCGTGCGCAAGCTCATTGGCGTAGGCGCTCAGCGGGTCGAGCGGGTGCGGTTCGAACTCACCGTTGCTGGTGCTGTCGACCTTGATCGGCAGGCGGCGGCCCTCGGGGTCGTGCATCGATGGCATTGGCAAAGCTCTCGGCTACGCTTCACCACCCTTTTGCCAGATAGCGCAGGCCCCGGCAACCGTCCATCACTACCGACGCCCCTGCGCTACCTCCACCCGCGCAGGCCTCAGGTGCGCCGGTCTTTCGCCGATGCAGGTCAATCGTCAATAAAGAAGCGCAGGCGTGTTGGTGCCTCGAGGTCGCCCCCGCCGCCGCTCTCGCAAAGATCGATGGCTGCCCTCGCGGAGCGCACGTCCTGATCCTCGGTGTAGCAGACGAAGTAGAAGCCGTTTTCCGCATCGAAGCTCTCAAACACCGCGTAGCCGGTCAGGTCCGGCCGTTCCGTGCTGGCGAGCTGGGTATAGTTGATCACCCGGTCGTTCTGTTCAAAGTTGTATTTACCCGCTGCGAAAATCGGCCCGGCCCGCTTGGTGTAGCTGCCGTTCTCCGAAAAACTGTAGGTGACGGAAAGGCCGGACTCGGCGACAGTAAAGGTGGTGGAAACGAACAGATCCGGGTCGAAGGCGTCTGTGGGTATTTCCTTGAACTGCGGCACGAGGAAGAAGACCTCTTCCGGGCGCTCCAGGAAGCCCATCAGGACCTCGTTGCCCTCGAAGCCCGCGGTGAGCAGCCGGCAGGGGTCGTCGGAGCCACCGCAGAGGCCGCGATCCCGCTTGAGCCAGCCGTCAAAGCGGTAACCGGTGGCTGGCTCGGCGCTGAAGGTCTCGTCGAAGAACAGGTCCACGACGTCGATGCTGCACACCTCTCCGGTGCTGCAGCTGTAGACACCGGACTCGGTCACCACCTCGCCGCCGGGCGGCACTTCAATCTGGATCTTGCAACCTGCGGTAATTAACAGTGGCATGGTAATGACTATCAGCTTCGACTGTTTCATGATGTGCGACCTCTGTCTTCGTATCGGAATCGTCCGGGTTCCCGCTACGCACGTCGGGCTGAATACCTGCCAAACGCGCTTTGGGCGGTAAGCAAGATAGAGTGGTCGGCCGGGGAAATAACGAAAAGCGGACGAAATTTCACGAAAAAAGCATGAATTCCGCCGAAAACGCGAAGAATGGGGCAGCTTGAACATGCCGTCAGCGGTACCAACGGATCTGCTCACCTACCGGCATTTCTCAGTCGATGTCAGCCGCGGTGCGGTGCTCCGCGACGGCGAGGCGTATACGCTCCGTCCACAGTCCTTCCGCGTCCTCCACTATCTCCTGAGTCATCCGGACCGCCTGGTCAGTAAACAGGAGTTGTTCGAGCAGATCTGGGGCGAGGCCGTCGTCACCGACGACAGCCTGGCCCAGTGCCTCGTCGATATCCGCAGGGCGCTGGGGGAAAGCGGCCGCGGAGCCGTGAAGACCGTGCCCCGCCGGGGCTACCTGTTCCAGGCGGCCGAAGCCGGCGCGGCGGCCGATGCCGCGGAGACAGACCAGGAGCGCCCTGACCGGCGCGCCGGGCCGCGATGGTTTGTAGCACTGTTGGTGCTGCTGGCCGCGCTCTCGGGCTGGTGGCTTCTCGACGTTCGCCGCGGGCCCGACCCGGCGGCGCTGCCTGCCGCGCCCGCGGAGCCGGCGCCGGTCATCGCCGTTATGCCCTTTGCGGATTTTACGGCGGGCCAGGACATGGCCTACCTCGCCTATGGCCTGCCGGAGGAAATCCTCAACACCCTGACGCGTCTTCAGGGCCTGCGGGTCATCTCCCGCACCTCCTCGTTCCTGCCGCGCTTCAGTGACCAGAAAACGGCCAGGGAAATCGGTAGAGAACTCGGCGCGACGCACCTGCTCGAGGGCAGCATCCGCGAACACGACGGTATGCTGCGGATCACCGTACAGCTCATAGAAACCCGCACCGGCCACCACAGCTGGTCCGAAACCCTCGACCGCAGGCAGGATGACCTGTTGCGCGTGCAGAGTCAGCTCGCCGCCGCCGTAGCGGACCGCTTCCGCCTCACGGTAATACGCCCTGAGGAACAGGCCGTAACGGCCGAAGACTACACACGTTACCTGCGCGCCATTCACCCCTTCCGCCAGGGGGAGCTCGGCGGCCTTAGCGCAGCCGCCCTGACCCTGGAAGGCGTGGTGCAGCGCAACCCGATGTTCCTACCTGCCGCTGACGCCCTGGCAGAGCTCACGTTCTGGCGGGTATACCTCGGGGACTTATCCGCGGCCGAAGGGGCGGTCCGGGTACGCGCCCTGGCGCAGGGGATGCGGGCGGCGCCGTCGGGCGAGGCCAGCGCTCACGGCGTACTGGCAGAACTGGCCCTGCGGCTGGAAAATGATCTTCCAGGCGCTGCCGCGCATGTTGCCCGGGCCCTGGCGCTGGCGCCGAACACGCCGCGCTACCTGCGGATCGCGGGCGATCTCGCCTACGCCCTTTACCGCTTCCCCACGGCGATCCGGTTTCACCAGGCGGTCATCGACCTCGATCCACTGTGCAGTGCCTGCCACGTCGCGCAGATGCATGCCTACATCGCCGCCGGGGAGCTGCGGCTCGCCGAGCAGGCCGCGCGCAGGGTGATGGAACTGAGTCGCGGTGGCCATTTCACCCTGGCACTGGTCAAGATCAGGCAGGGTGCCTTCGACGCCGCACAGCAAATCCTGGAAATGAAAATTCCCCGCAAGGCCGAGCCCTACCGGCAGTTCTACGAGGCGTTGCTTTGTCACGCCCGCGGAGATGAGCCCTGCTACCGATCCAGGCTCCAGGCCTTTGAGGCCGGGCAAGGTGAGGAGGAGGAGGCGGTAAGGGTTGCGCAGCTCTACGCCATCGATGGCGCCAGCGACCAGGCGCTCGCCTGGATCGCGCGGGCGCGGCAGAGAAACCAGACCTGGTTGCTGACGTCGCTGCCCGACCCGTTGTTCGACAGGCTGCGCGAGGATACCCGCTGGCAGCAGCTGCTGACAGAACTCGGGCGGTCACCGCAGCAGCTCGACGCCATCACCCTAAATGCAAAAACGCTGCTTTCAGGCGACGCAACGTAAGCGCTCCTTGAACGCCAGCAGTGCCGGGGCATCTCCGCCACCTGCTCGTGCGCCAGCACGTTGGCAGGGGCGCTCAGCCGATCGAGCGGCTGCGGCTCAAATTCACCGTTGCTGCTGCTGTCGACCTTGATGAGAAGGCGGGTGCCGTCGGGATCGTGAATGGGGGCGACGGGCGCACTTCTGGCGAGCGGGGTATAACCCCTGCGCCAGATCAGGGCGACAGTCACAAGCCGCCGGGTTTCATGCAGCCAAGCGCATGAAGCTGGCAATTGCGAGGTGGACCTCAGGTGGCGCTGCAGATCAGGCCAGCCAGGCCTGCAATTGCGGCACCACCAGCACCAGCGTGATCAGCCCGAGCATCCAGGTGTGCAGCAGCAGGATACGATCCTGCTTGCCGAAACGGGCATCATGAGACTCGAACTTCGCATCCTGCCCGGCGAAACGGGCCTCGACCTTCGTGTCCTGCTCGGCGAAGCGCAGCATCATCTTTTCAACAATCCGCTGCTCGAGCTCAGCGCCGTGCTGAGTCAGGCGCGCATCGAGGACCTCGCTGAAGTAGTCCCTGGTTACCAGCTCGTCTGCAAAGGTGCTGAATGCATCCGCCATGAGTTCCGCCAGCCGATCGGCCTGCTGTTCCGGCACCCCGATCTCGCGCAGGCCGCGCGAGAAGCGCAGGGCGTCAAAGCTTGCCGAACTCATGATAGCCCCCACTGCAGCCTTTGCAATCTCCTGGCAGTATCAGCAGCAAGGGGCGGCGGGACAACGATCAGATTCGCTCACCGGGCGCATGGCTTTCAAAACCACTGCGGGTGGGCGGTGCGGCGTTCTGCTGGCATTATCAATCGGGTTTAGTGAGAACCGGTCATCCCCCGTTTATGGGGTAGAGCCTATCAATCGGGTTTAGTGAGAACCGGTCATCCCCCGTTTATGGGGTAGAGCCGGACCGATTGGAATTGGTCGGGACGGCAGGATTTGAACCTGCGACCACCACACCCCCAGTGTGGTGCGCTACCAGACTGCGCTACGCCCCGACGGGTCGCCCTTGCGGCGAGACGCGCATTATACGCGACCAGGCCTGTGACACAACGGCTCGCCGGCTGCGGGCTAGCGTTTCGCGGGCTTGAGGAGTTCCAGGACTTCCTCGAGGTCGCGGATCGACTCCTGGATCACGGCCTTGATCTCCGCCGGGCGCACGCCCTGCTCGCCGTCGTCCTCCATGCGCTGGCGGGCGCCACCGATCGTGTACCCCTCCTCGTAGAGGAGCGAGCGGATCTGGCGGATCGTCAGCACGTCTTCGCGCTGGTAGTAGCGGCGGTTGCCGCGGCGCTTCACCGGCTTGAGCTGCGGAAACTCCTGCTCCCAGTAACGCAGGACGTGGGGCTTTACCGCACAGAGCTCGCTGACTTCGCCGATGGTGAAATACCGCTTGCCGGGGATGGCGGGCAGTTCGTTGTTATGACTCGGTTCCAGCATACGCTTCCACCCTGGCCTTGAGCTTCTGCCCGGGCCTGAAGGTTACGACGCGGCGGGCGGAGATGGGGATCTCCTCGCCGGTCTTCGGGTTGCGGCCGGGCCGCTGGCTCTTGTCGCGCAGGTCGAAATTGCCGAAACCGGAAAGCTTCACCTGTTCGTTGTTTTCAAGGCACGCGCGGATCTCCTCGAAGAACAGCTCGACGATCTCCTTTGCCTCGCGCTTGTTCAGACCCAGTTCCTCGAACAAACGCTCGGCCATTTCCGACTTGGTCAGTGCACTCATGGGCGCTACGCCTGGCCCCGCAACTCCGCGTTATAGTTTTTTACCAGTGAATCAATGACTTGCTCGACGGCCTGAGTCACCTCTTCATCATCAAGAGTGCGCGATTGATCCCGGAAAGTCAAACCGATTGCAAGACTTTTTCGTTTAGGATCAATGCCTTTCCCGGCATATACATCAAAGAGCGTTAACTCCTTGAAGTAAGGGCCTGCCATGGCTCGAACATCTGCCACGATCGCTGCCGCAGGCACTTCGCGGTCGACGATGACGGCGAGGTCGCGACGGATTTCCGGGAAGCGCGACACCGGCGCGAAGGCCGGCAGGCGGGCCTCGAGCAGCGCCGCGAGATCGATTTCCGCGACGTAGAGCGGGCGGTCCAGGTCCAGGGTCGCGAGGGTCTCGGGATGCAGGGCGCCGAGGTAACCGACCACGGCGTCGCCGCGATGAACCGCCGCCGTCTGCCCCGGGTGCAGCCCCGCGCGCTCGGCGGCGGCGAAGGAAAAGGCCCCCTCGCAGCCGGTCAGCGCGAACAGGCTCTCGAGGTCACCCTTCAGGTCGTAGAAGTCCGCCGCGTCGCGGCTGCCGGCCCAGCCCTCGGGCTGCCGGCGCCCACCGAGGAGCAGGGCGAGGGTCGGGCGCTGATCCAGCGCAGCGCCCTCCCCGGGAAGGAAGCGCAGCCCGGTCTCGAACAGCCGCGGCCGCGGCTGCTGCCGGTTCAGGTTGCGCTGCGCGGTGGCCACCAGGCCCGGGATGAGGCTGGTGCGCATCACCGCCATGTCGCTGGAGATGGGGTTGCGCAGGGCGACCGGCTCGAGCGCCGGGTCGAACAGCGCCTGCTGCGCGGGGTCGACGAAGCTGTAGGTGATGGCCTCGCGGTAGCCCCGGGCCGCGAGGTGCCGGCGCAGCAGGCGCTGCGACAGCTGCGTCTCGGGCCGCCGCGGCATGGTGAGATCGGCGCGGATGCGGGTGGTCGGCAGGCGGTGATAGCCGTAGACCCGGCCCAGTTCCTCGAGCAGGTCGGCCTCGATGGCGATATCGAAGCGCCAGGGCGGCACTGCGCAGTGCCAGCCGTCATCCACGGGCTCTACGCCGAGGCCGAGACCGCGCAGAATCTTCTCCACCGCGGCGTCGTCGATGGCCACGCCGAGCACCCGCTCGATGCGCGCGGCGCGCAGGTGCACGGGCTCGCGCACCGGCAGCGCGCCCTCTTCCACCGCCTCGACCACCGGGCCCGGCTCACCGCCGACGATGCCGATCAGCAGCGCCGTGGCCCGCTCCATGGCGGGGCGCTGCAGCGTGTAGTCCACGCCGCGCTCGAAGCGGTGCGAGGAATCGGTGTGCAGGCCGAAGCTGCGGGCCTGCCCCGCCAGGTGCTCCGGGGCGAAGAAGGCGGACTCGAGGAAGATGTCCGTCGTGCCAGGGCCGACCCCGCTGCCCTCGCCGCCCATGATGCCGGCAAGGGCCAGCGGGCGACGCTCGTCGGCGATGACCAGGTTGTCCTCGCCGAGCGTGATGGTGTTGCCGTTCAGGAGCTCCAGCGTCTCGCCGGCCTTCGCCGTGCGCACGGCGATGCCGCCGGTGAGCTCGCCGAGGTCGAAGGCGTGCATGGGCTGACCGAGCTCCAGAAGGAGATAGTTGGTCACGTCAACGACCGGGTCGATGCTGCGGATGCCGCCGCGGCGCAGCTTCTCCTGCAGCCACAGGGGGCTGGGGCGCGACAGGTCAACGCCGCGGATCACGCGGCCGACGTAGCGCGGGCAACGCGCGGGCGCCGACAGCGTGACCGGGAAGGTGTCGTCGATCACCGCCGCGACCGGCTCGATCGGCGGTTCGCACACGGCGATGCCGTTGAGCGCACCGACCTCCCGGGCCACGCCGCGCATGCCAAGGCAGTCGGCGCGGTTCGGGGTGAGGTCCACCTCGATGACGACGTCGTCGAGGCCCAGGGCCTCGCGCAGGTCCTGGCCGACGGTCGCCTCCGGCGGCAGTTCCATGAGGCCCTCGTTCGCATCGGACAGGCCGAGCTCGGCCTCGGCGCAGAGCATGCCCTGGCTCTCGACGCCGCGCAGCTTCGCGCGCTTGATGCGGATGTCGCCGGGCAGCTCGGCGCCCACGGTAGCGAGCGGCGCCTTCAGGCCGACGCGCGCGTTCGGCGCGCCGCAGACGATCTGCAGCGTCTCTTCCGCGCCCGCCATCACCTGGCAGACGCGCAGCTTGTCGGCGTCCGGGTGCGGCTCTGCACTGACGATTTCGCCGACCACCACGCCCTCGAAGGCACCGGCCACGGGGCTCACCGCATCCACTTCGAGGCCGGCCATGGTCAGCTGCTCGGCCAGCTCCTCGCTGGACAGCGCGGGGTTCACCCACTCGCGCAGCCATTGCTCACTGATCTTCACGGTTGTTGTCTCCCGGCTGGCCTAGAACTGCGCGAGGAAGCGCAGGTCGTTGTCGAAGAAGAGGCGCAGGTCGCCGACGCCGTAGCGCAGCATGGCGAGGCGCTCCACACCCATGCCGAAGGCAAAGCCGGCGTAGCGGTCCGGGTCGATGCCGGACATCTCGAACACCCGCGGGTGCACCATGCCGCAGCCCATGATCTCGAGCCACCCGGTGTGGCTGCACACGCGGCAGCCCTCGCCGTCGCAGTGCACGCACTGCATGTCGACCTCGGCCCCCGGCTCAACGAAGGGGAAATAGGACGGGCGGAAGCGCACGGCCAGCGACTGCTCGAAGAAGGACTGCAGGAAATCCTCGATCAGGCCCTTCAGGTCCGCCAGGGTGGAGTGCTCGTCCACGAGCAGCCCCTCGACCTGGTGGAACATGGGCGTGTGGGTCAGGTCCGAGTCGCAGCGGTAGACGCGGCCCGGGCAGATGATGCGCAGGGGCGGCTCCCGGCTTTCCATGACCCGCACCTGCACCGGCGAGGTGTGCGTGCGCAGCACCGTGCCGTCGTCGACGAAGAAGGTGTCGTGCTCGGCCCGCGCCGGGTGGTTCGGCGGGAAGTTCAGGGCCTCGAAGTTGTGGTAGTCGTCCTCGATCTCCGGTCCCTCGGCGATCTCGAAGCCCACGGCGCTGAAGAAGTCCTCCATGCGCTCGATGGTCCGGGTCACCGGGTGCAGGCTGCCGGTGCCCTCGCCCCGCCCCGGGAGCGTGACATCGATGGCCTCGGCCGCCAGCCGCTCGGCGACGGCGGCGGCATCGAGGGCGGCCTTGCGCTCGGCGATGAGGCCCTGCAGGCTCTCCTTCACCTCGTTGATGCGCGCGCCCGCGGCGGGGCGCTCTTCCGCCGAGAGCTTCCCGAGCCCCTTGAGCAGCGCGGTGACGCGGCCCTTCTTGCCGAGGTAGTCGACCCGAAGCTGCTCCAGGGCCGCACCGTCGCCGGCGGCCTCGATGGCGGCGCGGGCCTCGCCGGCCAGCTCTTCCAGGTTGTCCATGTCAGTCCCTTACACGTCGCGGCGGTCGAGCGCCGGCAATAAAAAAGGGAAAGAGCGAGGCCCTTTCCCTTCATCTAGTGGTGCAACAGGCAAACCGCCGGAGCGGTGGGATGGGTCTTACGCGGCCAGCGCCGCTTTCGCCTGCTCCACCACCTCGGCAAATGCCGGCTTGTCGTGCACGGCCAGGTTAGCGAGGACCCGGCGGTCCAGCCCGATCTCGGCCTTCTTCAGGCCGTTGATGAACTGGCTGTAGGGCAGGCCGTTGGCCCGCGACTGCGCGTTGATCCGGGTGATCCAGAGGGCCCGGAACTGGCGCTTGCGCTGGCGACGGTCGCGGTAGGCATACTGCCCGGCCTTGGTGACCGCCTGCTTGGCCACGCGGAACACGCGGCTGCGTGCACCGTAGTAACCCTTGGCTTGCTTGAGAATCTTCTTGTGCCGCCGATGGGCGACGACACCACGTTTTACGCGAGGCATGGTTGTCTCCTGTGTCCGTCAGTCGCTTCAGCGGGCCCGCAGCATGCGGTCGATGTGCACCTTGTCGCTCGGGTGGATCATGTCCGTCCCGCGCAGCTGGCGCTTCCGCTTGGTCGTCATCTTGGTCAGGATGTGGCTCTTGTAAGCGTGCTTGCGCTTGTAGCCGCCAGCGGTCTTCTTGAACCGCTTGGCCGCCCCGCTGTGAATTTTTGCTTTAGGCATGTCAGTACTCCGCTATCAGAGTTTCAGTTACGAGCGCACCAGGGCATTCACGGGCCGCTAGCCGCTCTTCTTTCTCGGGGCGATGACCATGGTCATCTGCCGCCCTTCCATCTTCGGGAACTGCTCGACAGAGCCGAGTTCCTCGAGGTCCGCCTCTACCCGCTTCAGGAGTTCGAGGCCGATTTCCTGGTGGGCCATTTCACGACCGCGGAAGCGCAGCGTGACCTTGGCCTTGTCCCCGTTTTCGAGGAAGCGCACCAGGTTGCGCAGTTTCACCTGGTAGTCGCCCTCTTCCGTACCGGGACGGAATTTCATTTCCTTGATCTGCGTGCGCTTGGCCTTCTTCTTCTGCAGGTTCATCTGCTTCTTGGCCTCGAACACGTGCTTCCCGTAGTCCATGATCTTGCAGACCACGGGGTCGGACTGGTCAGCGATGAGCACCAGGTCGAGGCTCTCGGCCTCTGCCTTAGCCCGGGCCTCTGCCATCGGCACGATGCCGACCTGTTCGCCGTCGGCCCCGATCAGGCGGCAGGTGCTCGCCGTGATTTCGTCGTTCGTTAGGGCGCGCTTGCCCTTGCCTGCGTCTTTCTTAATGCTGCTTCTCCAATACAATACGACCGCGCCGCGCCACATCGTCGGCGAGGAGCTGGCTGAATGCCTCGAGGTCCATGGACCCCAGATCCTCACCGGTGCGGGCGCGCACGGCCACGGTCTGCGATTCGACTTCCTTGTCCCCGATCACGAGCAGATAAGGGACGCGCTGAATCGTGTGCTCGCGGATTTTAAAGCCGATCTTCTCATTTCTCAAGTCCGAAATGACGCGAAAGCCCTTGTTTTGCAAGGAATCTTCCACACTTTTCACGTAATCGTGCTGCTTGTCGGTAATATTCAGCACCACGGCCTGCGTCGGCGCCAGCCACGCCGGGAAGGCGCCTTCGAAGTGCTCGATGAGAATCCCGATGAAGCGCTCGAAGGAACCGAGGATGGCCCGGTGCAGCATCACCGGCACTTTCCGCGAGCCGTCCTCGGCCACGTACTGCGCATCCAGGCGGCCCGGCATGGAGAAATCCACCTGGATCGTGCCCAGCTGCCAGACCCGGCCGATACAGTCCTTCAGGGAGAACTCGATCTTCGGACCGTAGAAGGCGCCCTCCCCCGGCAGCTCTTCCCAGTCCAGGCCCTGCGCGTCCAGCGCGTCGGCGAGGGCCTTCTCGGCCCGGTCCCAGTCGGCGTCCGTGCCCACGCGCTGCGCCGGGCGGGTGGACAGGCGGTAGATGACGTCGTCGAAGCCGAAGTCCGCGTAGACGGCGTGCAGGAAGTCGATGAAGCGCGACACCTCGGGCTGGATCTGCTCCTCGGTGCAGAAGATGTGCGCGTCGTCCTGGGTAAAGCCGCGCACGCGCATGATGCCGTGCAGCGAGCCCGAGGGCTCGTTGCGGTGGCAGCTGCCGAACTCGGCCAGGCGCAGGGGCAGGTCCCGGTAGGAACGCAGGCCCTGGTTGAACACCTGCACGTGGCAGGGGCAGTTCATCGGCTTGACCGCGTAGTCGCGCTCCTCCGCCTGCAGCATGAACATGTCGTCGCTGAACTTGTCGGCGTGGCCGGACTTCTCCCACAGGCTCATGTCCACCACCTGCGGGGTGCGGATCTCCCGGTAGCCCTCGGCCCGCTGCCGCTCGCGCATGTACTGCTCGATCACCTGGTAGATGGTCCAGCCCGCCGGGTGCCAGAAGACCATGCCCGGGGCCTCTTCCTGGGTGTGGAAGAGGTCGAGCTTGCGGGCGATCTTGCGGTGGTCGCGCTTCTCGGCCTCCTCCAG